>JACCDS011827059.1_pt1 | contig 17279 bp, 20 predicted proteins | sample 7446441 | NCBI WGS metagenome assembly JACCDS01 (sample SAMN15323445, study PRJNA562643) | freshwater metagenome | isolation source: river surface water | place: USA:Blue River Watershed | collected 2017-08-17
GGAATTTCGTCGATGCCGTGCTCCTCCGCGTATTCGCGTACGGCGGCGAGGATGGACTTGATGGCAGGCTCGTTTTTTGGCTTGCCGGCGAAAGCGCCGTTCAGGTCGACCAGGTGCAGCCGGCGTGCCCCCTGCTCAAGCCAGTGCCTGGCCATTTTCGCGGGGTCGTCGGAGAACACCGTGGCCTGGTCCATGTCACCTTGCTTGAGGCGAACGCAGTGGCCGTCCTTGAGGTCGATAGCGGGTATGAGCAGCATGGCTACAGGGGAGGATTCGATCAGGAAGGTTCGGGTGGAAAGTGGACGCGCGATAAGTGCAGGTCACGGGTTCCAATGTACAAAATTTTTATAAAGCTGCAAACCTGTGGCTGCGCTTTTTTCCGGGTGGAATTGCGTGGCGAATATATTATCCCGCCCGGCGGCGCAGCAAAAGCTGACGCCATAGGTGGTTTCGCCGAGCACATGCACAGGATTATCGGGCACTGCATAGTAGCTGTGCACGAAGTAGAAGTAGGACTCGTCTGGAACATCAGCCCACATCGGGTGGGCACCGCGCTGGTGCACGCGATTCCAGCCCATCTGCGGCACCTTGTAGCGCGAGCCGTCCGGCTGGCGCTGGTCATCGAGGCGAAAGCGCACGACGTTGCCGGGCATCAGCGACAGGCAGTGCGCATCACCCTCTTCGCTCCAGTCAAACATCATTTGCTCACCGACGCACACGCCAAAGAGCGGCTTGTTGCGCGCCGCCTCCAGCAGCGCTTCCAGCAGGCCGGATTCGCGCAGCGAACTCATGCAGTCCGGCATCGCGCCCTGGCCGGGCAAGACAATGCGGTCGGCCTCGCGCAGGGCATCAGGGTTGCTGCTGACGCGGACCTCGGCCTCGGGGGCAACATGCATCAGCGCCTGCGCAACGGAGCGCAGGTTGCCCATACCGTAATCAACGACGACGATCTTGTTCATGGATATGCGTACCGCCGCACGGGCAAGGCGCGGCTTCAGTCGGTCAGAGGCTGCCCTTGGTCGAGGGGATGGTGCCGGCGGCGCGCGGGTCGAGCTCGGCTGCCATCCGCAGTGCACGGCCAAAGGCCTTGAACACCGTCTCGCACTGATGGTGCGCATTGTCGCCGCGCAGGTTGTCGATATGAAGGGTCAGCTGTGCATGGTTCACAAAGCCCTGGAAAAACTCATGTACCAGGTCAACATCGAACTGCCCGATCATGGCGCGCGTGAACGGCACATGGAATTCCAGCCCCGGGCGACCGGAGAAATCAACCACCACGCGCGACAGCGCCTCGTCCAGCGGGACGTAAGCATGGCCGTAGCGGCGAATACCCTTCTTGTCGCCGATCGCCATGGCGAAGGCCTGTCCGAGCGTGATGCCGACGTCCTCCACCGTGTGGTGGGCGTCGATATGCAGGTCGCCCTGCGCCTCGATATCGAGGTCGATCAGGCCGTGCCGCGCGATCTGGTCCAGCATGTGGTCGAGAAAGGGCACGCCGGTATTGAGCTTCTGCCGGCCGGTGCCGTCGAGGTTGATCGCGACCCGGATCCGGGTTTCGCTGGTGTCGCGGACGACTTCTGCTTTGCGTTCGATGGCCATGTTAAGGGTCGGTCAGGTATTCAGGCTGGACTGCAGCGCGGCGAGGAAGCACGCGTTTTCGGCCGGGGTGCTCACGGTCACCCTCAGGCAGTTATCCAGCAGAGCGTGCATTTTACCGACATTTTTCACCAGCACCCGCGCCTGCAGCAGCCGCTCGAACACAGCGGTGCCCGTCAGGCCCGGCCGCTCGATGCGCAGCAGGAGGAAGTTGGCAGCCGATGGGAATACCCTGACCCCCGGCACCGCAGCCAGCGCAGCGACCAGCGTCGTTCGCTCGGCACAGATGGCCGCCGCCTGGGCATCCAGTACCTCGGCATGCTCCAGCACGAAGCCGGCGGTCGCTTCGGTCAGCACGTTGATGTTGTACGGCGGGCGCACCTTGTCGAACTCGGCGAGCAGCTCGGCTGCCGCCGACATATAGCCAAGCCGGATGCCCGCCAGCCCGAGCTTGGACACCGTACGCATCACGACCACGTTCGGATGATCCGACAGGCGCGGCATGAAGCTGGCGTCGGCGAACGGTTGGTAGGCCTCGTCGACCACCACGATGCCGGTGTCGCCCACCGCGCGGATGATCTCCAGCATCGCGTCGAGATCGAACAGGTTGCCGGTCGGATTGTTCGGATAAGCCAGGTAGGTGATCGCCGGACGATGCGCACGCACTGCGGCGAGCATCGCATCGCGGTCCAGTGACAGGTCTGGCTTCAGCGGCACGCCGACGAAGTCGAGCCCGGCAAACTGCGCCGACATCGCATACATGACGAAGCCCGGCACCGGCGCCAGCACGCTCGCGCCTGGCTTCGCGCAGGCGACCGAGACGATCGAGATCAGCTCATCAGAGCCGTTACCGAGCACAACGTCAAAACCGGCCGGCACGCCCATGTGCTCCCGGATCGCCGCTTTCAGCGCCGCGTACGATGGCACCGGATAGCGGTTCAGCGCAACCGCTGCCAGCCGCTCTCCCAGCTTCTGCTGCAACCCGGGCGGCAGCGTATACGGGTTTTCCATCGCGTCCAGCTTGACGAAGCCGGTTGCATCCGGCACATGATAAGCGGACAGCGCGCGCACATCGGCGCGGATGATGTTCTTGGCTACCGACATGGCACGCTCACTTCAGCCGCAGCTCGGCCGAGCGCGCATGCGCCTGCAGCCCCTCGCCATACGCGAGTTCGGCTGCGACCTTGCCCAGCGTCTGTGCGCCGGCTTCGCTGACGTGGATGATGGACGAGCGCTTCTGGAAGTCGTACACACCCAGCGGCGACGAAAAGCGCGCGGTACGCGACGTCGGCAGCACATGGTTCGGGCCAGCACAGTAGTCACCCAGCGATTCGGAGGAGTAGCGTCCGAGGAACATGGCGCCGGCATGACGAATCTTGTCAGCCCATCGGTTCGGTTCGAGCGCCGAAATCTCGAGGTGTTCGGCGGCGATCAGGTTGGCGATCTCGCAGGCTTCATCCATGTCGCGCACCCTGACCATGGCCCCCCGGTTCGTCAGCGAGGTACGGATCACGTCCTTGCGCGGCATATCATCGATCAGCCGGTCGATGCTCTCGCGCACACGCTGCAGGTACGCCGCGTCCGGGCATACCAGGATCGACTGAGCAAGCTCGTCGTGCTCCGCCTGCGAGAACAGGTCCATCGCCACCCAGTCCGGGTCGGTGCTGCCGTCGGCCAGCACCAGGATCTCGCTGGGGCCGGCGATCATGTCGATGCCGACAATGCCAAACACGCGACGCTTCGCGGCCGCCACATACGCATTGCCCGGACCGACGATCTTGTCGACCTGCGCAATCGTGGCAGTGCCGTACGCAAGCGCACCAACCGCTTGCGCACCACCAATCGTGAACACGCGATCAACGCCGGCGATGTGCGCCGCGGCCAGCACCAGCGGGTTCTTCACGCCGTCCGGCGTCGGCACCACCATGATCACCTCAGCCACGCCGGCGACCTTCGCCGGAATCGCATTCATCAACACCGATGACGGATACGCCGCCTTGCCGCCGGGGACATAGATACCGACGCGGTCGAGCGGCGTGACCTTCTGGCCGAGCACGGTGCCATCGGCTTCGGTAAATTCGAAGCCGTCGGAGCCACACTCCTTCTTCTGCCGCTTGTGATACTCGCGCACCCGGTGCGCGGCTTCCTGCAGCGCATTGCGACGCGCCTCGGGCAGGCCCGCCAGCGCCGCCTGCAACTCGGCACGCGGAATCTCCAGCGACGTCATCCTGGCAACAGACAGTCGGTCGAACTTGTTGGTGTACTCGAGCACGGCGGCGTCGCCGCGCGCCTTCACGTCGGCGAGGATGGCCGCGGCGGCGCGATCGATGGCCTCGTCTTCGGCTGCCTCGAAAGCGAGCACGGCCAAAAGCTTCGCATTGAAATCGGCATCGGTGCTGTCAAGCTGGCGGATCTGAACGGACATAGGCTTATTTTTCGCGACGGGATGCCTTCTCGAAGGCATCGATAATGGGTTGCAGCTTCTCGCGCTTGAGCTTGAGCGCGGCACGGTTGACGACCAGGCGCGACGAGATGTCCATGATGTGCTCCACCTCGACCAGATTGTTCGCGCGCAGTGTGCTGCCGGTCGACACCAGGTCGACGATCGCATCCGACAGGCCGACCAGCGGGCCCAGTTCCATCGAGCCGTACAGCTTGATCAGGTCGACGTGCACGCCCTTGGCAGCGAAAAGCTCGCGCGCGACCTGCACATACTTGGTCGCCACGGCGAGTCGGGCACCCTGCCGCACTGCGTTCTCATAGTCAAATCCGGCCGGTACCGCGACCGACATCCGGCACTTCGCAATGTTCAGGTCAACCGGCTGGTACAGGCCTTCGCCGCCATGCTCGAGCAGCACGTCCTTGCCGGCCACGCCGAAATCCGCCGCGCCGTACTGCACATAGGTGGGCACGTCGGACGCGCGCACAATCACCACGCGGATGGCGGGATCGCTGGTCGGCAGGATTAGCTTGCGCGACTTCTCCGGGTCTTCGGCGACCACGATGCCCGCCGCTTCGAGCAGCGGCAGCGTTTCCTCGAAAATCCGCCCCTTGGACAGCGCCAGCGTCAGCGTCGGGTTCATCGTCATTTGATTCTCTCTATGTCGGCGCCGACCGCCGACAGTTTGACTTCCATCCGGTCATAGCCGCGGTCGAGGTGATAGATACGGTCGACCAGCGTTTCGCCCTGCGCCGCCAGGCCGGCGATCCCCAGCGACGCCGAAGCGCGCAGTTCGGTGGCCATCACCGGTGCCCCTGCCAGCTTCGCTACGCCGTGCACGATCGCGGTATGCCCGTCGATCTCGATCGATGCGCCGAGCCGGTTCAGCTCCTGCACATGCATGAAGCGATTCTCGAAGATGGTCTCGGTGACACGGCTGGTGCCGTCGGCCAGGCAATCCAGCGCCATCAGCTGCGCCTGCATATCGGTCGGAAAGCCCGGGTATTCAGTGGTGCGGAATCCGACCGGCTTAGGGCGACCTGCCATCTGCACGCGGACCCAGTCGTCGCCGGTGGTCAGGATGACGCCAGCCTCGCGCAGCTTGTCGACAACGGCGTCGAGCAGGTCGGCACGCGTATGCCGCAGCACCACGTCGCCACCGGCGGCCGCGACCGCGCACATGAAGGTGCCGGTCTCGATACGGTCTGCAACCACGCTATGCGCTGCACCGTGCAGCGCCGGTACACCGGTCACGACCAGGCGGTCGCTGCCGACACCGTCGATCCTGGCGCCCATGGCCAGCAGCAGGTTCGCGAGGTCGGTGACCTCGGGCTCGCGCGCGGCATTCTCGAGCACGGTAACGCCGTCGGCCAGCGTCGCCGCCATCAGCAGGTTCTCGGTACCGGTGACGGTGATCATGTCGGTGACGATGCGCGCGCCCTTGAGCTTTTTCGCCTTCGCATAGATGTAGCCGGCCTCGATGCGGATCTCGGCACCCATCGCCTGCAGCCCCCTGATGTGCTGGTCGACCGGGCGCGAGCCGATCGCGCAACCGCCGGGTAGCGACACCTTGGCCTCGCCGAAGCGCGCCAGCAGCGGACCGAGCACGAGGATGGACGCGCGCATGGTCTTCACCATCTCGTACGGCGCTTCCAGCTTCGACACGTCGCGGCCGCACAGCTCGAGTACTCCGCCCTTCTCCTCGATGGACAGGCCCATCTGGCGCAACAGCTTTTGCATCGTTGCGACATCCTGCAGCCTGGGCACGTTCGACAGCGCCAGCAGGTCGGCCGTCAGCAAGCCGGCGCACAGGATCGGCAGCGCGGCGTTCTTCGCACCGGCAATCGGGATCTCACCCGCCAGGCGGCGGCCGCCGCGGATCAGCAGTTTGTCCATCAGCCCTGGTACTCCTCGGGCGTCAGCGTCTTCATTGACAGCGCGTGGATCTCCGCCTTCATGCGATCGCCAAGAGCCGCATACACCAGCTGGTGGCGCTGGATCAGGCGCTTGCCGGCGAACGCGGGCGAGACGATCAGCGCGGTGAAATGCTGGCCATCCCCCTCCACGTCGAGATGGGTGCAGTCGAGGCCAGCGGCGATGTATTTCTTGATCAGATCAGGAGTGGGCAGCACGATTCAACCTTTGCACAAAAATTCTTGGATCAGTTGCGCAGCTTGTAGCCGCGCTTTAACAATGTGATTGCAATCGCGGACAGGATGATGAAAAACATCGTCACGATCGCAAGACTGGTGGTCGGTGGCACGTCGGAATGGCCGAAGAAGCCATAGCGGAAGCCATCGATCATATAAAAGAACGGGTTCGCGTGCGACACGGCGAGCCAGAACGGCGGCAGCGAATGCACCGAGTAAAACACGCCGGCAAGGAAAGTCGCCGGCACGATCAGGAAGTTCTGGAAGGCGGCCAGCTGGTCGAATTTTTCAGCCCAGATGCCGGCCAGCAGGCCCATGGTGCCGAGGATGGCCGCCCCCAGCAGGGCGAACGTGACGATCCACAGCGGCGCCACGAAGGAGAGCTTCGCAAACCAAACCGTGATCACCAGCACCCCGAGCCCCACCAGAAAGCCGCGGATCATCGCAGCCAGCACATAGGCACCGAACATTTCCCAGTGCGATAGCGGCGTCAGCAACACGAACACCAGGTTACCGGTGATCTTTGACTGGATCAGCGACGACGACGAGTTTGCAAACGCATTCTGCAGCACGCTCATCATCACCAGTCCAGGCACCAGGAAGGCAGTGTAGGACACACCCGGGAAGACTTGTACATGCGCTTCCAGTACATGGCCGAAGATCAGCAGGTACAGCATCGCGGTCACGATCGGCGCCGTCAGCGTCTGCGTCGCCACTTTCCAGAAACGCAGCAGCTCCTTGTATAGCAGGGTCCGAAAGCCGGTCATTGCCCGCCCCCCATAATCTGGATGAACACGTCCTCCAGGTCAGCCTGGTGCAGCTGCAGATCCTCGATCGTCAGTCCCGCCTCGCGAATCGTTGCCAGGATGGGCTCGACTTCGTCGTGATGGTTTACACGCAGCGTGTACTGGCGGCCATGCTGCAGCTCGTCAGGGTGCGATACCAGCGCGTGCAGCGACGCCGGCAGGGTGCCACTGTCGAGCCTGACCACCAGCTGCGAACCCGAAATACGCCGGATCAGCGCGGCAGTCGAATCCAGCGCGACCACCTGGCCGGCCTTGAGCATCGCGATTCGGTTGCACAACGCCTGCGCCTCCTCGAGATAGTGGGTGGTCAGCACCACGGTATGGCCTTCGCGGTTCAGACGGCCAATGAAGTTCCACAAGGTCTGCCGCAGTTCGACATCGACGCCGGCGGTCGGCTCGTCCAGCATGATCACCGGCGGCTTGTGCACCAGCGCCTGCGCGACGAGCACACGGCGTTTCATCCCGCCGGAGAGCGCGCGCATGTTGGTGTCAGCCTTCGTGGTCAGTCCGAGCTCGTGCAGGATTTCGTCGATCCAGGCATCGTTGTCAGCAATGCCGAAATAGCCGGACTGCATGCGCAATGTCTCGCGCACCGTGAAGAAGGGATCGAATACCAGTTCCTGCGGCACCACGCCAAGACAGCGGCGTGCCGCGCGGTAATCCGTCACCACATCATGACCGTGGATGCGGACCTGTCCCTGATCGGCGTGCGCGAGGCCGGCAATGATGGAAATCAGCGTCGTCTTGCCAGCGCCATTCGGGCCAAGCAGTCCGAAAAATTCGCCCTGCGCGATCTCGAGCGACACGCCACCGAGGGCTTGCAGCGAGCCATAGCGCTTTTTGATTTGATCGATCCGGATGGCGGCCATTTTTGGCTGGGAAGGGAATGACATGCGCGCAGACACGAAAGTCCGCGCAAAGTCGTTGATTATAGGGGATTTCCGGCAGCCAACGGGAAAGGCCGCCGAGACGGCCGGCCGGCGCTCAGCGCAGCAGGTGGTCGACGCCGTAGACGCGCGCCAGGCTCTCCAGGCCATCCGGAATGCCGGAAATTTTCAGTGCTACGCCGCGCTTTGCCGCTGCACGGCGCCACGCCAGCAAGGCTGCCACGGCGGTCGAATCAAAACGCTGCAAGCCGCCGAGATCGATGGCGGTGGCGCCGCCGTCCAGCGCCTTCAGGCCAGCGCCAAGGACATCGCCAGCCTCAGCCTGCGTCAGTACGGACGGAGCAAAATCCATGCACTCAGCTCTTCATCGGGGGTTTCGGCGGATTGGCAGCCAGCCGCTTGTTGCGCTCGACCAGCGTCTTGATCAGGCCGTCGATGCCGCCCTTCTGGATCTCGGCCGAGAAGCTGCCCTTGTAGGTCTCGACCAGCCAGGCACCGAGGATATTCACGTCATAGATCTTCCAGCCGGCCGGGGTCTTCTCGAGCCGGTAGTTCAGCTGGATGGGTTCGCCGCGCGGCTGGATCACGTTGGAGCGTACCTCGACATCGGTATCGTCGGGCGCCGAGCGCATGGGTTTGAACTCGAGCTTCTGGTTGCGGATCTGCGCGATCGCGCCCGAGTACGTGTAGATCAGCAGCAGCTTGAACTCGCTGGTCAGCGCAGCCTGCTGCTCGGCGCTGGCTTCGCGCCAGTGGCGGCCCGCAGCCGATGCGGTCATGCGCTGGAAATCCACATGCGGCAGGATCTTGGCCTGCACGACTTCCATGATGCGGTGCTGGTTGCCGCCCTGGATCTGCTTGTCGGTCTTGGCGAGATCTAGGATCTCTTCGCTGACGCGCTTGATCAGCATATCGGGCGCCTCCTGCGCACCGGCGGCGGCAGGCAGCAATGCGAACGATGCGAACAGGACAACGTAGAGGGACTTTAAGATATTCATCGGAATCAGTGCGAACGCGCGCGCAGGCGCAGGCTGAGAAGAACCCGAATGATACCGAATGCCGGCACAGTCGGCCAAGCGGACAAATTTAGTTACAAGCGTTAACAACATCAGGACGACTCAGTCCTGCGGGTTTTCCTGGCCCGGCTCGCCATCGCGGATGCGCCATTGCCGGCGCTGCAAATAAGCGTCCCGCAGAAACTGATAGCGGTCGAGCGCCACATCCTCCATCAGGGTAGTCGCGCTGAGCACATCTGCTCGCGTATCGACCCCACGCAGAACCCGGGCACCATTCCTGAATTGCTCGCTGTCGAAATGGTTCAGCGGATCCGCATACAGGTCCACCGGCTTGGCCAGGCCATCGCGCACCGTGCTGGCGCCGAACAGGGGCAGCACCAGGTAAGGGCCGGATTTCACACCCCAGACCGCCAGCGTCTGACCGAAGTCCTCTTCGTGCTTGGGCAGCCCCATCGGCGTGGCGAAATCAATCAGGCCGGCCAGACCGAAGGTGGTGTTGAAGATGAACCGCGCGGTGTCCTGCGTACCCTCGACCGGCTTGAGTTGCAGATAGTTGTTAACCGCCGTCCAGACATCACCGAGGTTGCCGAAAAAATTGTTGATGCCGATACGGACGAATTCAGGAAGGTACTCGACGTAGCGGATGGCGACTGGTTGCACGATGTTGCGGTCGAGTGCATCGTTGAACGCGAACATGCTGCGGTTGTAGCGCTCGAAGGGGTCGCGCGGATCGCTGCCCAGGCCGGGCGCGGTGGCGCAACCGCCGAGCAGCAGCGATCCCAGAACGGCGACCCGCAAGCCGCGCACGATACGTTTTTTCATTGCCCTTCTCCCTTGCTGCCCTCGGCCGCCTTGTTGAACAAGAACTGGCTGATCAGGCTTTCCAGCACAATCGCCGATTGGGTGTTCTTGATCCGATCGCCCTCGACGAAATTCTTCTCGTCGCCACCCGGCTCGATGCCAATATACTGTTCGCCGAGCAGGCCCGAGGTCAGGATCTTGGCCGAACTGTCCTTCGGGAACTGCACGCCGGCCTGCATGCGCAGGGCAACCGTTGCCTGGAACGTCTTGTCGTCGAAACCGATCGACTCGACCCGGCCCACCACGACGCCGGCGCTCTTGACCGCAGCACGCGGCTTGAGGCCGCCGATATTATCGAAGCGTGCGACCAGGGTATAACCCGGGCCAAAATTCATCGAACTGAGGTTGCCGACCTTCAGCGCCAGAAACATGATCGCGGCGGCACCGAGTACGACAAACAGGCCGACCCACACATCGAGGGATTTGCGTTGCATCTTATTGCCTCGTTACGAAAACGCAGGTTTTACGAAAACATCAGCGCCGTCAGCAGGAAATCCAGCCACAGCACCATCAGGGAGCCGATCACCACGGTGCGAGTGGTCGCACGCGCCACGCCTTCGGGCGTCGGCTCGGCACGATAGCCCTGCTGCAGCGCGATGAAGGTCACGGCCACGCCGAACACGATGCTCTTGATCACGCCGTTGCCGATATCGGCCCACAGTTCGACCCCGCCCTGCATCTGCGACCAGAATGCGCCTTCATCCACACCGATCATACGCACACCGACCACATAACCGCCCAGCACACCGACTGCCGAGAACACCGCCGCCAGCAGCGGCATCGCAATCACGCCCGCCCAGAAACGCGGTGCGAGCACGCGCTTGAGCGGATCGACCGCCATCATTTCCATCGCCGCCAGCTGCTCACCGGCCTTCATCAGGCCAATCTCGGCCGTCAGCGACGTGCCGGCCCGACCGGCGAAGAGCAGCGCAGTGACCACCGGCCCCAGTTCGCGCACCAGCGACAGCGCGACCAGCAGGCCCAGCGCCTCTTCGGAACCGTACTTGTTCAGCGTGTAGTAGCCCTGCAGCCCCAGTACGAAGCCGACAAACAGGCCGGACACGGCGATGATCACCAGCGAGTAGTTGCCGATGAAATGAACCTGATCCGTCACCAGCCGCGGGCGCCGCAGCAGGCCACCCGCTGCCAGCACCAGGGCGACGAACGTGCGCCAGGCCAGTCCGATATCGACCAGGCCGCCGCGCACGCGGCCACCGAGCCTGGCCAGCAAATCGGTCATTTACCCACCTCCAGGCCGAGCTGCTCACCAATCGAGCGACCAGCATAATGGAAAGGTACCGGCCCATCGGACTCGGCATTGACGAACTGGCGGACGAACGGATCGTCGGATTCGCGCATCTGTTGCGGCGTGCCGTGCGCGACGATCTTTCCCTTCGACAGAAAATACACGTAGTCGGCAATCAGGAAGGACTCATGCACATCGTGCGATACCAGGATCGAGGTCGATCCGAGCGCATCGTTAAGCTTGCGGATCAGGTTCGCGATAACGCCCATCGAGATCGGATCGAGCCCGGCGAACGGCTCGTCGTACATGATCAGTTGCGGATCGAGCGCGATCGCGCGCGCCAGCGCGACGCGCCGGGCCATGCCGCCCGACACCTCGCTGGGCTTGAGCGCGGCAGCATTCGACAAGCCGACCGCATGCAGCTTCATCAGCACCAGGTCACAGATCATCGACTCCGGCAGCGCCGTGTGTTCACGCAAGGGGAACGCGACATTGTCGAAGACCGACAGGTCGGTAAACAACGCGCCGTGCTGGAACAGCATGCCCATGCGCCGCCGCAGCTGATACAGCGCCGGCTGGCTCAGGCCACCGACTTCCTGCCCGTCCACCGTCAAGCTGCCGGATTGCGCGCGCAACTGGCCGCCGATCAGGCGTAACACCGTCGTCTTGCCCGAACCGGAGCCACCCATCACGGCGATCACCTGGCCGCGCTTGAACTGCATGTTCAGCCCGGTCAGGACAGCACGCTCGTTATAGGCGAAATGCAGGTCGCGGATGTCGACGAGGTTGGCCACAGGCGGGAACAAATGATTCAAAACCGCTATTGTAGTCCAGCGCGGGCGTATGCTTGCTTGAATGAACCGATGGCAAGCGTCTGCCACGCCTGTCGGCGCACCCTGCGCGCGCTTGTCAGCATCGCCCGCTTGTTCGAAATTTATTGCCGACGTGCCGAGAGCGCAGCCGGAGGAACGCGGCGTTCGCGATGCGGAGGAAGGGGTCCGCGCCGCCTCCGGTCCGCCGCCCGTGCGAGCGCTGGCGCTACCGCAATCGCTTCCGCAGCGGGATAGAAATTCTTGTGGACGAGCATACTTTACCGAGAGTAAAGTTTAATTATCCGGAACGACTCCCGATCTTGGTATGCCTTCACTGGTGCTATCCAATCCCGTCTTTGCCGCCTACGTCGCGGCGGCCGCCCTGCTGGTGCTGAAGATGGCATCGATGTCCTGGCTGACGGCCTATCGAATGATGAAGTCGCGCAGCGGCTTTCGCAGCCCGGAGGATGCCAATCCGGGGATATTCAATCCCGCCCCGCGCCACGGCCAGCTTGACAGGGACGAATACGTCGACCGCATCCGCCGCATTCACCAGAACGACTACGAGAACATTCCGCCTTTCCTTGCGATCGGCCTGCTCTACGTCCTGACGGGGCCGGACCCGGGTCTGGCGCAGGTACTGTTGGCAACCTATGTGATTTCTCGCCTGCTGCACTTTGCGGCCTATGTCACCGCCCGTTCCCACGAGCTGAGGGCCACACTGTGGAGCACCGGGTCGCTCGTAATGATCTACATGGCGGGTGCGTGCCTCGTAGCGGCTGTTGATGCGCTGAGCCGGTAGTCAAGTGACGGTCCACGACGACGCCAAGTCGGCGGCGCGCGCGCGACCAAAGCAGCGCGGCGCGACCCGTGCGCTTGCGGTCGACGCCGCGCTTGCCCTCATCGACCGCGCTGGCATCGAGGCGGCCACGCTCGACGCGATCGCTTCCGACCTCGGCCTGACCAAGCAGGGGCTGTACTACCACTTCGCGTCCAAGGAAGCGCTGCTGGCCGACGCCGCGCTGAGCGACTGGAAGACGATGGCCACTGCGGTCTACGCCGCCACGCTGGCGGCCACGTGCGCCGAAGCCGCCCTTGAGGCGCTCGTGCGCACCTGCATGAACCACTACGCCGGTCGCCTGCAGCGATACCGGCTGGTCACCCAGGGCGCACTACTGTCGGCACGGGCAGCTGACCACGCCCGCGCGATGCTCGTGGCGATTCACCCGTTGAATGAACTGCTGTACGGACCGACAGAACGCAAGTTACGCGATGCACAGGCGACCGGTCAGGCCGATCCTGCGCTGGACCCGCGACGGCTGGCATTCTCGGCGCACATGGCGGCGATGGGCTTGCTGACGATGAAACTGATGGCCTCGACCCTTGGCGACCCGCTCCGGCATAACGACGAGGGCCTGGTCGCGGAGATCTGCAGGACGCTGCGCGCGTCGGTCGGCCGGCGCGCGGCAAGCTGAGCGCGCCCGCTGCAGGATCGCTTGCCCGGTCAGTAGGCGCAGTAACGTGTGCGTCGCTGTCCGGCAGGCGCTGACACGCCGCCTCGCTACCTACCGGCAAGCCCCCGCAACGTAGCGGACGCTGCCGTCGGCATCCTGCGCATAGGTATGGGCAAGGAAGCTGCCCCCGAAAGTTTTCAGCACCGACCCGAGCTCGCATTCGTGCGCTCCGGCAGGCGTATCGATGAGCAGCAGGCAGGCGGACGTCCCTTGCGGTGGCCGCACCTCGATGATTTTCAGCGTATATGCCGGCACCTGGTATTTGCTCGATACCGCGTCAGCATACTGGGCAGACAAGCCGCGGATGCGTGAACACGCGGCCGCGTCGGGCCGGTAGATCCGCGCGCCGCCCTCGTTGACGGCCCAGAAATGCAGGCCGCTGTCGCCAGCCGCGTCGGCAACCGCCGTTGCCGTGTGTCCGGCCAGCAGGGCGAACAGCAGGGTGGCGGCTGGGCAATATCCGCTGGGGCGGGCGCGGCGCGCGGCAGACACGCATGGTTTCGTTATCGTCGTCATCATTCCCTGTTTTCTTCTGTCAGGCCTTTGTTGCACTGCTGCGCACCAGCGCCACCACATGCGCCGACATGCCGCGCCCGAGCTCGTTCTCTGCCAAAAAGACCGCGCCGCCGGTGTCCTTGCGCAGCAGCTCCGCCTCCTCTTCGCTCTGCGTACGCAACGCGACGCTGATGCCCGGGTTCAGCGTACGTGCGATCTCCACCATACGCCGCACGTCGACGGTATCGGTGATGGCGACTACCAGCATCGCCGCTCGCGCGATATGGGCCTGGATCAATACCTCGGGCGTGGACGCATCGCCGCTCACCGCAGACAGCCCGTCACGGCGCAATGCATCGACCAGCTCGCGATTTTGCTCGGCAACGACGAAAGGAATGTTCGCCTCGCTTAAGGCCTGTCCGATCAGCTTGCCCACCCGCCCATAGCCCACCAGCACCACCTGCCCGCTCAACAGACGGTGGTCGGTCGACATCGGCAACTGGGCCAGCGGATCGTCGCGCAACTCAAGACGGCGGGCCAGCGACGAGCGTTGCAGTACCCAATGCCGTAACGGCTCCATCGCGCCGAAGATCGCGGAATTCAGTGCAATCGAAATGAGAGCGCCCGCCAGCACCAGGCTCTGTCCCTCGGCCGGCATCAGGTTCAGTGCGACGCCGAGTCCGGCCAGGATGAACGAGAACTCGCCGATCTGCGCGAGGCTCGCACCGACGGTCAGCGCGGTATTCAGAGGATAGCGGAACATCAGCACCAGCGCGACCGCAGCGATCGTCTTGCCAACGATGATGATGGCGACGACCGCCAACAGCTTGACGGGCTCGTTCCAGATCACGGCCGGGTCGAACAGCATGCCGACCGAGACGAAGAACAGTACCGCGAACGCGTCACGCAGCGGCAGCGACTCGGCGGCTGCGCGATGGCTAAACTCCGACTCGCGCAGCATCATTCCGGCGAAGAACGCGCCGAGGGCAAACGAGACGTCGAACAGCTTGGCCGCGCCGAACGCGACGCCGACCGCGACCGCCACCACGCTCAGCGTGAACAGTTCCTGCGAACCGGTACGCGCGACCCACCACAGCAGCTTGGGCAGCAGGCGGCGGCCAAACACCAGCATCAAGCCGATGAAGACGGCCACCTTCGCCAGCGTAATGCCGACCGTTTCCCACAGGCGTGCGTCGGCCGCGATACCGGCGCCGGCGCCGTCGGCAGACAGCACGCCCGCAAGCGCAGGCAGCAGCACGAGCACCAGCACCATCACGAGGTCCTCGACCACCAGCCAACCGACAGCGATCTGGCCGTTGATGGACTTCAGCAGGCCGCGTGCCTCGAGCGCGCGCAACAACACGACCGTGCTGGCGACCGACAGGCAGAGCCCGAACACCAGCGCCGCGCCGATATCCCAGCCCCAGAGCAGGGCCGTGGCCAGCCCAAGCACCGTCGCCACGGCGATCTGCACGATCGCCCCGGGAACGGCGATCCGCTTGACGGCCATCAGGTCATCGATGGAGAAATGCAGTCCGACACCGAACATCAGCAACATCACGCCGATCTCTGCGAGCTGCGCTGCGAGCCCGAGGTCCCCGACAAAACCCGGGGTCGTCGGGCTGATCACGATGCCGGCCATCAGGTAGCCGACCAGCGGCGGCATGCGCAGGTGAATCGCAATAAATCCGAACACCATCGCCAAACCGAAGCCGGCGGCAATGGTGGCGATCAGGGTGACGTCGTGGGGCATGCACTCTCTCTACGGTCGGTGGACGGGCCGGTGAGGCGGCGGCCGGGGGGCGCACGATGCCGGCATTCCGGATCACCGGTCATTTTACGTTCGATACCGTTGACGGGTTGGACGCAGCTCCGCAAAAGCAAAAGGCCCGGATTCGCTCCCGGGCCTTTTGCGTCATGCTTTGCCGTCCGGCTTAGCGCGGCAGTACAGACGACCCCATCAGGAATTCATCCACCGCACGCGCGCATTGGCGACCTTCGCGGATCGCCCACACGACCAGCGACTGGCCGCGGCGCACATCACCGGCGGCGAACACTGTCGGCACCGAGGTCTGGTAGCAGACATCACCGTCCGTAGTCGCCTTCGCATTGCCCCTCGCATCCTTGTCGATACCGAACGCGTCCAGCACCGAGGACACGGGCGAGACGAAGCCCATTGCCAGCAGCACGAGGTCCGCCTTCAACTCGAACTCCGAGCCGGGCACTTCGACCATCTTGCCATCTTTCCATTCAACACGGGCTGCGATCAGCTTTTCGACTTTGCCATTCTTGCCCTCGAGGCGCTTGGTCGCTACCGCCCAGTCGCGCTCGCAGCCTTCTTCGTGCGACGACGAGGTGCGCAGCTTGGTGGGCCAGTACGGCCACACCAGCGGCTTGTTCTCATGCTCGGGCGGCATCGGCATCAGCTCAAACTGCATCACCGACTCGGCGCCGTGGCGGTTCGATGTGCCGACGCAGTCGGAACCGGTGTCACCACCGCCGATCACGATCACGTGCTTGCCGCTGGCCATGATCTGGTCCTTCAGCTTGTCGCCGGCGTTCACACGGTTTTGCTGCGGCAGGAACTCCATCGCGAAATGCACGCCATCGAGCTCGCGGCCAGGCACCGGCAGGTCGCGCGGCTGCTCGGCGCCGCCGGTGATGACCACCGCGTCGAACTCCTTCTGCAACTGCTCAGGCGAGACCGTTTCCTTCGCCAGATTCAGGATCTCTTTCGGGAAATCTTTGCCGACCAGCACGCCGGTACGGAACGTCACGCCCTCGGCCTTCATCTGTTCGACGCGGCGATCGATGTGCGACTTTTCCATCTTGAAGTCGGGAATGCCATAGCGCAGCAAGCCGCCGATGCGGTCATTCTTTTCGAACAAGGTCACGTCATGGCCAGCGCGCGCGAGCTGCTGTGCCGCTGCCATGCCGGCCGGGCCGGCGCCGACGATGGCGACTTTCTTGCCCGTCCTGGCGGCTGGCGGTTGCGGTACCACCCAGCCATTTTCCCAGCCCTTGTCGATGATGAAGTGCTCAATCGACTTGATGCCCACCGGGTCGCTGTTGATGCCGAGCGTACAGGCCGACTCGCAGGGCGCCGGACAAATACGGCCGGTGAATTCCGGAAAATTATTGGTCGAATGCAGGACGTCGAGCGCCTCGCGATAGTTGCCGGTGTAAACCAGATCATTCCAGTCCGGGATGATGTTGTTCACAGGGCAGCCGTTGTTACAGAACGGGATGCCGCAATCCATGCAGCGCGCGCCCTGCACCTTCGCGTCCGCATCGGACAGGTGCAGCACGAATTCCTTGTAGTGCTTCATGCGCGAACCCGGGGCTTCGCTCGCCTCTTGCAGGCGCTGGTATTCCAGAAAACCGGTGACTTTACCCATGTTGTTCTCTTCTCTGCTTAAGCTGTGACTTTGTCCTTGGCCTGGGCTGCGGCATGCA
>JACCDS011229981.1_pt1 | contig 17266 bp, 15 predicted proteins | sample 7446441 | NCBI WGS metagenome assembly JACCDS01 (sample SAMN15323445, study PRJNA562643) | freshwater metagenome | isolation source: river surface water | place: USA:Blue River Watershed | collected 2017-08-17
GGATGGCGAATGGCAAATCACCTACGAGACCTTCCGCGACATGGGCGCGGCCTACGGCGTCGGCCTGATCCTGATCTACCTGCTGGTGGTGGCGCAGTTCAAGAGCTACCTGACACCGCTGATCATCATGGCGCCCATTCCGCTGACCATCATTGGCGTCATGCCGGGTCACGCGCTGCTGCAATCGCAGTTCACCGCCACCAGCATGATCGGCATGATCGCGCTGGCCGGCATCATCGTGCGCAACTCCATCCTGCTGGTGGACTTCATCGAGCTGGAAACCGCACGCGGCGTGCCGTTCGCGCAGGCGGTGGTGCAGTCGGCGGCGGTGCGCGCCCAGCCGATTGCGCTGACCGGCCTGGCCGCCATGATGGGCGCGTTCTTCATCCTTGATGACCCGATCTTCAACGGCCTCGCCATTTCGCTGATTTTCGGCATTGCCGTGTCCACGCTACTGACGCTGGTGGTGATACCGGTGTTGTATTTCGCGGTCTACCGCCGTCAGCACCTGGCTGCGGCCGCGGTGTGACTGCCATCTTTTTCTGTGTCGTTTGTTTACAAGGAGTGTTGTCATGAACGTTGAGCGTTACATCCGCATCGTTGCCGGTCTTTTCGTGTTGCTGTCGGTGGCTCTGGGCGCACCGGGCAGCCCGCTGTTCGTGAACCAGTGGTTCCTCGCATTCACGGCCTTCGTCGGCCTGAACCTGTTCCAGTTTGGTTTCACCAACTTCTGTCCCATGGCTATCATCCTGAAGAAATTGGGCGTCCCCGAAAGCGCCGTGTCCTGCAAATCCTGTTGAGCCAGACGCCATGCCTTTGCACCAGCCATCGCCGTTGAAGTTTTTGATGCCCGGCTGGTTTTCGCTGGTGATGGGTCTTTGCGGTCTGTCCCTGGCTTGGCAGGCGGCCGCGCCGGTGCTGGGCGATATGGCCACCGGCGCAGCGCTGGTGCTGGGTGGCGTAGCGCTGGTGGTGTTCGGGGTGCTGGCCGTCGCTTCGCTGCTGCGCTGGCGACGCCACGCCGAAGCTTTGGAGGAGGACCTGAAGCACCCGGTGCGCCATGCGTTTGTGGCGACGGTGCCGGTGTCGCTGCTGTTGCTGGCCACCGCTGGACACAAACTGGGGCTGCAAGGGGCCGGGGTGCAAGGGCTGTGGTGGGCGGGGAGCCTGCTGCAGTTGTGGGCCACGGTGTGGGTGCTGAGTCGGTGGCTGGCCGCTGGGCCAGGGCCTGGGAATTCCAACCCAAACGCCGCTTCGCTCTGGCCGGCCATCACCCCGGTGCTTTTCATCGCCGTGGTGGGCAATGTGGTGGCACCGCTGGCGGGCGTGGCCCTGGGCCATGGCGTCTGGGCGGCGGCACAGTTGGGTATCGGTCTGTTGTTCTGGCCGGTGGTGCTGACGCTGTTGCTGGTGCGCCGCTTTGCCCACGGCCCCCTGCCCGACCGCTTGCTGCCCACCTGGCTCATCACCGTGGCGCCACCGGCCGTGATCGGCCTCGGGGTGTTGCAGTTTCAGGCACCAGCCTGGGTGGCCCAAGCGCTGTGGGGCGTGGCGCTGTTCTGCCTGCTGTGGGTGGGCACGCAGGCGTCACGCATGGTGGCACAACCCTTCACCATCGCGTTCTGGGCCTTGTCATTCCCTCTGGGAGCCTTTACCGCATTGACCCTGCAGCTGGCAGCGGTACAGGCTTCATCCGCCCTGCAGTTGGCCGGGATGCTGCTGCTGGCCATCACCTCGTTGGTGGTGGTGGGGCTGGTGCTGGCCACGGTGCGCGGCCTGCGCAACGGCAGTTTGCTGGCCCCAGAGCCGGTGGCTCAGATCACGGTGGCGAGCAGTCCCTGAACCCGTATCGCTCGCAGAACGGGCTGCCCCACAAGGGCAGCCAGCGCGGGTAGTCGTGGAACTGGCGGGTGATATCGGCCAGCACCTGATCCCGGTACGGCTGGTAGCGAAAGCCCTCACCCTGCAGCACGTAATAAGTCACGCCGTGCACCTCAAAACTGCGGGTGCTCACCCGTTCAAAATAGGTTTGGTGTGACTCGGGCTGCACCGGATCGCGGAAGAACACATGCACCGTCTGGCCTTCCCACGCGCGAAAATCGACCAGCTGGTCGTCTTGCCGGGCATGGTGGCGGCCCAGGCCATACACCGGCACGTAGCCGCCGTGAAAGTACGACAGGATCGCCGCGGGGCTGTAGGCATGGGCCATCAAGCGCCCGCCTGGGGGCAGGCCGGCCTCCAGTGCCTGCACAATGGCCGGGGTTTCGCGCAAGAACACCACTTTCTCATACAGCTTGCTGGTTTGCCACCAGCTCAACGGCACCCAGGCGATGGCCACCACCGCCACCAGGTGCGGCACCGATAAAGCCAGCGTCCAGCCCCAGGCGCGGCGCAACTGGGTCGGCTGCAGCCGCATCGCTGCCCACAGCACGAACAAGGGCACAAAACCCAGCACCCAGTGTAGGCCGATGCTGCGGCGGAGCGCCAGTAACGCGAACACCGCCATGGGAAACAGCCACAGCACCGCCGCCACCCGCCCCATGGGCAAGGAACGTCCCGGCGCGCGCCAAGCCCGCCACAGCAGCCAGGGCGTGAAGAGGTACAACGCCATGCCCGCGTACACCACGAAGGTTTGCCACTGCCAGCGGCTGCCTTCGTTGCGGTTGTAAAAGTTGAACATGATGTTGGCCCAGCCGTGGGTCGCGTTGAAGTACAGGTTCAACGCGATGGCCGGCGCCGCGAACAGGAACATCCAGGGCAGTGCCCACCAGCGGTCACGGCGCCAGCCCAGCACGTAGAACGCGTAGGCCAGCCCCAGCAAGGCCGCAAAGTACTTGGACAAAAACGCCAGCCCAACAAACAACCCGGCCAGCGCGTACCAGCCGGCCCGTCCGCCTGCCGCTTCGGCCCGCAGAAAAGCCCAGGCCGACAAGGCCATGAAAAACACCAGCGGGGTATCGGTGGTGACGAGCACGAACAGCCACGACCACGGCAAAGCCAGGTACACCGCACCGGCCCACCAGGCCACCGCTTCGCGCTCGGCCGGCACGAAGCGGCGCACCAGATCCACCAGCCCCAGCGCGATGACGCTGGTGACCAGCAGCGTGGCTGCGCGCAAGGCCAATGGGTGCTCGCTGATCTGCCGCAAGACGGCCAGCCACCAGCCGATCATGGGCGGGTGATCGGAATAACCGAGCTCGGGGTACACACCCCATTGGTAAAAGAAGGCCTCGTCGCCGGTCATGGGAAAACCGGCCGCCAGCAGCAGCTTGAGCAACAAGGTGCCCCAGAACATGAGCCCAAAAACCAGGCGAGCGCGCTGAGCCTCGAAACCGCCGGTCAGGGTCGCAAAAGTGGTGTTCATACCCGACATGGCCCCACGTTCAGGCGTCGCTCGCCATCAGCAACACGCCCGCCAAAATCAACGCTGCACCGCCCACGCGCTGCCAGGACCAGGGCTCGCCCAGCCACATCACGCCCGCGGCCATGGTCAGCACGAAACCCAGGCTGACCAACGGATAAGCCAGACTGACATCCAGACGGGACAGCACCCACAACCAGGCGACCGCGCTCAAGCCATAACAGCCCAGCCCCAGCCACACCCAGGGACTGGCCAGCGCGTGCAGGTAGGTATGCCCCACGCTGCTGCCCGCTGGCGGGGCCATGCCCACTTTCATGGCGAGTTGTGCAGCCGCTGACAGCACCACGCACAGCATGGCCAGGAGCAAGGGTAGGAGTTTGGCGGTCATCGCTGTGGTCTCCGGTGGTGGCGCACTCACACGCCCCAAGATGCCAATGCACCCAGCACACCCATGGCGGCCAGGGTGTACCAACTGAAACGGTCATGCAGCGCAAACTGCAACGGGTCGTCGCCTTTCAACTCGCGCCGGCCAGTTTTGAGCCAGATGCGCATGTTCCACCACAACAACAGCGGGGCCACGCCCCACAGCCATTCCGGCTGTGCATACAGTTCACGACCGTTCTGACTGTCGATGTACAGCGCCAGCACCATCACCGTCAGGTAGCCGCTGGCCACGCCCATGGTGCGCAAGCTGGGCAGGTCGTCCTGGTGATAGCCCCGGCCCCTGGCTCGCTCGACTTCGGTGTCCAGCAGCACCTCTTCCAATTCGGCGCAGCGCTTGACGAGCGCGAGTCCCAAAAACAGAAACAGTGAAATGGCCAACAACCAGTTGGACAGGTCAACCTGCGCAGCGACCGACCCAGCGCCGAGGCGCAAGGTATACAGGCCCGACAGCAGCAGCACATCCAGCAACGCAACCCGCTTGAGTGCGAATGAATACGCCAGCGTCAAGGCGGTGTACAGCAGCATGACGGCCAGGAACATGGGCGATACCCACCATGCCAGAACCAACGCCGCCGGCAGCAACACGGCCATCACTGCCACTGCCTGGCCAATGCCCATGCGGGCCGCCGCCAGCGGGCGGTGCCGCTTGTGGGTGTGGCGCCGATCGTTGGGCAGGTCGAGCAGGTCGTTGAAAAGGTAGGTCGCTGACGCACACAGGCCAAAAGCCAAGAATCCCCATCCGACCTGCAACCACGCGGCCGGGGTCCACAGGTGAGCAGCCAGCAGCGGTACAAAAAGCAGCGCGTTCTTGGCCCACTGCTTCAGGCGGATTGCCTTGAGTACATCGCCCAACGTGGTGGGTGCGCTGTCGAACACCATGGCCTGCGGGTGCGACGTGCGCAACGTGCTCAGCACACGGGTCGGCGTGTCTACGGCCACAGCCGCTGTCGCTCCGGCCCACACCGCAAGATCGTCCTGGCTGTTGCCGGCGTAGGCGTAACTGGCGTGGCCGTGGGCTCGGGCATGCTGCTCAATGGCCTCGCGCTTGTGGCGCCGGCTGAGGTTGATGCCTGACTCCGCGTCATTGCTCGCCAGGACGGCGTCGAACAAACCCAGGTGGTCCGCAACCGCGTGGGCAATGCGGGCATCGGCGGCAGTGGCCAGCACCAGCGAGCGACCTGCGGTGCGTTCGGCCCGCAACCAGGCCAGAAAAGGTGCGTGGTAGGGCAACGTGCCCGGATCAGGGCAAACGTGCGCGGCCACCCGTCGTTTGAAAGCGGCCTTGCCCGCCAGAAGCCACCCGATCATCCGCAACAAAAACCAGGGACTGAGGCGCAACAGCAACAAGATGGATTCGTGCAGCGTGTCGGTGCGCACCAGCGTGCCGTCCAGATCGACGTACAAGGGCACCGCGGCAGGCAGTGGAACAGCCTGCTTGGGCAAGGGGGGCGGATTCTCCGCAGACACGTGGTTCATGTTCGGCACAGGGTATGCGGCCGATTGTAGGCACCCCGTCACACTGCACCGGACTGAACGCCACATTGAGGCCGTCCGGGGTTAGGATAAGCAAAGTGTGACCACCCGTCCCAGAAAGCGCACGCATGCCCTTCACAGAGCCCGAGATTCCGGTCCACGTCCGGCTGCTGGCCAACCGCCAGGGCAAGCCGGGCGCTTTGCTGTGGCAAACCCGCAACTTGGCTGCACCTGCCCTGTGTTCGTGGCTCCAACTGGACAGCGTGGCCGACCTGGCGCGCAATGCGCGGTGCCTGTGGCGACAGGACGACCTGGCGCTGCGGCCACCCGAGGTCCAACAGGCTCTGACAGACGCGGGCTTCCAGGCAGTCGACGCTGCAGCCATAGCGGATGGCGTCACACGCTTGGAGGCGGACAACAACGTCTTATGGGTCGCCGGCCCCTGGTACCTGCAGGCCCCGCCAAAGGCCAATTCGGCGCAAACCGCATCGCGAACGAATGCCCTGCGCCTGGTGCAGCTGATCAATTCAGACGCCGAGACCCACGACATTGAAGATGTGTTCCGGCACGACGCGCAGTTGTCTTACCAATTGCTGCGACTGGTCAATTCTGCGGGCATGGCGCGCGGCCGAACCATCAACAGCTTTGCCCAGGCCATTCTGATCCTGGGGCGCCAGCCACTGCGGCGCTGGGTGAACCTGCTGATGTTCTCGGCCCGTGACGACGACCCGCGCAGTGCCATGTTGATGGCCCATGTGGTGCTGCGAGCCCGGGGCATGGAGCTGCTGGCGCAAGCCGCTGGCCTGGACCGAAGCCAACAGGATCAAGCCTTCATGACCGGCATGTTCTCACTGCTGGGCGTTCTGTTCGGGCAACCGCTGGCCCAAGCGCTGGCACCGCTGAACCTGCAACCTGAACTTCGCGCCGCGCTGCTGGAAGGGCGTGGCGAACTGGACCCGTTGTTGCGGGCGTGGTGCGCCGCAGAGCAGGCGGATGACGCGGTGCTGGCTGCCGCACTGGCCGACATGGGTCTTTCAGTGAGCGACTTCAATCGCACCTTGCCGGCGGCCTGCGCCTGGATGTGGCAGATGACGTCGGAGGCCGCATCGCCATGACCCACCCACTCGCCACGGACGCCACCGGCGACAGTGTCGCCTTGATCGCGCTGGACCTGATGGGCTACGTGACCGCATGGAACGAGGCAGCGACCCGGCTGTTCGGCTTCGAGGCGGACGAGGCGCTGGGCCAGCACCTGATTTTTCTGCTGGGCGACGACAGCGATGCCCTGACCGAACCGGGTGCCTGGGAGCCCGGCGTCACCGAGACGCAGCATGACGTCGTGCTGCAGCACAAAGGGGGCGAGCCGGTGGCTGCGCGGCTGGTGCTTCGACTGCAGCGTGATGCAGACGGCGAGCCGACGGGCATGGTGGCGGCGTACTCCCCCAGGCAAAGCGCCATGGCCGACGACGACCGAATGCGGCTGTACCTCGGCATCATCGACAACAGCCACCAAGGCGTGATGGTGACGGATGCGCAAGACCAGATCGTCATGGTCAACCCGGCGTTCACCCGCATCACCGGCTACAGCATGGCAGAAGCGTTGGGCAAAACGCCCGACATCCTGCGATCAGGCAAACACGGGCTGGACTTTCGCGCCGAGGTGCAGGCAGCCCGCGAAGGCGCCGGGTTGTGGCTGGGCGAAATCCTGGGTCGGCGCAAGAACGGCGAAGTGTTCCCCCAGTCGGTCTGCATCAGTACCGTGCGCAATGAAGCGGGCGAGGTGACCCATGCGTTCTCCATCTTTTCGGACATCAGTGCCCACAAGGAAACCGAAGCTCGCCTGCAGAGGCTGGCCAACTTTGACAGCGTGACCGGCCTGCCCAACCGCCTGCTGCTGAGCCAGTTGCTGGAACAAAACCTGAACCAGGCCCGGCGCAGCCGCGAAGTGGTGGGCGTGCTGGTGGTGCAGCTGCAAAGGCTCGGCTGGGTCTACGACACACTGGGGCACGACGCCGGCGACGAGCTGATGGTCCAGGTCTCCCAACGCCTGCAAAGCGGCTTGCGCGAGCAGGACATCCTGGCACGGCTCGGACACGACAAGCTGGCCGTCGCCTTGCCCAACCTGCGCCAGCGCGAACACGCCGGTCTGGTCGCGCAAAAGCTGCAGTCGCTGCTGCGGCCAGCTTACGCAACAGCGGGGCATGAGGTGCATTGCGCCGCCAGCCTGGGGATCGCCATTTTCCCGGACAACGGCACCGAAACCGCCACCCTGCTGCGCTGCGCCGAAGTTGCCAACACCCGCGGTCTGGAGCAGGCCAACGGCGAACCCACCTACTTCAGTGAGGAGATGAACCAGAAGGCCAATGAGCGCTTCCGCATTGAGAGCGAACTGCGGCACGCCCTGGCCCACGGGCAATTGCTGCTGTACCACCAGCCCAAGGTCAGCCTGCGCAACGGTCGAATTGTGGGCGCCGAGGCCCTGACCCGCTGGCAACACCCGCGGCACGGCCTGCTGACGCCTGGGAACTTCGTGCCGGTGGCGGAGGAAACCAGCCTCATCCTGGAGCTGGGTGAATGGGTGCTGCACGAAGCCTGTCGCCAGATACGCGCATGGCAGGACCAGGGTCTGCAGATGCCACCGATGGCCGTCAACCTTTCGGCACGGCAGTTTGACAAGCACCTGCCCCGGCGGCTCGACCAGCTGCTGCGCCAGCACGGCGTTCGGCCGCAACAACTCAAGCTGGAAATCACCGAAAGCCTGATGGTGCGGGGCGCTGATGAGGTCACGCCAATCATGAACGAACTCGCTGCCATGGGACTCAGCATGGCGCTAGATGATTTCGGCACGGGCTATTCCAGTCTGGCCTACCTGAAGAAATTCCCCATCACCACGCTGAAGATTGACCGATCATTCGTGGTGGGCATCCCCAACCAAAGCAACGACTGCGCGATTGCGCGTGCGATTGTGACCATGGGGCAACAATTGCGACAGGAGATCGTGGCCGAAGGGGTGGAAAGTCGGGAGCAGATGCAATTTCTGCGCGACTTGGGCTGCGATCAACTCCAGGGCTACCTGTTCAGCCCACCCGTGACCGCAGAACGCTACGTGCAAATGGTTCTTGACGACGTGCGACTGCCACTGGATTAAGACGCCGGCCAGCGGCACACAACAATGACTCTGGATTTCACACTGACGGCCCTGCTGGGCACCGCCGCGTTCGCGGCGGGCATGCTCAACGCCGTTGCCGGCGGAGGCAGCTTCCTCACCTTCCCGGCACTGGTCTTTGCCGGTGTTCCGCCCATCGTCGCCAACGCCACCAGCGCGGTGGCCGTCAGCCCCGGCTACCTGGGCAGTACCCTCGGGTTTCAGCAGGAGCTGCGGGCACAGCCGCGCCAGCGATTGCGCCAAGAGATGCTGATCGCCGCCAGCGGTGGCGTGTTGGGCGCCTTGCTGTTGCTGCTCACGCCGGCGAAGCTGTTCAACGGTCTCGTGCCCTGGCTGCTGCTGTTTGCCACGGCACTCTTTGTGGTGGGCCCGTGGCTGGCACAACGCCATGCGGCTGGAGAACAGGCCCACCCCTGGAGCCGCTGGCGGCCGGTGGGCCTGATGGCGGTCTCGGTGTATGGGGGTTACTTCAACGGTGGGCTCGGCATTCTGCTGATGGCGCTGTACACGGTCACGGGCGAGCGCCACTTGCACACCGCCAACGCGATGAAGAACCTGAATTCGCTGGTGCTGTCACTGTTGTCGGTGGCCACCTTTGCGCTGGCGGGCGCCATCGCCTGGGGCCCTGCAGTGCTGATGATGGCGGCCGCTACCGCTGGCGGCTACGTCGGAGCACGTGGCGCCAAGCGGCTGCCGGTCGCTGCCGTGCGCGCCGTGGTCATCGTCACCGGGGTGGTGATGAGCGGGGTGTTTTTCGCCCGATCCGTCTAGGCACCGGGTCCGCTCTGCTGAGCAATGGCCATGGCGAACTTTCCCCCACCCACCGACCAGTCGGAATAGTCGTTCTCATGAACGAAGATGAACACATCGTTGGGGTGGATGTTTGCGGCGCGTTGAAGGTTCTGTGCGATCAGGCGGTACAACTCCCGCTTCATTGCATCGCTGCGACCCCTGCGCATGGTGATTTCAATCACCACAGGCTGGTCGGATCGAGCGTATCCATTGAAGGTTTTGCTGAAGAAGAACTCGTCCGTCCGGTAGGGCGTCACGCGGTTGAACAGCTCGTCGGCAGGCATACCGATGGCGTGGACCAAGGCCTGATGAATACCCTCCACGATGGCGGCCCGCTGTGCGGTGGAAGTGTCCTGATGCACACAGGTGCGAATGAATGGCATGGTCAATCCAGTTTGAAAGTCGAATCCGGCGAAAGCCCGACCCGTCACGCGATTTCGATGCGCAGCATGTTGGTGGTGCCGCTTTCGCCAAACGGCATGCCCGCCAGAATGACGACGGGATGACCGGGCTGAGCGAAACCTTGCGCCCTGGCCACCTCGGCCGCCATTGGGGCGAGTTGCCGCAGGTCTTCCGGCCCGTGCACATGCACCGAATGCACACCCCAAGCGAGCGCCAACTTTCGGGACACATCCAGATGCGGCGACAGGCTCAAAATCGGTGAGTCGGGGCGCTCGCGCGCCGCGCGCAGACTGGTGTGGCCAGAGCTGGTGTAACACACGATGGCATCGGCCTTGAGCAGCGCCGATGCGCGCCGCATCGCGCAACAAATCGCCTGCGTCACATCGTGGGTACCGCTTTCGGCTGCGGCATGGGAAGCCTCGATCAACTGGCGGTACAAAGCGTCGGTCTCGGTGCCTTCGATGATGCGATTCATGATAGTGACGGCCTCGACCGGGTATCTGCCTGCCGCAGATTCGGCGGAAAGCATCACCGCATCGGCGCCGTCGTAGATGGCGGTCGCCACGTCCGAGGCCTCGGCGCGCGTGGGCACAGGGCTGTCAATCATCGACTCCAGCATCTGCGTGGCAACGATCACCGGCTTGCCGAGCTTGCGGCACAGTTTGACGATGCGTTTCTGGATCGCGGGCACCCTCTCGGCGGGCATCTCCACACCCAGGTCACCGCGAGCAATCATGATCGCGTCGGCGGCCTGCACCACGGCCTCCAGTTGCTCGATGGCCGAGGGCTTTTCCAGTTTGGCCAACACACTGGCACGCCCCTGGATCAGTGCACGGGCCTCCGCTATGTCCTCAGGACGCTGAACAAATGACAGGGCAATCCAGTCAGCGCCCAGCTTCAGGGCGGTCTCAAGGTCGGCCCGGTCCTTGGTGGTCAAGGCCGAAATGGGCAAGACCACGCCGGGCACATTCACACCTTTGCGCTCCGAGAGCTTGCCACCCACCACCACGGTGGTGTCGGCCGATTGGGCATCACAACGCTCCACACGCACACGCAGCTTGCCGTCGTCGAGCAAGAGGTCCGTGCCCGGCACCAAGGCCGCAAAAATTTCCGGATGTGGCAGGCATACCCGCTGTGCATCGCCCAAAGCGGGCTCCAGATCGAAGCGGAATCGCTGGCCAGGCTCCAGCAGCACATGCCCCTGCGCAAACTTTCCCACCCGCAGCTTGGGGCCCTGCAGGTCCGCCAGAATGCCTATGGGCCGATCAAATTCACGCTCGACATCGCGAACCATCTTGAAACGGGCTGCGTGGCTTTCGAAGTCGCCGTGGCTGAAGTTCATCCGGAACACGTCCACACCCGCGTGAAACAATTGGCGAATGACGTCTGGACTTGAGCTGGCGGGCCCCAACGTGGCGACGATCTTGGCCCGTCGTGTTCGGTGAATCATCTGGATTTCCTCAGTCGTTGATCAGAATGACGCGAAAGTCATTCACATTGGTCAGCGTGGGGCCGGTGACGATGGAGTCCCCAAGGGTCTGGAAAAATCCGTGACCGTCGTTGGCATCCAGGCTGGCGCGTGGGTTAAGCCCTCTGGCATAGGCGTTGGTCAGGGTGTGCGGCCCCATCACAGCGCCCGCGATTTCTTCGACACCGTCCACCCCATCCGTGTCGCCCATGAGGGCATGGATGCGCGGATGACCCTGGGTGGCCAGCGCCAGGGAGAGCAGACATTCAACATTGCGTCCACCGCGCCCGTGCCCCCGCAGCGTGACCGTGGTCTCGCCGCCGGACAGCAAGACGCAGGGCGGCGCAAACGGCTTGCGGCGCTCGGCGACATGCAGGGCCATGGCACCCAGGACCTTGCCCACATCGCGCGCCTCACCTTCTAGGGCGTCGCCCAGGATGTAAGGCATGTAGCCATGGCGCCGGGCAACCACTGCCGCGGCCTGCAGCGCTTGCTGAGGCGCGGCCACCATCCGGGTTTCCACCCTGGCCAGGCGAGGATCGTCAGGCTTGATCGACTCGCCAGCCCCGCTGCTGAGCAGGTGCAGCATGTGCACGGGCAACTCAATGCCGTAGCGGCGCACGATGGCCAGCGCGTCATCGCAGGTGCTGGGGTCGGCCACCGTGGGCCCTGAAGCGATGTCCAGAGGACGATCACCGGGCACATCCGAGAGCAACAGATTGATGACCCGCGCAGGGTGACAGGCAGCGGCCAGACGTCCACCCTTGATCGCCGACAGGTGACGGCGAACCGTGTTCATTTCGCTGATGGTGGCGCCACTGGCGAGCAAGGTGCGGTTGACCTGCTGCTTGTCCTCCAGGGAAATGCCAGGCAGCGGCAAGGGCAGCAGCGACGAGCCACCCCCCGAAATCAGGCACAGCACGACATCATCGGCGTTCAGCCCCTGTACCAAATGCAGCATGCGCTGCGCGGCCGCGAAACCCGCCTGGTCAGGGACCGGGTGCGCGGCATCAACGATCTCGATGCGCTCGCAGGGCACCTTGTATCCATAACGGGTCACCACCAGCCCCGTCAGCGGACCCGTCCAATGGTCTTCCACCGCACGGGCCATCGCGGCCGACGCCTTGCCTGCGCCAATCACGATCAGGCGTCCCTTGACTTCGCTGGGCAAGGGCAGGTGGGGCGGCACGCACAGCCGTGGCTGCGCCGAGGAAATGGCCGCCTCAAACATCTCGCGCATGGCACTGGCGGCTTGCAGCGTCATGATGTCTGACCGATTTCGAAATTGGACATTTTTTCCAGCGCACGCACCATGGCCGAGTGATCCCAGGCCTTGCCGCCATGTGCGGCGCAGGCATTGAACAGCTCCTGCGCGGTGGCGGTGTTGGGCAGGGCCACACCCAGGGCACGCGCGCTCGACAGGGCCAGGTTCAAATCCTTCTGGTGCAGCTCGATGCGGAATCCCGGATCGAAGGTCCGCTTGATCATCCGCTCGCCATGTACTTCCAGAATCTTGCTGGACGCAAAACCGCCCATCAGGGCCTGCCGCACCTTGGCCGGGTCAGCACCGGCTTTGGCGGCGAACAGCAATGCCTCGGCCACCGCCTCAATGTTCAGCGCCACAATGATCTGGTTGGCCACCTTGGCTGTCTGGCCATCGCCCACGTCGCCCACGAGGGTGATGTTCTTGCCCATGCATTCAAACAAAGGCCTGACCTGATCGAAGGTTTCCTGCTTGCCGCCCACCATGATGGAAAGCGTGGCGTTCTTGGCGCCCACTTCACCACCGGACACCGGCGCATCCAGGTACTCGCAGCCCTTGGCGCGCACCCTGGCTCCAAATTCCTTGGTGGCGATCGGGGAAATCGAGCTCATGTCCACCACGATCTTGCCGGGTGTGAGGCCTTCGACGACGCCGTTCTCGCCAAACAGCACCTCCTGAACCTGGGGTGTGTCTGGCACCATCAGGAAAATGATGTCGGCCCGCTCCGCAACGCCTTTGTTGGACGTGCACAGCGTGGCGCCTCCATCGGCCAGAAACTCCGGTGTTTTGCCACGGGTGTGCGTGAACAGCTTGTGGCCAGCCTTCATCAGGTTCAGCGCCATCGGTGCGCCCATGATGCCCAGGCCGATGAATCCAATTTTGTAGGTAGTCATTGTTTTCACTTTCAGTTGGTCAGTGTTTTGATCCAGCCCAGCCCCTCTTCGGTGCGGGCTGCGGGCTTGTATTCGCATCCGATCCAGCCGTCATAGCCAATGGCATCGAGGTGCTGAAAGAGGAAGCGGTAATTCAGTTCGCCGGTGCCCGGTTCGTTTCGCCCCGGGTTGTCTGCCAGCTGCACATGCCCTATTTTTGAAAGCTGCCGCGATAGCGTGGCGGCAATTTCACCCTCCATGCGCTGCATGTGGTAGATGTCGTACTGCACGAACAAGTTGTCCGAACCGACCTGTTCAATCAATGCCACCGCTTGGTGGGTGTGGTGCAAATAAAAGCCGGGAATGTCAAAGGTGTTGATCGGCTCGATCAGCAAGCGGATGCCGTGTCGTTTGAGTTCCTCGGCGGCAAAACGCAAGTTATCGACAACGGTCTGTTCCACCTGCTGCGGGTCTGCACCTTCCGGCACCTTGCCCACCAGGCAATTGAGCTGTTTGACTCCCAGCGCCTTGGCATAGCCAATCGCTTTCGCCACACCCTCGCGGAATTCGTTGACGCGCTGGGGGTGGCAAGCGATGCCGCGCTCACCGGCGTCCCAGTCGCCGGCGGGCAGGTTGTGCAACACCAGCTGCAGCTGATGCTGATCCAGCAAGGCCTTGATCTCTTCAGCCGGCCAGGCGTAGGGAAACAGAAATTCCACAGCGCTGAAGCCGGCATTCCTGGCGGCTTCAAAACGCTCCAGGAATGTACGCTCCGTGAACAGCATCGTCAGATTGGCAGCAAATTTCGGCATGGTGCTTCTTTCTTTTTTTAAATGTGTTCAATCGAGCATGGAAGCCGCCACGGCAGTCGGCACGTCGTCTCTGCGGGTCGCCAATTCTTCAAACTCGGTGATGTTGTTGATTTCGGTACCCATGGCGATGTTGGTCACGCGCTCAAGGATGATTTCGATGACCACAGGCACCTTGTGCTCTGCCATCCAGGCACGCGCCTGGTCGATGGCTGGCGCGAGCTGCTCCTGGCGCATCACTCGAATGGCCTTGCAGCCCAAACCTTCAACCACCTTGACGTGGTCAACGCCATACCCCTGCGCGGCTGGGTCGCTGGCCTCTGAATTGATGTTTTCGAAGCCGAGTTGGACGCAGTAGTCCATCGAGAAGCCTCGTTGCGACTGACGGATCAACCCCAGGTAACTGTTGTTGACCAGAATGTGGATGTAGGGCAGCTTGAATTGGGCGCCCACCGCCAGTTCTTCGATCATGAACTGGAAGTCGTAGTCTCCAGACAAGGCCACGATGTCTCGGTTCGGATCAGCGGCGCGAACACCCAGAGCGGCAGGCACCGTCCAACCCAGTGGGCCAGCCTGTCCGCAATTGATCCAGTGGCGGGGGTGGTACACGTGAAGGAATTGCGCGCCCGCGATCTGGCTGAGGCCAATCGTCGAGACATAGGTGGTGTCGCGGCCAAAGGCGTTGTTCATGCACTGGTACACGCGCTGCGGCTTCATGGGCACGCAGTCGAAATTGGTTTTGCGCAGGAATTCGGGCGAGGACTTTCTGCCCTGGCATTCTTGAACCCATGCGGACCAGTTCGGCAGCGCATCCCGGGCCTTGAGTTCACGAGCCACTTCGACAAAGGTCTGCAGCGCAGCTTTGGCGTCCGAGACAATGCCGTAGTCCGGTGCGAAGACGCGACCGATCTGCGTCGGCTCAATGTCCACATGAATGAAGCGGCGCCCCTTGCAATAGACCTCGGGCGATCCGGTGTGGCGGTTGGCCCAGCGGTTGCCAATGCCGAGCACAAAGTCACTGGCCAGCATGTTGGCATTGCCATAGCGATGGCTGGTCTGCAAGCCGCACATGCCGGCCATCAGCGGGTGGTCATCAGGGATCGTGCCCCAGCCCATCAGCGTTGGAATCACCGGTATGCCGAGCAGCTCAGCAAACTCCACCAGCAGATCACTCGCATCGGCATTGATGATGCCCCCACCAGCCACGATCAAAGGACGCTCGCTGGAGCACAGCATGGAAATGGCTCTTTCGATCTGCTTGCGGGTCGCAGCGGGCTTGTAAACCGGCAGCGGCTCGTAGGTGTCGACATCAAAGTCGATCTCGGTCTGCATCACATCGAAAGGCAGATCAATCAGCACTGGTCCTGGCCGGCCCGAACGCATCAGGTGAAAGGCTTGCTGGAATGCGCCAGGCACCTGCGCAGCCTCCAGCACCGTGGTGGCCCATTTGGTCACCGGTTTGGCGATGGAGGCAATGTCCACGGCCTGAAAATCTTCCTTGTGCAGCCGAGCCTTGGGGGCCTGACCAGTGATGCAGAAAATTGGGATAGAGTCTGCCTGGGCCGAGTAGAGACCGGTGATCATGTCGGTGCCGGCCGGCCCCGAAGTGCCGATGCACACACCAATGTTGCCTGGCGCGGCACGGGTGTAGCCCTCCGCCATGTGCGATGCACCCTCCACATGGCGGGCCAGGATGTGTCCAATCGTTCCACGCTCTCTGAGCTGCGCGTAAAGTGGGTTGATGGCTGCACCAGGCACACCGAACGCCTGTGTCACGCCCTCCCTCTCCATCACCAGAACTGCGGCCATTGCAGCCTTCATCTTCGCCATGAGCAAATCTCCAAAAGAACGGTTTTGCGATGGGTGAATGGTGCGACTGCGACGAGATTTATGGAACGCCTCCATTGCGCATGACGCATATTCCATGGTGGAATACTGCATGGAAAGAATTCATGAAATCAGGCTGTTTGTCCGGGTCGTGGACCTCGGTTCTTTCAGCAAGGCAGCCGCCGAAGTCGGCATCGGTCAACCTGCTGCCACCAAGCAGATCAATCGCATGGAACAGCAGCTGGGCACGCGCTTGCTGCATCGCACCACGCATGGCGTGACGCCCACGGAAATCGGTCTGCTGTACTACGAAAAGTGCAAGATGATCTGCCACCTGGCAGAAGAAGCCAAGTCCGTAGGCTCACTGTTGCAAACCAAGGCTCAAGGTGCCATACGGATCAGCTCTTCCGTGGCTTTTGGACGCCGCGTCATGGCGCCACTCGTCATGGAATTCATGCGGATGAATCCAGACCTGCAAATTGAACTCAACTGCGACGACCGCTACATCAACTTGGTGGAGCAAGGTGTGGACGTTGCCATCCGCCTGGGCAAGCTGGCTGACTCAACCCTCGGTGCCGCTTACCTGGGCGTCAATCCTTGGGTGCTGGTGGCATCGCCCGAGTACATCAAGGAACGGGGCAGCCCGAAGAAACCGGCAGATCTCAGCCGGCACGATGCGCTGATCTACAGCTCGGTTCAAGGCGATGAGCGCTGGCATTTCACGGGCCGGGACGGGCGGCTGACGAGTGTGCCGGTGCAGGGGCGCCTGCGCTCCAACAACCTTTCGATGCTGCTGGCGGCTGCGCGCCAGGGATTCGGCATTGCGGCATTGCCCAGGTATGTGGCACACAAATCACTGGAAACCCGAACCGTCGTTCCGCTTCTGGATGGCTTGCAGCTGCCTCAGCAAGAGGTCCATGCGGTGTTTCCATCGCCCCGACTTGTGCCGGCGAAAGTCAAACTTTTCATCAGCTGGCTGCAAGGGCAATTTGGCCCAGACTGGTGGGCGACCATCGGCCACTAGCCTCTCAGCAGGAAGAGGGCTGGCAACCAGCCTGTGATCACCCCTTGAACCACCGACGTCCAGCCAGCCACCCGCGCCCAGGGTGCTTGAAACACCTGCATGACAAAGAACATCATCCACAGTATCGCCCACGCGATCCATGACAGCGCGCTCCACAGACTCCACAAATCAACACCTTCCGACGACAGCATCTGCAGGGAAACCCACAGCGCCGTGATCGACACCACGAGGCTGTACCAGCCCAATCAGTGCATTGACGATAAGAATCTCTCGATCACCAATTCGGCCCAGCGTCCACAGCCCGTTCAGAATCAGCACGATGCCGACGTAAAAGAGCACCAGAGGGTCGTACACCAGAAGTCCC
>JACCDS011078873.1_pt1 | contig 17262 bp, 17 predicted proteins | sample 7446441 | NCBI WGS metagenome assembly JACCDS01 (sample SAMN15323445, study PRJNA562643) | freshwater metagenome | isolation source: river surface water | place: USA:Blue River Watershed | collected 2017-08-17
CGCGCCCAGGCGCAAGACGCAACAGGACCTGCTGCTGGACGACAGCGTCGACGTTCCGCTGGTGCTCGTAGCGCACGATCTATCGCCGGCCGACATGCTGCAGTTCAAGCAAAGCGTGTTCACCGGCTTTGTGACCGACGTGGGCGGCAAGACCTCCCACACCGCCATCGTGGCGCGCAGCCTGGACATTCCGGCCGTGGTGGGCGCCCGCACGGCCAGCCAGCTCATCCAGCAGGACGACTGGGTCATCATCGACGGTGATGCCGGGGTGATCATCGTCGATCCCTCGCCCATCATCCTGTCCGAATACAGCTTCAAGCAGCGCCAGGGCCAGGTCGAACGCGAGCGCCTGGCGCGCCTGCGCCACACGCCAGCCGTCACGCTCGATGGCGAAAAAATCGAGCTGCTGGCCAACATCGAAATGCCCGAAGACGCCGCCGCTGCGCTGGCCACTGGCGTGGTCGGTGTGGGGCTGTTTCGCAGCGAATTTTTGTTCATGGGCCGCCAGGGCAACCTGCCTGGCGAAGAAGAACAATACGCCGCTTACCGCCGCGCCGTGGAGGGCATGAACGGCCTGCCCGTGACCATCCGCACGGTGGACGTGGGCGCCGACAAACCGCTCGACGACACCCGCCACGACGTGGCCCACCTCAACCCGGCGCTGGGCCTGCGTGCCATCCGCTGGAGCCTGGCCGACCCTTCCATGTTCCTTACCCAGCTGCGCGCCATCCTGCGGGCTGCGGCGCACGGCAAGGTCAACCTGCTCGTGCCCATGCTGGCGCACGGCAGTGAAATCCGGCAAACCCTGGCCCTGATCGAGCAAGCCCGCCATGACCTGGACCGCAAAGGCATGGTGCATGGCCCCGTGCGCCTGGGCGCGATGATCGAGATCCCCGCCGCGGCCTTGTCGATGCGCATGTTCCTCAAGCACTTCGACTTCCTGTCGATCGGCACCAACGACCTGATCCAGTACACGCTGGCGATCGACCGGGCCGACGAGTCGGTGGCCCACCTGTACGACCCGCTGCACCCGGCGGTGCTGCGCCTGGTGGCCGACACCATTGCCGCCTGCCAGGCGCAAGGCAAAGGTGTGTCGGTGTGCGGCGAAATGGCCGGTGACGTGACCATGACCAAACTGCTGCTTGGTTTGGGCCTGCGCAGCTTTTCCATGCACCCGTCGCAGGTGCTGTCGGTCAAGCAGCGCGTCATCCTGTCTGACACCAGCAAGCTCAAGCCTTGGGCCGAGCAAGTCCTTGACAGCGACGACCCCGCTGAGTTGATGCCCCGCTGAGCCCCTCCCGGCCAACCCTTCGGCCGCAGGGGCGGCCTCCTACAAAAGCCCAGCGCCCGCTGTAGGAGCGAGCCCCTGCTCGCGAAAGCCTTCGCCGCAGGTTCCTGTGTCAACCCATCTGGTCCCAGGCACTCAGCGCTTCGGCGCAGTACATCAGGGCTGGGCCACCGCCCATGTAGACGCACACGGCCAGCATTTCCTCGAGTTCGGCCTTGGTTGCGCCCAGGCGCTTGAGCGCCTTGATGTGAAAGCCCACGCAACCCGAGCAGTGCTGCGTGATGCCGATGGCCAGGGCGATCAGCTCCTTGTGTTTTTCGCTGAGTGCGCCATCGGCCAGCGAAGCCTTGGCCAGTTGGCCAAAGCCGAGCATGGCCTCGGATTGCGATTTGCGGAACGGGCCGAGGCTGGCGTTGATGTTCTGGATCAGGGTGCTGTGGTCAAAGGTGCTCATGGTCGTATGCCGAGTGGGTGAAACATGGACAATGCCCGCATGCAGACTTCTAAATCGCTGGCCCTGGGGGCCATTGTCTTGTGGGCCGGTCTGGCCATGCTGGGCGTGCGCCTGGCCCACCTGCCGCCGTTCTGGCTGACGGGCGTGGCCTTGCTCATCGGCAGTGTGGTGTCCTTGCCGCTGTCCAGGTTTGACTTTTCTCAATTCCGGGTCCCGCTGCCCACGCTGGCGCTGGGGGTGTATGGTCTGTTCGGCTTCCATTTCCTGCTGTTCATCGCCTTGCGCCATGCGCCACCGGTGCAGGCCAACCTCGTCAATTACCTGTGGCCGCTGGGCATGGTGGTGCTGGCGCCGGTGTTTTTGCCGGGCATCCGGCTCACATGGCGCCAGCTGCTCGCGGCCTTGCTGGGGTTTGGGGGGGCGGCTCTGGCCATCTTGGGCGGCCAGTCGCTTGACACCGGCCTGACCTGGGGCTACCTGCCCGCGCTCGGCTCGGCTTTTGTCTGGGCCAGCTATTCGCTGCTGACGCAACGCGTGGCGGCCTTTCCCTCGGCCGCCATCGGGCTGTTTGCGCTGGTGTCGGGGCTGCTGTCGCTGCTGTGCCATGCCCTCCTGGAACCGGCGGCCCAGGTCAGCGCTCGCGACTGGCCCTGGCTCATCCTCATGGGGTTGGGGCCGCTGGGGGTGGCCTTCTTTTTGTGGGACGCTGCACTCAAGCGCGGCGATGCGCGTCAGATCGGTCTGCTCAGCTTCCTGACGCCCCTGCTGTCGACCTTGCTTCTGCTGTGGCACCGTGACGAGCTCATCAGCGCCTCGGTGGCCGCAGCGGCCGCACTGATCGTCGGGGCCGCTTGGCTGGGGCGGCCAAGCCGCAGCGCCTGATTCATCCGCAGCCGCAGGCTGCGGCAGCGGTCAGCGGCTGCCGGGCAAACGGTCGCGTTCGGCCGCTGTGCTGCTCGCGTCCATGCTCAACGCCCAAGTGTCAGGCTGGGGCATCCATTGAAGCCGAATTGAGCTGCTGATGCAACTGGATCAGCTGCGACAGCGAACGCAGGTTCAGCTTGCGCATGACCATGGACTTGTACTGTTTCGCCGTGACGCTGGCTGTGGCCGCCTTCATCGTGGTGGGCTGCTCCAGCCTCAACCCCACCCCGCTCGAAGACAAGGCCGTGCGTGACCGCGCCAGCGCCGACCGCGTCAAGATGTTTGACCAGCAAGAGCCGATCACCGCCGCCATCACCCTGGACGAGGCGATTACCCGTGCGATCAAGTACAACCTGGACCTGCGCCTCAAGAAGATGGAAGTTGCCGTCAATGGCCAGCTGCACGAGGCCTCTAAGTACGACATGCTGCCCAACCTGGTGGTGGGCGCCGGCTACATGGATCGCAACAACTACTCGGGCGGTGCCAGTGCCTCTTTCCTCAACCCTACCGTCAAGGGCGCCACACCTGACCGTATTCAGACGCCCGGCGGCAGCTACACGACCTCGGCCGACATGAGCCATCGTCTGCGCTCGGCCGAATTCAGCTGGAACGTGCTGGACTTTGGTGTTTCCTACTACCGCGCCAAACAGCGTGCCGACGAATTCCTGATTGCCCAGGAGCGCAAGCGCCGCGTGATCCAGACCACCGTGCACGACGTGCGCTACGCCTACCTGCGCGCACTGGCTGCGCAAAAGCTGGCCGGTGAAGCCGAAACCGTGATGAAGCAATCTGTGCAGGCCATCGAGCAATCGCGTGCTGCAGAAAGCCGTGGCGCCATTCCGGTTCAGACCGCACTGGCCTACAAGCGCACTGGTCGACGCAGTGGCCCTGCTCAACACCCGCCGCCAAGAGCTGGACTTTGCCAAGGCCGCGCTGGCCGCGCTGATGTCCGCGCCCACCACCCAGTTCACGCTGGCCGACATGCCCGAGCAGCAACTCAATCCGCTGCCCACCAACCTGGCCGTGCTCGAAGACACCGCCCTCATGAACCGCCCCGAGCTGCGCGAGGAAGACCTCAAAAAGCGCATCTCTGCCGACGAAACCCGTCGCCAGCTGATGCATGATGCAGGCTTTCCCCAACCTCACGCTGGGCATTGGCCGCCAGTTTGACAGCAACAGCATGCTCTACGACAACGACTGGACCGAGAGCTCCAGCCGCATCTCCTGAAATCTGCTGCGCGTGCTCAGCGCCCCGGCCGTCAACAAGGCAGGCGAGCGCCAGATCGCCACCGATGACGCACGCCGCCAGGCCCTGTCCATGGCCATCATGACGCAGACCCGCATTGCCGCGCTGCGCTACGGCCTGGCCAAGAGCGACCTGGACCTGGCCCAAAAGAGCATGGAAGTGGACGCCCGCGTGGCGGCCGTGGCCAAGAGCGGCGTGAGCAGCAAGGCCGAGACCGAACTCGAACTCGTGCGAGCCACCGCCCGCTCGGCCGTGAGCAAGTACCAGCGCGCCATCGCCTACGCCAACGCACAGGCCGCCTACGCCCGCATCCAGCACTCGCTGGGCCAGGACTTTGAGCTGGGCGACTTTGAAAACCTGAGCGTGGCCGAAGTGGCTGCCAACGTCGGCAAGACCCTGGCCGCCACCGAAAAGCAGTTGCCCACCGCGCTGCTGGCCAAGGCCGGTCCGCGCCCCAAGGTGCAGCTGTTCCTGGACGAGCAGCAATCGGGTAAGGCCTTGCTGGCGGGCGTCAGCCAGGGTCTGAGCCGCGGCGGTTTTGACGTGGTCAGCACCGCGCAGCCTGGCGCGCTCAAGCTGCAGGTGAGCCTGAAAATGCAGGATGCTGCCAAGGGTCTGAAGAAAGGCGAAGCGGCCATTACCGCCAACGTCGGCAACCTGCGCGAGTGGATCGCCAACAACAGCAAGTAAGTCAGACCCAGCCTACGAGCCCGCTTTACATTGGGCGGCTCTTTTTTGTCTTGTCCCTGGCTCTGCCCAATGTGACCCGTGCCAATGCATGAAGTTGTTGTGACGTTCGCGGTTCAAAAAAATCGTGTCGCTAAGTTCAAATTCATGCGTTCGGAGGATTGTTAATTTTTGAAGGTATTATTAGTCTCAACAACAATTTTCCGGTATTGATGTTTGATAGATTTATCGACAAGAAGTTTGACAAAACCAACAGCTCTCACCATCGCCATGCAACCGTTGATTCACCCGATGCGCCAACGCCAACCTGTGTTGACAGGCTGGCGCTGGGCCGCGCTGATGTGGGCCATGGTCGCTGCAAGCGCCATGGCACAGAACGCCCCGGCGCCTGCCATCGGTGCGAGCGAAGCCCAGGCCTCGTCGGCCAAGGCCGATGCGCCCAACCCGATGCTCAATGCCGTCACACAGCGTGGCATCCAGCAATGTGCGGCAAGGGTTGAGCAGCTCTCGCGTGCGATTGGCATGGGGCCGCAAACCAGCGGCATGTTGATCGCGCCCGCGCAACCGGTGGACCAGCGGCTGTTTTCCATCGCGTTGCTGCAGCCGGTGCGTGACAACGAACCGGGTTTCGTGGGCATTGACTTTGCGCCCAACCAAGCCAACGGCTGCGGTGCTGCCATGCAGGCGGTGGCTTACTGGCCTCAGGGCTGCGAAGCCCTGGCCGCTGGCCAGATGACCAAGCTCAAAAAACTGCCACTGATCCGGCCTGATGTGCTGGTGCTCGACGGTGGTCCCAACACCAAAGTGTTCCTGCTCAAGGCCGGTGCCAGTGGTTGTGTGTCGATCAAAAAAGAAGTGGTGCTCTGAACCTCGATCGGGAACAGCAGCAGATTCAACAACAGAGTTTCAAACCTGAAATTTCATACGAAAGGAAAATCATGAAAGATCAATCGTTTTCTTACCGCATCGTCAAGGTGGGCGGTAAGGCGGTCTCTGTGGCGCTGACCGCATTGGGGCTGATGGCAGGGGCTGCGCAGGCGGCCGATGTTTGGTTGGGAACCAGCTATTCCTATGCGACTCCAAACGAAGTCGAAGGTAATAATAGTAGGGTCATCGCAAGTTTCTATGGTAATGGCGATAAATGGGACATTAACAACGGCTACTCGATAATCTCGGTAGGTATGAATAACGGTCCCGTTGCAACAGTAAACAGTTCATACGCAGTAAGCACCAGTCGTTCTGGAGATATTTTTTATGGGAACACCGTTAACTATGTTGTGGATGGGAATGTCCTTGACGCAGGGTATTCCGTATCTCGCTTTGGTGGGAATTGGAGCTGCAATGACGGCAACAGCAATGCTTGCTCTACATATTGGGCAAGTGCTCAGAGGAACGGTACGTATCTTGCCAACAACTTTGCCCAAATAATTGACAATTCAAGTAACAACTACCACTTCGGAAGTGGGGCCGTTGTAAATGCTCAGACCAGGGGCGAAAGGGCATATGCTCAAGTAAATACTTGGGTCTATTCCAACAACCCAGATGATGCGTACGTAACGTTTTCGTTTAATCCAGGCGCTGCTGCCCAGACTGACATCAACAACGTTGCTGTAAACGTAAACGGAAGAGCATATTTTGATGGCAACAACACCATTAATGGTGATGTGTTTACTCTTGGGAATCATATTCGTGGTTCCAACGTTGTGTTCAACAGCGGCTACATTGAAGGCGGCATCACTTACGAGAATGCCGGAACGGTTTACCTGAATGGCACCTCTCAGGGTGGTCTGGACCTGGACGGCAGTGTGAATTTCGGCCGCCACGATGGCGTCCTGAACCTCGCAGACAAAACCACCATTTATTACGATGTGACGGCCAACAACATTGCCAACGCGACTGTGAATTTCGAGGGCAGTGGCGTGGTCGAAGGCGAAGTGGGTCCCATCAAGGCCATCAACGTTCAAGCCAAAGCTTCCCGCGTTCAGTTGAACACACAGTACGGCGATACCACCGTGGGTTCCATCAACTACAGCGCCGACCAGGCGACGGTCGAGGTCTATGGCCAGTTGACGGGCAACGTCAACATGAACGGCCACTACTCCAAGCTGGAGTTGGTCAATCGCGTTGATCAGTCGGTTCAGACCGCTGGCATGAACGGCGTGCTGGACTTCGGCATGTATAAGAGCAACCTGGCACTGGTCGCTCCTGACACCTACGGCAAGGGCACGCTGGAAGTGGGCACCAACGTGAATGTGACTTTCAGCGATGACCCGACTGCGGGCATCAAGCTGACCAACGCCGACAACGCCACGGTGGTGTTTGCGGGCAACAGCACGGTGACGGGCAATCTGGGTTCCGCCGACAGCACCAAGCACAACACACCGTACAAAATCTATGCGGGTGCAGGCACCAGCACGGTCACTTTCAATGGCCATGTGTTTGTGGGTGCGGGCAACCTGAACGTGGGTCCGAGCAACACCACAGTGAAGCTCAACGGCGCAACGGGTGATGCTGTGGCTCTGACGGGCAACCTGGTATTTGGTACGGGCACACCTGTCAGCGTTGAGGGTCAGGCTTACACGACGTACGGCGACGCTGGCGTCAACGGCACATGGGGCAACGCAGGCACCGTTGAACTGGCCGATGGCAAAGACATCACCGGCAGCATCACTACTGTGACCAACGGCACGGGCAACATGAAATTCATGGGCTCAAGCGCTTATGCCAACAACATTGGCACTCAAGCTCTGAAGCTCAACAGCGTCGTTTTCAACGCTGCTGCCACTTCCGCCACCTCCACGATCGCCGGGAATGTCTGGGCCAGCGACGTGACTATCGGTAACGGTACAAACACCACCACCGCAACGCTGACCGCGGGTGAACACCAGCTGGGCGACAAGCTGACCCTGGCAGGTGCCAACACGACCCTGAACCTGTTGGGTGCCACCACCACCAAAAACACCGATGGCACGCTGGCAAATGCGGGTGCCAGCACTGTGACGGTGGGCGACAACGGTATTGTGACCAACGGTGCCACGCTGAATTTTGCAGTGAACGCAGGTAACGTGGAAGCACACACCGGCGCCATCGTTGCGCCGACGCAAGGCAGCCTCATCCAGACCACTGGCGGCCTGACCATGAACGGCGCCGAGAAGGTCAATGTGACTCTGCTGGGCAGCATGCGCGACGGCCAGACGATCAAACTGATCGATGCTGTGTCTACCAACAGCAACGCACTGAATGCAGCCACTTTGGTTGACAACAGCTTCGTGATTGAAACCGCCACGAGCAGGGTTGGTGGTGATCTGGTGATGACGGCCACCCGCGCCAACAACCAGTACATCGCCAAGTCTGCAACCACCGGCCACTTCTCCAACGCTGCGGCACTGCGCCTGGGCACGCTGGCCGCCAACGGTGACACCACCAACAATCCGGGCACAAACTACACGTCTGACATGCAGACCGTGTTCAACAAGCTCGATCTGAACGAATGGGGCTTTGGTAACAACGAAGCCAACCTGGCCAAGCAGGTGAAGCGTCTGGCGCCGATCAGCAACGGCTCGATCGCCCAGTCCGCAATCGATGCAGGCAACCTGGCCCTCAATACCATGGGCAACCGCATGGCCTCGCTGCGTGCCGACAAGGCACCGGTGGGCATTGCGGGTGCCGAGGTCGAAGGCCGCGATGGTCAGTGGATCAAGCTGGTGGGCAACAACAGCAAGCAAAACGCTAAGGGTGATTACGACGGCTACAGCGCCAACACCAGTGGTCTGGTGTGGGGTGCTGACACCCGCATCGACAAAGACGCCTTGCTGGGCGTGGGTCTGTCGGCCACCAACACCCGTGTGTCGCAGTCGGGTTTCCGTTCCGGTGACTCCAACTCCATCACCAGCTACGAGATTGCCGGTTACGGTGCTTACCAATTCACCGAAGAGTTCTACGGTGAAGGTTCGCTGTCTTACGCCCGCCACAACATCACCGGCAGCCGTCTGACGGCACTGGACCGTGTGGCCAAGGCCGATTACAGCGCCAACCAGCTGACAGGACGCCTGGGCATTGGTTACCGCTTTGTGCTCGATAACAAGCAGACGCTGACGCCGATGCTCAACCTCGAGTCCAGCAGCCTGTCTTCGGGTGCCTACACCGAAACCGGTGCCGACGCCCTGAACCTCAAGCTCAACAGCCAGAAGCTCACCCGCACCCGCACCTCGCTGGGTCTGCGTTACCTGGCCGAGAACACCACCGATGCCGGTACTGTGTACCGTCCAGAGCTGACCGCGGCCATCTACCGCGACGGTTCTGGCACGACCAAGGACACGGTTGCTGCGTTTGAGGGCGATCTGACCGGCAACACCTTCAGCACCACCAACGCGGTGCTGGGCCGCAGCGGCTACAACCTGGCCGCTGGTGTGTCGATCCTCAACAGCAAGACATCCCTGGTGCAGCTGCACCTGGGCTACGACCACCGCGAAGGCTTCTCCAGCACGAGCGCTCGCATCAAGGCCCGTTGGGACTTCTGATGAGCTGACCGGGCCTGTGGCCCGGTCCCCTGTCCAGAGACTTGGCCCCGCTGTGCGGGGCCTTTTTTACAGGGAGGGTGGATTTTTTTATCCTTCCCTGTGCTCGAAGGTTCATGCCTTCGCTCATGCGGGTTTAAGGGCTTATGGCGGCTTCCTCATTGCAACATTTGACACAACGGGTGCAGACCCATCCGCTGATCCGCTGGACCGTGCGCACGGTGTCCGAGCGGGGGCGCTTGCTGGCAGTGGTCATTTTGCTGTGGTCGTGCCTGATGCTGCTGTCGGACTGGCCGCTGTGGTGGCCCCGTTTGCCCAAGCCGGTGGCCGAGATGGCCCAGTCGATGAGCGGTTCTTTTCCTGGCCGCGGCACCGGCTGGCGGCCTTGATCGAGGCGATCGACCGCGAGCAGCCCGCGGCCATCGGGCTGGACATGTACATGCCCGAGGTGGACCAGACCTCGCCCGATCAGGTGGCGCTGTCGCTGCGCGAGCGCGCGCCCGAACTGGCGCGCCAGCTGGCTGCCTTGCCGTCCAACGACGCGCTGCTGGCCGGTACGCTGAGTCGCACGCCCAGTGTGCTCGTAGACTTCCCTGTCAAGTAGACAGATTGAAACTAGAGACATCCTGTTTAAACACCCTGGGCATATATGCCGCTGGCGGCACATCACCCAGGGACTCATGTGGCCGATATTCGTTGTAGTCCATCAGCCAGACATCGGCAGCCATCTGAACTTCCGAGATCGAATTGAACAGGTTGCCGTCCAGCACCTCAGTGCGGAAGCTTTTGTTGAACCGTTCAATGAACGCATTCTGATTGGGCTTTCCAGGCTGGATGAACAGCAACTGGATGCCATGGTGCTCAGCCCATTCAGTGAAACCCTGTGATGTCATTTCTGGCCCGTTGTCCAGTCGTATGGCCTGCGGTTTGCCGTAGACCTCGAGCAACTGTTCCATGACCCTGACCAGCCGCCCCGAAGGAATGGAGGTCCCACATTCGATGCGTAGCGCCTCGCGATTGCCTTCATCGATCACATTCAAGGTTCTGAAGGGTCGGCCGTCGTACATCGTGTCGCGCATGAAATCCAACGCCCACACGCAGTTGAGTTCTTCCGACACGCCTAGCGGCTGGCGCTCACGCGTGATGACCTGCTTCTTGGCTTTACGCTGCAAATTGAGCTTCATGGCGCAGTAGATCCGGTGTACCTTCTTGTGATTCCAGCCATGCCCATCGGCGCGCAGCCGGTGAAAGCATTTCCAAAAGCCCCAGCGACTGCGTTTGCTGACGATCTCGTTGAGCACAGCAATCACCGGCGCATCCTTGGCAGCCCAATCCACCGTGGGTTTGTACAACGCCGACCGCGAGAAACCCACGATCCGGCAAGCTTTGCTGCGAGAAATATGGTGCTCAGTCACCATACATTCCACCGCCGCCCGCTTGGCTGTCGGCGTCACAACTTTCGCGACAAGACATCCTTGATCGCTGCGTTCTCCAAAGCCAGCTCCGCAAACATCTTCTTGAGACGGCTGTTCTCGGCTTCCAGATCCTTGACGCGCTTGAGTTCATTGGCAGACATGCCAGCGTACTTGCTCTTCCATTGGTAATAAGTGGCGTTGCTAATGCCGTGCTTGCGGCAGACCTCTGCCACCGCCAACCCAGCTTCCCCTTCGCCCAGGATCGCCATGATCTGGCTCTCCGTGAATTTCGACTTCCTCATCGCTTTTTCCTTCAAAGCACCGGAAGTCTCAATTTTCAGGTTGTCTACCCTTTAGGGGAGTCTACGCAATACCAGGCCAGCCAATGCAAGCTGCAAGCGCCTTTTGCCGGTTACGTGGTGCGCGTGATGGGAAAACCCTTCCAGACGACCACGGTGGGCCAGCCCTTGCTGGAGGTGATCTCTGCCGGTGTGCCCAAGCTGCGGGTGAGTGCCAATTCGCGGATGTTCACCAAGATCCGGGTGGGCACGCCGCTGAAGGTCACGATCGATGAAACCGGCATGACCTACAACGCCCACGTCAGCCTGATCAATGCACGCATTGATCCGGTCAACCAGGCCTTTGAGATGGAAGCGCGCATTTCTGGTGCAGCACCGGGTTTGCTGCCCGGCATGAGCGGCACGGCCGTGCTGGCACCGGCCGATGCCGCCAAGGGGCGCTGAGCCATGAGCGCTGCAACCCCTTCCGCGCCGCCGGTTTCGCCCTGGCAGATGGTGGACCAGCTCGCCGCCAAGGCCCGCGCTGCCGACACCGAACAGGCCCTGCTGTTTGTGGTGGCCAATGTCACCCATGCCCTGCTGCCTTACCGCACCGCGCTGGTGTTCACCCTGCACCAGGGCGAGCCGCAGCTGGCCTGTGCTTCGGGTCTGACGTCGGTGGATCGACGCAGTGCCTTTGGCTCGTGGAGCGAGCAGGTGCTCAAGGCCCTGCTTCCACAGCTGGGGCAGACGCACCGCTTCACGGCAGCGGATGTGCCCCAAACCCTGCAGCAGGCCTGGCATGAGTACTGGCCCGAGGTGGTGCAGCTGCACCCGATTGCAGGCAGCCAGGGCGAGCCGCTGGGCGCCGTGGTGTATGTGAGTGACAAGCCCTGGCCCGAGGTGACCGTCCCGATGCTCAACGCCCTGCACCAGGTGCATGGCCTGTGCCTGCAGAACCTGCGCGCACAAAAGGGCCCGCTGGACTTTCTCAAGCAGCTGGTCGATGGCCGCAACCTCAAGACGCGCAAATACCTGGTGCGTGCCCTGGTGGGCCTGCTGCTGGTGCTGTGCCTGCCGGTGCGGCAGTTCGTGATCGCGCCAGCCGAGATCATTTCGCTGGACTCGATCGCCGTGACCACGCCGGTTGAAGGCATCGTCGCGCAGATGGTGGCGCGGCCCAACCAGCCCGTCAAAAAGGGCGATGTGCTGGTGCGTCTGGATGACACGGCGATTCGCAACAGGCTGGAATCGGCCAAGCAGGGGCTGGAAGTGTCGCGGGCCGAGTACCTGGCCGGGGCGCACCGCGCCTTCATCAGCACCGACAAGACCGCCGAGTCGGGGGTGCTGCGCGGGCGCATCAACGAGCGTCTGGCCGAGGTGGCTTATCTGGAGGACCAGCTGGCCATGCTGGAGATCCGTGCCAGCCGCGATGGCATTGCGGTGTACGGGCAGGAGAACGACTGGATTGGCAAACCCGTGAGTGCGGGCCAGCGCATCATGGAGCTGGCCGACAGCGCCCAGATCGGGATCAACGCCTGGGTGCCGGTGGCCGACGCGATCAACATGCGCTCGGGCGAGAACATCCATGTGCTGCTCTATGCCGACCCGCTCAGCCCGATGACGGCCACCATCGAGCAGGCCAGCTACCAGGCCACCAAGTCGCCCGATGGGGTGGCGGCCTACCGCGTGCGGGCCACCTTGCTGCCGCAGGACAAGGTGCGTCTGGGCCTGCGGGGCAGCGCCAAGATCAACGGTGACTGGGTGGTGCTGGGCTACTTCATCCTGCGCCGACCGCTGGGTGCCGTGCGCCAGTGGCTGGGGGTGTGAGCATGAGCACCCCGGAGATGGACGCGGGCATGGCCCAGCAGCTGCAGGCGCAAATGGCCGCCCAAATGGCCTTGCCACCGCTGCGCGCACGGTTCTTCCGCATTGGCTGGCTGGAGTTCGAGCTGCTCAGCCGTTGGCATCTGGGCGATGCCCGGCGGGTGGCCCAGGCGGTGGCCAGCGAAACGCTGCTGCAGCCTTCGGTCGAAGAGGTTCTGGCGGTCAAACAGTTTTTTCTGCAGCACGAGCTGCTGGTCAATCAGGAGTTGCTGGGTCGCGTCGCGCAGGGGCCGCCGCCGCAGCCGGGTCTGGCCACCAAGGCCTTGCACAACTACCTGATGGTCCGCATGCCGCTGGTCAACCCGGACCGTTTTCTGGAGCGCTTTTTGCCGTGGTCCCGCCCCCTGCTGGGCCTGAAGGCGTTTGCGTTGTCCATGGCGGCGGGCCTGCTGGGCCTGGTGTTGGCGGTGCAGCAGTGGGACACGTTTGCCACCACGTTCCTGGAGACGCTGTCGCTGCAGGGCCTGCTGAGTTATTCGGTGGCGCTGGTGCTGGCCAAGTTGCTGCACGAGCTGGGCCACGCTTTCACGGCCAAGCGCATGGGTTTGCGGGTGCCGCGCATGGGGGTGGCCATCGTGCTGCTGTTGCCCATGCTCTACACCGACACGGGCGAGACCTGGCGCCTGACGCGCCGACGTGACCGCTTTGCGATTGCCGCTGCGGGCATGCGCATCGAGCTGATGCTGGCGGCATGGTGCACGCTGGCCTGGAGTTTTCTGCCCGACGGGGGCCTGCGTGGCGCGATGTTCTTTCTGGCCACCACCAGCTGGATCATGACGCTGGCGGTCAACGCCAGCCCGTTCATGCGCTTTGACGGTTATTACATGATGTCGGATGCCACCGGCATTCCCAACCTGCATGACGAAGCGGCCAAGCTGGTCAAGCATTTCCTGCGCAAGCACCTGCTGGGTTTTGAGGCGCCGGAGCCGGTGCTCGAAGGCGATCGGCCGCCGCCGTGGTTGCTGTGGTTTGGCCTGGGCACGATGGTCTACCGCTTTTTCCTGTTCCTGGGGATCGCGGTCACGGTCTATCACTATTTCTTCAAGGCGCTGGGCATCTTCCTGTTTGCGGTGGAGATCTGGTGGTTTGTGCTCAAGCCCATCTACAACGAGCTCAAGGTGTGGTGGAAGGAACGTGCCCACATCCAGCGCCGACCTGCCCGGCGGGCTGCACTGGCCCTGGGCGCGCTGATGCTGGTGCTGCTCTTGCCCTGGCAAGGGCAAATCCAGGCCGAGGGCTGGTTGCGTGCGGGTCAGGAGTTTGCCGTGTATTCGCCCCGCCCCGCGCGTTTGCTGGGCATACCCAAGGCGGGCGTGGTGCAGGCCCATGCCTTGCTGGGCGAGCTGGTCTCGCCCGATCTGGAACTGCGCGAGGCCAAGGCCAGCGCCAAGATCGGGGCACTCGACAGCCGCTTGCTGGGTACCACCGGCGCCGAACAGCTGATGGAGTCGGTGCGCAGCACGCGCGAGCAGTTGCTGCAGCAGTGGACCGAGGTGATGGGCGCCGATGCGGAGTCGCGTCAGCTGCAGCTGGCTGCGCCTTTTGCGGGCTTTGTGGTCGATGTCGCGCGCGATCTGGCGCCGGGTCAGGTGGTGGCGCGCCAGGAGGTGCTGGCGCGGGTGATCGATCCGTCGCGCTGGATCGCCGAGGTGTATGTGGATGAAGACGATGTCAAACGCATCCGCATCGGTGCCCGGGCACGCGCTTACCTGCATGGCGTGCACATGGAGGTGATCGACGGGCAGGTCGACGAGATCGACACGGTGCCGGTGGACCAGCTGCCCGCGGAAATGCTGGCGGCTCGCTACGGTGGCTTGCTGATCACCACCGATGACCCCAACCAGCTCAAGCCCCGTCACACGCTGTACCGCGTGCGCCTGGCGATGAAGCACGGTCCGGGCAGCGAACAGGCCCGGTTGGCCGGTTTCAACATCGAAGGCGATCGGGTCAGCGTGCTGGGCCGGATCGTGCGTGGTGCCGTCAGCGCCCTTGTGCTGCAGGCCAGCTTCTGATGGCCTTGGCTGCGCAGTTATGCTTACGCGTTTGAAAACGCTTCCTGGCAAAATTCAAACCTATTTTCTGAAGCGAACCCTTGCATGAAAAAATCACCGATCACCGGTCTGTTGGCCCTTGCGTTGCTGTCTTTTGCGGCGGGTGCAGCTGCCCAGGACAAATTGCCTGCAGGCAGTTTTGCTGTGGTCAATGGCAAGCCGCTGTCCACCGAGCTCGTGGATCAAGTCATCCGCAACAACGAGGCGCAGGGCAAGAAGACCACACCCGAGATGCGCAAATTGATCGAGTCCGAACTGGCAGGGCGCGCTGCATTGAGCGAGCAGGCGATCAAGCAGGGCCTGGATAAAACCGCACAAGTCAAGGTTCAAACCGAGCTGTTCGTGCAGAACCTTTTGGCGGAAAGCCTGATCGCTGAGCACCTGGCCAAAAATCCCATCACGGAGGCCAGCATCAAGACCGATTACGAACGCCAGACCGCTCTGCTCAAGGATTCCAAGGAATACAAGCTGCGCGGCATTGTGGTGGGGGACGAAGCCGAGGCCAAGGCGGTTCTGGCCAGCCTGCGCAAAGGCGATGCCTTCGAGAAACTGGCGCGCGAAAAATCGATCGACCCCTCTAAATCAGAAGGTGGGCAATTTGGCTGGGTGCTGGCCGAGCAGCTGAACCCTGTCCTGGCCAATGTGGTGGTGAACCTGAACAAGGGCGCGACGACCGCCGCCCCGATCCAGGTGGGCAACGTCTGGCACATTCTGCAGGTGCAGGATGTCCGCGCCTTTGTGGCGCCCGGCTACGACGCCGCCAAACCGAAAATTCAGCAGGCCCTGCAGCTCAAGCAGCGCAATGAGTTTGTCGCCCGGATATTGTCCGAGTCCAAGATGGAGCTGAGCCGCTGAGCGCGCGCTGGGTTTGGGGGCGGGTGTGGGTGTGGGCATGAGATCGCCGATCGCTGTGGTGGACGTTGACCGCTGCGACACCTGGACCCGCTACCGCAACGGTCTGTGCGATAGCTGCGCCGCCAATTGCTGCACCATGCCGGTCGAGGTGCGATTGACGGATCTGGTGCGGCTGGGCCTGGTTGATTTGTTCGAGGCCGAATATAACGCCCCCAAGCAGATCGCCAAACGGCTGGAGAAGGCAGGTCTGATCGACCACTTCAATTTCAAGCACGGCATCTTCACCCTGGCACGCCGTGCCAATGGCGACTGCAGTTACCTGCATCCACAGACACGGCGCTGCACCGCCTACGAACAACGGCCGGACACTTGCCGCAAACACCCGCAGGTGGGGCCCAAGCCGGGCTACTGCCCGTATGGGGACAAAAAGCTGTCGCGGTGACGCTGTTTGTTTTGCCTGACATCCCAGGCAAAGCCCTGGTTACGGCCGCTTGGTTGATTCAATAAGCTACGCGCCTCAATCAAACGAGGAGCCCAGATGACCACTCAGCACGACAGCCTTTGACTGCCTCTTCAGGTTTTGCATCGATTGCTAGTTTGAAATCACCCAGACCGTATAGGAGGCCCGCAAAAGTTCCAATGATTCCCAGCCCGGTCAAGATGCCGGGGAGATGTCGCCAGAAATCGTCAAAGAGAGGGCCATCAACCAGCGATTCTTTCGTGAACATCATCTCGGCTGGCATGCTTGAGCGGTATTCCACGACTGGGGTCTGGCCCGCGAGTGCCAGACGCATCGGATGAAGGGTGTCTGAGTACTCGTTCCAAATATGCAGCAGCGGCTGCTTAGCGAAGATAGGGTCGAGATCTCTGGGGTCGCGACCGTTGTGGTTGCCTAGTTTGGATTCCAGTCCTTGTATCGCCTCACTTAGACCCTTTTGGGTAGCTTGATATTTGCGAATGAAAAGCATAAGGAAGACCAGCGTCAGCGCCCCGACCCCCAAAAGGATGAAATTCGGTATTTGCGGCAGTAGTGATACGAAGAAGTCCACTTGGTCGATCCTTGGTGTTTTGTTTTTATGTCGCTAGATATGTATGCATCTGGCCACTGTTCTCATAACTGTAAATTCTGCCCGCTTTAGCTGGCGCGAAGCCTTCTGACTAACTAACTAGGCGAAAAAAAGGGCGCCCGCTTTTGGCGGCGCCCTTTTGATTCTAAAGTTTTAAAGATTCTCAGCTTATGGCTGCCGTTTCTCAGCTTATGCCTCGCTCTACACAGAACGCTCAAACGTCAATATTCCCCGCCCGCAGCGCATTGGTCTCGATGAAGTCGCGGCGCGGCTCCACCTCATCGCCCATGAGCATCGTGAACACGCGATCCGCTTCGATGGCGTCGTCGATCTGCACTCGCAGCAGGCGGCGCACGGTCGGGTCCATGGTGGTTTCCCACAGCTGCTCGGGGTTCATCTCGCCCAGGCCCTTGTAGCGCTGGCGGGCGGTGGTGCGTTCGGCTTCGCCAATGAGCCACTGCATGGCCTGGCGGAAGTCGGCGACCTTTTCTTCCTTCTGCTTGTCGCCTTCGCCGCGGGTGACCTTGGCGCCTTCGGCGAGGAGCCCGCGGAAGGTGTCAGCCGCTTCGGCCAGGGCGGCGTAGTCGGCGCCG
>JACCDS011968727.1_pt1 | contig 17262 bp, 14 predicted proteins | sample 7446441 | NCBI WGS metagenome assembly JACCDS01 (sample SAMN15323445, study PRJNA562643) | freshwater metagenome | isolation source: river surface water | place: USA:Blue River Watershed | collected 2017-08-17
ACCACGCCCAGCTCGACTTCCCAGTCACCCTTGGTGGCGTCCTTCGGCAGCATCACGTCGTCATTCGGTCCGTTGAGGCAGCTGATCGCCTTCATGAACATGATCGGCTCTTTCGGGATAGGCATGTTCGACTCGGCAGCATGGTCCGAGTAATTCAGGCCGATCGCAATGAACTTGCCGATGCCCGCTACCGGGACGCCATAACGCGGCTTGCCGCGTACCGCAGGCAGTTTGGCCGGCCTGACCTTGGCTAGCCGGGCCAGCACCTTGTCCGACAAGGCCTCCGGCGTGATGTCATCAATGACTGCCGACAGGTCGCGCAACTTGCCTTCGGCATCGATCATTCCGGGCTTTTCATGGCCGGGGCGGCCGTAACGTACCAGTTTCATCTGTCTCCCTCTGCAGGTCGGTGGTTGTTGTTGGTCGGCGCATTATGCACGCTGGCGTGTGCTGCGGACATTGGCGAGGCCACACGTTGCCGGATACCGCTGCGGCAAGGTGCCGGCTGACAGTGCATGTTTTTCATATCCGTTCGCCGGGTTTTCAATTTCCACGAGGCGAACGCTGTGTTATTTTCGGCGAACTTTTCTGCATGACCGTTCAAATTCCAAAAGGGGGACTTATGTTCAAGCCATATCGCGGCGTACTCGCGGCATTCGGACTGGCCTCGGTGCTGGCGATGTCGCCGAGTTTTTCGGCGCCGAGCGAAGCTGATTTCCTGGTGGTTCCACCCGAGAAGCTGGTCTGGAAGGATGCAGGCGGCGGTGCAAAAGTGGCGGTCGTCTACGGCGATCTGTCCAAGCCGGGCATGTATGTGATTCGTGCGTACTTTCCGCCCGGCGTGATGAGCGCGCCGCATTTTCACGGCGAAGACCGGCACGTCATCGTCGTCGAGGGAACCTGGAATGCGGGGACTGACGACAGCTGGGATCCCGATGCCACCGAGCCGCTGTCGACCGGCAGTTACATGTTTCATAAGGCCGGTGCGGTTCACTACGACGGCTCGGCAGGTGACAAGGGTGCCATGGTGCAGATCGTCGGCATGGGCCCGAGCAAGACCACCTTCCTGTTCCCCAAAGAGGGCAATTTCGGCAAGCCGCGCAAACTCAACTGAACCCTACGATGAAGAAAACGCTTCTGGTGCTGGCCATTGCCACCAGCCTGCCGGCCCATGCTGAATGGATCTCTTATCAGCGCAATGACAAGGTCGATGAACTGGTTGACGTTCAGCCGCTCAGCCGGGATGGCGCGCGACTGAAAATCTGGACCCTGACCAATTATGCAAAGCCAATGACAACCCTCGAGGGACAGGATTATCTGTCTGAAAAGATGCTGACCACCGTCGATTGCGCTGCCAGGAAAATTGGTGCCGAACAGGTCATACGCTATAGCGGTGTCGATGCGGGCGGCGACCCGGTCAGCGCGATGGAAACACCTCTGCGCTTGATTGCGGCGAAGGGAGGAAGTGCCGAGGAGGCTTTGCTGGCAAGGGTTTGCAGCTAAAGTGCCGCGACCATCTGATATGTAAAAGATAACCAAATCGTGCTTGTCGGCCCGCGCATCGAATCCCCCGTTTATACTCGGCTCTGAAAGCATTCCTCACCTGCCGCGCTCGGTCCGGAATCGTGCGGTGCCGGCGTCGCGGAAGGGCTCATATGCTGAAAGGCACTGTTATGGATCTGGTAGCTGACAATTTGCATCTCTGGCTGGACGGCGCAGACGATACCGAACTCGAGGCGCTGCCCTTCGGTGTGATCGGGCTGGATACTGCCGGCCTGGTTCGTCGCTACAGCGAGCTTGAGGCACGGATGGCCGGGCTGGAACGCGAGCAGGTACTTGGCAGGCCTTTCTTTGAAGAGGTCGCCCGGTGCATGAACAACAGCCTGGTCGCACAGCGTTACAGCGATGCATCTGCGCTGAATGAGCCGCTTGATCTTCTTCTCGACTATGTGCTGGCTTTCAAGTCGCAGATCACGCCCGTGAAACTGCGGCTGCTGTCGGATCCCGGGTTGTCCATGCGTTACCTGCTGGTGCAGCGACTCCAGCATAACGCGGCATGATCGCCAGCGCCTCCCCCAGCTCGGAGCACCTGAGGGAATTCCTGTATCACGCACCGGTCGGTGTGGCGGAAACCGACATGGCAGGGCGGGTCATCCTGATGAACCCGGTCGCTGTCCAGCTGCTGATGCCGCTGGCAGCCAGCGGCGATTTCCTCTCCAACCTGTGGGTAACACTCGAGCGGCTGGTGCCGCAGCTGCGCCCCGTGCTGGCTGCCGCGCCCGAGCATACTGGTAACCTGCTGACAGGCTTTCGCATCATGCTGCCATCCGGTCCCCGTGCGAAGAGCGATGCGACTTGCCTGTCGCTGTCCCTCGTCAAGGTCGGCCCGGATGCCGTGATCACGACCATTGCCGACATTTCCGAAGCGGTCAAGTATGAGTGGCTGCTCGGCAAGCAGGAGGCCAGGCTGAATGCGACGATGGCGACTGCCGCGCAGCATGCGCAGGTGATCGTGGCCGCCGATGGCAACATCGCGACCTGGAACGATGCCATGCAGCGGCTGACCGGATTCACCGCCGAGCAGATGGTCGGCCGGCCATGCTCGCAGCTGTTCGCTGCAGACGCCATCACGCCAGACTGGCTGAGCGACCGCCTGATCGAGGCGCAGCGCACGGGCGTCAGTTTTGCTGAAGGCAAGATGCTCAGGGCACAAGGCGAGCACTTCTGGGGCCAGTCCATCCTGTTCTGTATCGAGCCCAGCCTGCGTAGTGACGGTTACGCCCTGTTGTTGCGTGATACCGGCGAGCAGCGCGACACCATCGACGCGCTGCTGAAGGCGGTCCGTTCCGACCAGCTGACTGGCCTTGCCAATCGGCGCGGACTCAACGAAGCGGCCGAACTGGAGCTGGAGCGCAATGCGATCAAGTCGCGCGATATCTCGCTGCTATTGCTCGATGTCGATCACTTCAAGCAGATCAACGATACTCATGGCCATCCTGTTGGTGACCAGGTCTTGCGCAGCCTTGCATCGGCAATGCTGGCAAGCGTGCGTCATATCGACGTGGTCGCGCGTGTGGGTGGCGAGGAGTTCGCAGTGCTGCTGCCGTCGACCGATCTGCCGATGGCTGTACGTGTTGCTGAGCGTATACGTGCGAAGGTCGCCGACCAGCGCGTGGTCGCAGGCGACCGCGAGGTTCGTTATCGCGTCAGTATCGGTGCAGCCAAATTCATGGCCGGCATGAGAGGCATCGACGATCTGCTGGCTGCGGCTGACACGGCGCTGTACCGGGCCAAGCGCGAGGGACGTGATCGCGTCTGTGTAGCGGACGGCAAGGGCTGATCATTTCAATATTTTGAACAGGTTGTTCGAGTCATCTGTCCAGACACCGAGTCCGGGTATCGATGGCGGCGCTACGGCGGCATCGACAATCCCGGGGTGCATCAACAGGTCCTTGCTGCGTGCGACCAGCACCCAGTCTGAGCTCGTTGATGGTTTCGCTGGATTCGCATCACTTACCAGCACGGCGTGCATGTTCTGCTCAGCGGCGAGTCTGGCGACCACGGGCGCCAGCGCGAGAAAGCGATTCGATACATGGAAGGCGATCACGCCGTCTTCCTTCAGATGGCGGCGATAAATGGCAAGTGCCTCGCGCGTGATCAGGTGTACGGGAATCGAATCGCCCGAAAAGGCGTCAATGGCGAGCACATCAAAATCGTTTGGCGCTTCCTGTTCCAGCCTCAGTCTGGCGTCGCCGAGCACCGTCTGTATCTCCGCTCGGCTGTTGCGCAGGAATCCGAATTCCTTTCGCGCCACTGCGACGACGGCAGGGTCGATGTCATAAAAGCGGAAACGGTCACCTGCCTGCCCATAGGCCGCCAGCGTGCCGGTGCCCAGTCCCACGATACCCACGTTGCGCGGCGTGCCGGACGTCGCGGTGAGCAAGCGACCTATGCCGGAGCTCGGGCCGTAATACGTCGTCGGACGGCCCTGATAGGTACCGCCCAGATACTCCTCGCCATGCAGGATGGTGCCGTGTACGAGGCGACGGACCGGGGCGCCATCGGTACCGCTGACGTCGCGTACCAGCAGGCGTCCATAAAAATTTCGCTGCAGCAGATGCGTTGACGCCAGGTCCCCGCTGACCTGTGCCCACAGGGCCACGGCAAAACATGCCGAGAACAGCAGTGCCGCTACGCACATTAAGCGGCGTCGCCTTTGGAGTGCGGCCACCAGCAGCGCAACCAATACGAAGCCGATGCCGAGTTCGTAGAACGACGGCAGCACACGTGGCGCGACGAGGCCAACCAGCATGCCACCCGCCGCGCCGCCGAGCGACAAGGCCAGGTAGAAGCGCGTCAGGTAGCGGGTCGGCGGACGCAGCGATGCGAGTTCTCCGTGCATGACCATGCAGCCGATGAAAAGCACCGCACAGTACAGCGGGAGCGCGACCTTGAGGTGCAGGCTGAAGTCAGGCTGCACCAGCCCGTACGCACCGACTGCGAACGCCGCGAACATCAAGGGCAGGAACAGTGTGCGGTGATACCAGCGATCGCTCTCGAAACACAGTACGAAACTCAACAGGTAGAGCGTCAGGGGCACGATCCACAAAAAGGGAATGACCGCGATGTTTTGTGTGATGTGATTCGTTATCGCCAGCAGCAACCAGGAGCCCATGGCTGAGAGCGCGATCCACATGGCCTGCATGCGTAGCGTCGGCGCGGCAGTGGTTCTGTCGTTGAGCGTTGCCGCCGGCGCCTGCGCCGGGCGGGCACCCCGTATCAGCGTAATGCCTGACGCAACGCACAGCACCGAGAAACCGGCATAGATCGCCGACCAGATGGATGACTGGGCGGCGAGCGGCAGCCAGGGCTCGATCAGGAAGGGGTAGCCCAGCAGCGCAAGCATCGACGCGAGGTTGGACAGCGAATAAAGCCGATAGACGCGCGGCCCCTGACCGGATTGCGCGGCCCATGACTGCACCAGCGGCCCGGTGGTCGACAGCATCAGATAAGGCAGGCCAACTGTGCTGCTCAGCAGCAGGAGAATGTACAGCCCGGGATCTTCGTTGCCGCCCGGTTTCCAGGCACTGCTTGCCAGTACTGGCAGCACCAGCAGGCTGGCGGCAAGCAGCACGGCATGCAGCCCGACTTGCCGCGTCGCCGCCAGTCGCCGGCCCACCTGATCCGCATACGCATAGCCGAGCAGCAGCAGGGTCTGGAAGAACACCAGGCAGGTCGCCCACACCGATGCCGATCCGCCAAACCACGGCAGGATGTGTTTCGACACGATCGGCTGGACAAGGAAGAGCAGGAACGCGCTGGCGAAAATGGTGGCAGCATGAAGAATTGCGCTCATAAGCTTGATGTTGTTATAAATGTGCAAATGAATGTAGCACGCTGGCACCGCCGCGCGCGGCGCCGGCGCTTGTCAGTGTGGCCGTGACCTGCCGCAGTTGGGGGAATCGTGAGCTTCAACAAGAGATCGCTGGTGCTGGTCTTGATGATGGCGGCGGGCGCCGCCCTTGTCTTCACTCGCTGGCAACCCTGGCGCGAGGCAGGCCCCGGCGAGGGATTTGTCAGCGGCAACGGCCGCATTGAGGCGACTGAGCTCGCTGTCGCAGCGAAGTCACCCGGACGAATCCGGCAGATTCTCGTGAGTGAAGGGGAATTCGTCAAAGCCGGACAGACGGTCGCGCGAATGGATATAGCAAGTCTTCAGGCACAGCGCGACGAGGCGAACGCGCGCTTGCAGCAGGCTCGGGAGGCGATCGCTGGCGCCCATGCGCAGGTTCGGCTGCGCGAGAGTGATCAGCAGGCGGCGCTGGCGCTCGTCACGCAGCGCGAGAGTGAACTCGAAGCAGCCCACCGGCGACTGACGCGCTCGGAGCAATTGACGCAGGACGGCTTCTTCTCCGAGCAGACCCTGGATGACGATCGTGCGCGTGTGCGCAATCTGAATGCGGTACTCAGCGCAGCCCAAGCGCAGGTGCGTTCCGCGCTGGCGGCGATTGCGGCGGCACGCACTCAGGTCAATGGCGCGCTCGCGAACGCGCGCGCTGCGCAGGCAACGCTGGACCGCATCGATGTCGAGATGGCCGACAGCGAATTGAAAGCGCCGCGTGACGGGCGCGTGCAGTACCTGGTCGCGCGCGAGGGCGAAGTGATCGCCGGCGGCGGCCGGGTGCTGAATCTGCTCGACCTGTCCGACGTCTACATGACCTTCTTCCTGCCCGAGACCGTCTCGGGTCGTGTTGCGCTGGGCAGCGAGGTGCGCATCGTGCTCGACGCCGCGCCGCAATACGTGATCCCGGCGAGCGTGTCTTTCGTGGCCAGTAACGCGCAGTTCACGCCAAAGACAGTCGAGACCGCGAGCGAGCGGCAGAAGCTGATGTTTCGTGTGCGCGCGCAGATCGATCGCGGGCTGCTGCAGCGCCATCTCACGCAGGTCAAGACAGGCTTGCCCGGCGTTGCCTGGCTGAAGGTCGACCCGCAGGTGACCTGGCCTGCCCACCTGGCAGTCACGCCCGGCCTGTGACTGTCGCGACCGGACAGCCTGTCGTCGCACGGCTCACCAATGTCAGCCTGCGGTACGGCGAAACCATGGCACTGCGCGATGTGTCGCTCGACCTTCCGGCAGGCGTGATCGTCGGTCTGATCGGACCGGACGGGGTCGGCAAATCCAGTCTGCTTGGGCTCGTCGCCGGTGCACGCGCGATCAGGCAGGGCAGCGTCGAGGTGCTGGGCGGCGACATGGCACGGCGCCGGCATCGTGAGCGGGTCTGCCCGCGAATTGCCTACATGCCGCAGGGTCTGGGCAAGAACCTGTATCCCAGTCTGTCGGTGGAAGAAAACCTGCTGTTCTTTGCCCGTTTGTTTGGGCATGACGACGTCGAGTGCCATCGTCGCATCAAACAGCTGACGCTCAGCACTGGTTTGCATGCCTTCCTCGGACGGCCGGCCGGCAAGCTGTCCGGCGGCATGAAGCAGAAGCTCGGCCTGTGTTGCGCGCTGGTCCATGATCCGGACCTGCTGATCCTCGACGAACCAACGACCGGGGTCGATCCGCTGGCGCGCGCGCAGTTCTGGGAGCTGATCGGGCGCATCCGTGCCGGCCGGCCCGGCATGAGCGTGCTGGTCGCCACCGCCTACATGGAGGAGGCAGAGCTTTTCGACTGGCTGGTGGCCATGGACAGTGGCAGCGTACTCGCCACCGGCACGCCGGCGGAGCTGCTGACGCGTTTGGGCAAGACGCGCATCGAGGAGGTCTTTATCGCGTTGCTTCCGCAGGCGCGCCGCCTTGCCGATCTTGCGCCGGTACCGGTGCCGCTACCATCGGCCGGCAGCGAGGAATTGGCTATCGAGGCACACGACCTGACGATGCGTTTCGGTGACTTTCTTGCCGTCGACCGTGTGAGCTTTCGGATACGGCGCGGCGAAATATTCGGCTTTCTCGGGTCTAACGGCTGCGGCAAGTCGACCACGATGAAAATGCTGACCGGTTTGCTGCCAGCCACTGCGGGAGAGGCCTGGCTGTTCGGCCAGCCGCTGAACCCGCAAGACATGGATACCCGGCGTCGCGTGGGCTATATGTCGCAGGCCTTCTCTTTGTACAACGAACTGAGCGTACGACAGAACCTGCTGCTGCATGCGCGATTGTTCGACGTTCCTGCAGTGGACATCGATGTCCGTGTCGATGAAATGATCGAACGCTTTGGCTTGTCCGGGCAGCAGAACGCGCTGCCACCGGCCTTGCCGCTCGGGCTGCGCCAGCGGCTGTCGCTGGCCGTCGCGGTAGTACACCGACCCGAGCTGCTGATTCTCGACGAGCCGACTTCCGGTGTCGATCCGGTTGCGCGCGCCGAATTCTGGCAGCTGATGATCGAGCTCGCGCGACGCGACAAGGTGACGATCTTCATCTCGACCCATTTCATGAGTGAGGCCGAGCGCTGCGACCGTATTTCACTGATGCACGCCGGTCGTGTGCTGGACAGTGATACGCCGGCGAACCTGATGGAGAAGCGGCAGGCCACGACGCTGAATGAGGCCTTCATCGGTTACCTGCGCGATGCCACGGAGGCCGATCCCGCGCAACAGGCTTCGCCGGATAGTGCGGCGCATGCGCTGGCAGAAGTGCTGCCCGCCGACGGGCGGCGCAAGGAGCGCGGACGGCTGCTCGACAGCTATCGCCGTGTCGTCACCCACCTGTGGCGAGAATCGCTTGAACTGCAGCGCGATCCCGTACGCAGTGCGCTTGCCCTACTGGGTTCGTTATTGCTGATGTTTGTGATGGGCTACGGCATCAACATGGATGTCGAGGAAATGAGTTTTGCGGTGCTGGATCACGACCAGACCGTACTGAGCCGCGACTATGCGCTGAATCTGTCGGGGTCCCGCTATTTTTCCGAGCAATCGCCGCTGGCTGATGATGCAGACATGGACCGCCGGCTGCGTACGGGCGGACTGGCGCTGGCGCTGGAGATTCCGGAAGGTTTCGCGCGCGATCTCGAGCGCGGTGGCAAGGTCCAGATTGGCGCCTGGATCGATGGCGCCATGACCCGCCGCGCCGAAACCGTTGGCGGTTTTGTGCAGGGCATGCATTACCACTGGCTGGCGCAACGCGCGCTGCGGCAGGGCGGCGGCGTGCCCGTCGCCGCAGCGACCGTAGAGACACGGTTCCGCTACAACCCTGACGTAAAGAGCCTGCCCGCGATTGTGCCCGCCGTGATACCGCTGCTGCTGCTGATGATGCCGGCGATGCTGGCGGCGCTGGCGATCGTGCGCGAAAGGGAACTGGGATCGATCATCAATTTGTATGTAACGCCCACCACGCGCATCGAATTCCTGCTCGGGAAGCAATTGCCGTATGTCGCGATGGCGATGGTGAACTTCTTCCTGATGACTGTCGCCGCCGTGACCTTGTTCGGGGTGCCGTTGAATGGCAGCCTGCCGGCATTGACGCTGGCGGCCCTGCTGTTCAGCTTCAGTTCCACGGCGATTGGCATGCTCATTTCGACGCTGGTACGCAGCCAGATCGCGGCGATCTTCTTTGCGATGGTGGCCACCATGATTCCGGCCGTCCAGTATGCGGGGCTGATCAATCCTGTATCGGCGATGGAGGGCGCGGGCCGCTGGATCGGCGAGTTCTATCCGGCCAGCCACATGGTCACGATCAGTCGCGGTGTATTCAGCAAGGCGCTGTATTTCGATGACCTGTCCGCGTCGTTCTGGCCGCTCGTGCTCGCCGCGCCGGTGATCTTCCTGTGCGCGGCGGCGTTACTGAAAAAGCAGGGGGACTGACATGCGCCATCACCGGCACCCTATTTTCCTGCTCGGTGTGAAGGAGCTGTGGAGCCTGTGGCGCGACCCGATGATGCTATTCCTGATCGTCTTCACCTTCAGCTTTGCGGTCTACAGTGCGGGCAACTCGATGCCGGAGACCTTGCACCGGACTGCGATCGCGATCGTCGACGAAGATGATTCGCCGCTGTCGGCGCGCATTTTCACGGCGTTTTATCCGCCGACCTTCACGACGCCACAACGCATCGCACTATCCGATGTCGATCCGTTGCTGGATGCAGGTCGCTACACGCTGATCCTGGTGATACCGCCGAATTTCGAGCGCGATGTGCTGGCGGGCCGGCAGCCTGCGCTGCAGCTGAACGTTGATGCGACGCGAATGAGCCAGGCTTTCAGCGGCAGTGCGTTTGCCCAGCAGATCGTTGTTGCAGAGGTCGATGAGTTCGTCCGCCGTGAGCGCAGCATCGACACGCCGCCGGTGGCGCTGATAACGCGCATGCGGTTCAATCCGACGCTGTCGAATGTCTGGTTCGGCTCACTGATGGAACTGGTCGGTCAGATCACCATGGTGTCGATCATCCTGACCGGGGCGGCGCTGATCCGCGAGCGTGAACACGGCACGATCGAGCACTTGCTGGTGATGCCGGTCACGCCGACCGAGATCATGCTGGCCAAGGTATGGTCGATGGGGCTAGTGGTGGCGGTGGCCGCGGCGCTGTCGCTGAACGTCGTGGTGCGTGGGGTGCTGCAGGTGCCGGTCGAGGGTGCCCTGCCGCTGTTCTTTTCCGGTGTGGTCTTGCACCTGTTCGCGACGACGTCGATGGGGATTTTTCTCGCCACACTGGCGCGCAGCATGCCGCAGTTCGGTCTGCTGGTCATTCTCATCATGATGCCGCTGCAGATGCTGTCTGGGGGCATGACACCGCGGGAGAGCATGCCGCTCTGGATACGCTGGGGTATGGGCTTGTCGCCCACCACGCATTTCACCGAGCTGAGTCAGGCGATTCTTTATCGTGGAGCCGGACTGGCTGTCGTCTGGCCATCGCTGCTGGCACTTGCGGTGATTGGCGCCGCCCTGTTCGCGTTTGCTCTGCACCGGTTCCGGAAGGCGATTACGCGGATGGCCTGAATCAGGCAGCTCTGAGCCAGAGGGGAAGGGCGGGCCGTCGCAAGCCCGGACGGGCAGAAGCCGGTGGTGTTGCGCCTGATGGTCCCGCCGCCGGGAATCGAACCCAGATCTAGCGCTTAGGAGGCACTCGTTCTATCCATTGAACTACGGCGAGGACGCAGATGCGGCGCGGCTTCGCGCAACGCGGCCCGAATTATAGCCCAGCACCTCGCGTACGCCTTGCCGCGGTGATGCTTCGTCAGCACACTGACGTACTGTCGGTACAATAGCGCGCTGATCCACCCGCTCCTGCGCGCCGCTTGCCGGCGTCTTTCACGATGGCAGTCATTTCCCTCAACGATGCACAACTGGCGTTCGGCCACGTCGCCTTGCTCGACCATGCCGAGTTTTCCCTGGAAACCGGCGAACGCGTCGGCCTGATTGGCCGTAATGGCACTGGCAAGTCCTCCTTGCTGAAAGTGCTGGCGGGGCTGGCCAGACTCGACGACGGCCAGCTGGTGTTGCAGCAAGGCCTGCGCATTGCCTATGTGGAGCAGGAGCCGCGCTTCGATGATGGCAGCTCGGTGTTCGATGCGGTCGCCAGTGGCGTGGGCGACATCCGTGCCTTGCTGGACGAATACGACCGGTTGACCGCGCGGCTCGGCAGCGATGACGATGCGGCGCTGATGGAGCGTCTGCATGCGGTGCAGGCAAAGCTGGACGTATCGGATGGCTGGAGCCTGTCAAACCGCGTGCAGACCACGCTGCAAAGGATGAACCTCGACGGACAGCGGCAGGTGTCCACCTTGTCCGGCGGGATGAAGAAGCGTGTCGCACTGGCGCGCGCGCTGGTGGTGGCGCCTGACGTACTGATTCTCGACGAACCGACCAACCATCTCGATTTTTCGTCGATCGCCTGGCTGGAGGAGTTGCTGCGCGAGTTCCGCGGCAGCCTGCTGTTCATCACGCACGACCGCAGCTTTCTGGACAACATTGCGACGCGCATTGTCGAGCTCGACCGTGGCCACTTGCAGTCCTACCCGGGCAACTTCAGTGCCTACCAGGCACGCAAGGCGGATCAGCTGGCGGTGGAAGAAGTTGAGAACGCGAAATTCGACAAATTTCTTGCGCAGGAAGAGGTCTGGATCCGCAAGGGTGTCGAGGCGCGACGCACGCGCAATGAGGGGCGGGTGCGCCGGCTCGAGGCCTTGCGTGTGGACCGAGCCCGACGCCGCGATCAGCAGGGGCAGGTGAAGATGGAGCTGTCGGCGGGTGAGCGCTCCGGCAAGATCGTCGCCGAGCTGATCGATGTCTGCAAGTCGTATGACGGGCGGCCGATTGTGAAGGATTTCAGTGCCACGATCCTGCGCGGTGACAAAGTCGGACTGATCGGAGTCAATGGCGCTGGCAAGACCACGCTGTTGCGGCTGATCCTCGGCGAAGAAGCGCCCGATAGCGGCACTGTGCGTCAGGGCAGCAAGCTGCAGGTTGCCTACTTCGACCAGATGCGCGAGCAATTGAATGACGAGGCGACGCTGGCCGACACCATCTCCCCCGGCAGCGACTGGGTCGAGGTGAATGGCCAGCGCAAGCATGTGATGACCTATCTGGGCGACTTCCTGTTCGCGCCTGAGCGAGCGCGCTCGCCGGTGAAGTCGCTGTCCGGCGGCGAGCGCAACCGGCTGCTGCTGGCACGCTTGTTTGCCAAGCCTGCGAACGTGCTGGTGCTCGATGAACCGACGAATGATCTCGACATCGATACGCTGGAGCTGCTGGAGCAATTGCTTGAGGATTACAGCGGCACGGTGTTCCTCGTCAGCCATGATCGTACCTTCCTCGACAATGTGGTAACCCAGGTCATCGTCGCCGAGGGCGGCGGCCTGTGGCGCGAACATGTGGGCGGCTATAGCGACTGGGAACGGGTGCGCCGCCCTGAGCCGGCACCGCTCGCGCGCGAAGCGAAGAAGCCGGAGTCCCGGGTCGCTGTCGATGCTGCGCCGGTATCTGCAGCCAAGCCGAAGAAGCTGTCTTTCAAGGAACAGCGTGAGCTCGAGGAACTGCCGCAGCGAATCGCGGCGCTGGAGGCAGAGCAGGCAGAGATCTCGGCGCGGCTGGCCGACCCTGACCTCTACCGCAAGGAACCGGGCGAAGTACAGAAGCTGAACCAGCGCTTCGCGGAGATTGATACCTTGCTGATGGAAGCGCTCGAGCGTTGGGAAGCCATCGAGGCGCGTGCCGGCTGATTGCGCAGCGGCACCAGCCTCTGTGCCTTTCCTTCGTGGCGTGTCATCAGTAGCCCCGGCTGAATTGCCTGCGGTTTGCCTAATTCAGCTTGCGCGTGGCGGCGCGCAGTTCCGGCAAACGCTGGCGCAGCGCATCCGCATCGACTGCCTGCGGGCATTGATGCAGATAGGCCTCCAGATCCTGCAGCGCCGCCTGCGGGCAATCCAGATTGGCATAGGCAAGTCCCCGATCGCGACGCTCGGCGATTTCGTCGGGTAGCAGGATCACCAGCCGCTGTTGCACATTCAGGAATTGCTTCCAGTGCGGATGCTCGGCGAACAGTGCCTTGAGATTGCGCAGCATGCGAACCAGAATCGTATGAGCCGATGCCTCTTCCAGAAAACTCGCCAGCGGCGGGTCGGTCGGGCGGCGCCCATTGATGAAATAGGGCTCGAGCCGCTCTTCAATATCTTCGCGCGACAGGCTCGCGCCATTGAACGGGTCAAGCACGATGTCGCCGCTACTCACCGACAACTTCATCAGGAAATGGCCCGGGAAGGAAATGCCTTTGACGTCCAGTCCGATTTGCTGCGCGATTTCCATGTAAATCACGGCCAGTGAAATCGGGATACCGCGCCGCGATTCGAGCACCTTGTGCAGATAGCTGTTATCCGGGTTGTAATAGTCGTTCAGATTGCCGGCGAAACCCAATTCTTGATAAAAGAAATTGTTCAGCAGCCGCAGCTTCGGGATAGGCGCAATGTCGGCAGGCATCCGGCGCTTGATTCTGGCGGCGAAACGGTCGATTTCAAGCAGGCATTCTTCGAGGTCCAGCGAAGGAACGTCGTCTTGTGCAATGCTGAGCGCCGCCTCGAACAGCGGGATATGTTTGTCTTCCTGGACCAGTGATGCGAAATAGTCGAGGGATTTGATCATCGCCTTGTTGCCGTTAGGACGGACTAGTGGGATTCCCTCTTGAAGTCAGAAAAGCGGAAGCCCATTGCCAATAATGCGCCAAAGTAAGTCGCCATGCATGCCCCGATGACCAGCGATAGCGCTCCGATGCGCAGCCATGGCGTCGAATGCATTCCGATCCAGTCAAAACAGGACGCGGTCCAGTGACCAACGGCGGCCAGTAACAGCAGCGCGACGGTCAGCTTCAGCAGAAACCGGGTCCAGCCGGGTACGGGTTGGTAAATATCGTTCTTGCGCAGCATCAGGTACAGGAAGGCCGCATTCGCGGTGGCTCCCAGTCCGATCGACAGCGCCAGTCCTGCGTGCGCTATCCATGGCACGAAAATGAGGTTCATCAACTGGGTGGCCACCAGCACGCCGATACCGATTTTCACCGGCGTGCGGATGTCCTGTTTCGCGTAGAAACCGGGTGCCAGAATTTTCACCAGGATCAGTCCCATCAGACCCACACCATAGGCCACCAGCGCCCGCGCCGTCATGGTGACCGAGGTCGCGTCGAATTTACCGTAATGGAATAAGGTCGTTGTCAGGGGTTCGGACAAGATCATCAGTGCAACCGCAGAGGGCATCGCCAGCAGGAAGGTCAGCCGCAATCCCCAATCAAGCAGCGACGAATATTCCGTCTTGTCGCCAACCGCATGGGCTTTGGACAGGCTGGGCAGCAGAATAGTGCCGAGTGCGACGCCCAGCAGGCCGGTGGGCAACTCCATCAGCCGGTCTGCATAGGACAGCCAGGACACGCTGCCATCGGCGAGGTGGGAAGCAATATTGGTGTTGATGATCAGGCTGATCTGCGCTGCCGATACGGCGAAAGTGGCAGGCACCATTTGTTTCAGCACACGCCTCACGCCGGGATCGCGTAACGCCGCCAGCGGACTCAGGCTGATACGCGGCAGCATGCCGATCTTGCGCAACGCGGGCAGCTGTATCGCGAGCTGTAGCATGCCGCCGATGACCACGGCAATCGCCAGCGCGTAGACAGGCTCGGGAAGTAGCGGTGCGACGAACAGCGCCGCGGCAATGAACGACAGGTTGAGGAGCACCGGCGTGAACGCAGGAACGCGGAATTCCCGCCAAGTGTTCAGGATGCCACCGGCAAACGCGACCAGCGACATGAACAGGATGTAGGGAAACATCACGCGGGTCATCGTCACCGACAGCGACATCGCCAGCGGATCCTTCGCGAATCCGCTGGCCATCAGCAAAACGACTGCCGGGGCGAAAAGGATGCCGGCCACTGAAGTCATCAGCAGGGCCCAGAACATCACGGTCGCGACATGGTCGGCAAGACTGCGGGTGGCGTCGTTGCCCTGCTGGTTTTTATACTCCGCGAGAATCGGCACGAAGGCCTGCGAGAATGCGCCCTCGGCAAACAGGCGCCGCAACAAATTGGGGATGCGAAAGGCCACGAAGAAGGCGTCGGTATAGACCGATGCGCCGAAAGTGCGTGCGACGAGGAACTCGCGGATCAGGCCGGTGATGCGTGACAGCATCGTCATGCCCGACACGGTAGCGAGCGTTCTGTGCAGATTCATGGCGCCCGATTATAGCCGCAGGGCCGTGGCTGGCGGCTTCAGGCTTGTTTTCTTGAAAAGCTCCCGGAACTGGGGAAGGCGTCGCCAGGCCGTCTACGATGTATTTGCTGCTACGACAAAAATCCGATATAATCTTGGTCTTTCGAATTCCGCCCGGGGCCAGGCCTCGAGCCTCACACCGTCAGGAACACAACACATGGCAAATACCGCACAGGCACGCAAGCGCGCCCGTCAGGCAGTCAAGCTGAACGCCCACAACTCGAGCCTGCGCTCGACGCTGCGTACCGCAATCAAGGCGGTTCGCAAGGCGATCGACGCCGGCGACAAGGCCGCTGCGGCGCAGGTCTTCCAGTCGTCCGTTTCGGTCATCGACCGTATCGCTGACAAGAAGATGATTCACAAGAATAAGGCCGCTCGTCACAAGAGCCGCCTGTCTGCAGCGATCAAGGCACTGGCCTGATCCTCTGCCGGCGCAGGCCGGCAGTGCAGCGCGACCGACCCGCCCGACGCCCGTCCGGCGGGTTTTGTCATTCGTACTGCATCCCCGCCGTCCACTGCCTTTGGCGGATGGTCGAACGATTTATTTCGGCAGGCCGGTCACCGTGGTGCCGGCTCTGATGTTTCGTTTCGTAAACCACCCTCGATTCATCTCCAGCGCATAGCGAACGGGCTCACGCGCACAGTGCGGCTCCAGTGTCTGCGGCGCCATGTCTTCAATATTCACTATCCGCCCATCTTCCGCGATGAAGGCGACCGATAGCGGTACCAGGGTGTTCTTCATCCACATGCAGGCCCTGCCGTTGTTCGCGAAGCGAAAGACCATGCCGTCATTTTGACCAAGTTGCTCGCGAAACATCAGTCCACGCGCGCGCTCCTCCTCGCTGATTGCCATTTCCGCCCGGATCAGGTGCACACCGATGCTCAGCGTGGTCTGCTGAAAACTCTGGGCGTGTCCTTCAAACGAGAACAGCAATGCAGCGAGCAGAAGAAATCGTTTCATCGGATTTGCTTGGGTTGTCAGTGAGCAGTGGCCGGATTGTAAACGTTCGGCTGCCGTCGATGGCGGGCGTCGCGTTGCCGCAGGGTGGCGCTCTCAGTCCTTGCGCCAGTCGGCGGGATCGACCTCGCGCCACTCGCCGGGAAGCATTGGATGAGTCGACAGCGAGAAAGGGCCGATCGCATGGCGCACCAGACGCAGCGTGGGAAGTCCGACGGCAGCCGTCATCCGGCGGACCTGCCTGTTCTTGCCTTCCGTGAGAGTAATTGCGAGCCAGCTGGTCGGGATGTGGTGCCTCTCCCGGACTGGCGGCTGGCGTGGCCAAAGCCAGGCCGGTGTCTCGATGCGGACAGATTGGCTGCCCAGCGTCGTGAAGTCGCCCAGATCCTGTGGCGCGCGCAGTCGGGCGAGTTGGGCCGGGCTGGCCTCGCCTTCCACCTGAACCAGATAGGTCTTCAATTTCTCGTGATCCGGATGGCTGATCTGATGCTGCAGTTGGCCATCATCGGTCAGGAGCATTAGCCCCTCGCTGTCCGCATCCAGACGGCCAGCCGGGTAGATGCCCGGAACGGACAGGAAATCCGCCAGCGTGGCACGCGAAGCATGTGCTGAGAACTGGCTCATCACGCCGAAAGGTTTGTTGAAAAGTATCAGTCGCATCTGTGGTTTTGGGTCGCCCGTTGTGGCACAAAGCAAAATTCTAGTGCATAATACGAAATATGGTCTTATGTCTTATATAAGACTGCCGTAAGACTCACGACCTCGATCGAAGCCGCCGGCAGGGCAGTATCCGCGGTGCTTTGATGTACACCAGCCGCCATTTAAAATCGCGGCATCCGCCAATCTTCGGAGATTACGATGTTCCAACATATCAAGGTGCCCGCCGAGGGCCAGAAAATCACGGTCAACCCCGATTTTTCGCTGAACGTGCCGGACAATCCGATCATCCCGTTCATCGAGGGCGATGGCACGGGTGTGGACATCAGCCCGGTCATGATCAAGGTCATCGATGCGGCGGTCGCGAAGGCCTATGGCGGCAAGCGCAAGATCAGCTGGATGAAGATCTACGCTGGCGAGAAGTCGACCAAGGTGTACGGTCCGGACGTCTGGCTCCCTGAAGAGACGCT
>JACCDS010064631.1_pt1 | contig 17261 bp, 12 predicted proteins | sample 7446441 | NCBI WGS metagenome assembly JACCDS01 (sample SAMN15323445, study PRJNA562643) | freshwater metagenome | isolation source: river surface water | place: USA:Blue River Watershed | collected 2017-08-17
TGTCGGCGAATTTTTCCTGCCGCGTGAGGCTCGGGCGTTTCCACGGGAGGCCCTCGACGGTGTTGTAGGGGATCAGGTTCACGTGGGCGTGCAGATCCAGCGCGATGTCGCGCAGGGCGCGGGCCTGGTCGAGCGAGTCGTTGATATCCTCGATGAGGATGAACTCGAGGGTGACCATGCGGCCGTGTTTTTCAGAAAACGTGCGGATGGCCGGAATCAGCTTGGCGAGCGGGAAGGCCTTGTTGACCGGCATGATCTTCTCCCGGACCTCGTCGGTCGCGCCGTGCAGGGAGATGGCGAGGCGGAAGCCGAGGGGTTCTTCGGCGAGGCGGAGGATTTTGGGCACGAGGCCGCTGGTCGAAAGCGTGATGCGGCGGGCGCCGAAGCCGAGGCCCCACTCGGCGTTGACGATGGCGAGCGCGCCGAGGGTGGCGTCGTAGTTGGCCAGCGGCTCGCCCATACCCATGACCACGATGTTGTCGAAGGAGGCGAGTTCGGGGCGCGCGCGCGGGCTGCGCTCGTCTTCGCGGTAACACACCTGAAGGAGCTGGGCGACGATCTCGCCGGCGCTGAGGTCGCGCTTGAGGCCGGCGAGCCCGCTGGCGCAGAAGGCGCACGCCATCGCGCAGCCGACCTGGGTGGAGATGCAGATGGTCTTGCGGCTCTCGTCGAGGCCGACGCCCTCCTGCGGGACGCGGATGATCACGGTCTCGATGAGCGACCCGTCGCGCAGTTCGAGGAGAAGTTTGTCGGTGACGTCGTGCGACTGCTTGTTGAACACGAGGGTCGCCGGCATGAGGTCGAAGGTGGCGTCGAGCCAGGTGCGCAGGGGCTTGGAGAGATTGGTCATCTCGTCCCAGGAGCGCGCGCGCTTCTTGTAGAGCCAGTCGAGGATCTGTTTCGCGCGGAACGCCGGCTCGCCCAGCGCGCGGAGTTTCTCCGTGAGCGAGGCGAGGGTCTCGCCGGTGAGCGGCGGCTTGGCGGGCGTGAATTTCATCGGCCGGCCAACCTGAGTGGCGCGGCGGGGCGGCGCAAGCGCCGCGGCGGGGGGCGGGGAGCGGCCGGCGGGCACCAAAAGGTTGCGCGCGGGCGGCGGGCTTCGCAGCGTGGCGCCGCTTTCCTCGCTCCCCATGAAAACGAAGCCTTTCCTCGCGTTGCTGGCGGTGCCGGCGGCGGTGTTCGCGGCCGACGACGGTCCGCATGAACTGGTCGCCAAGATCGAGCGGCTCGATCCGGCGTTCGACGCGCTGGTCGCGCACGGCGCAAAAATCGAAAAACTGGCCGAGGGATTCCGCTGGTCGGAGGGGCCGGTCTGGCACGACGGCGGCGTGGTGTTTTCCGACGTGCTGGCGAACACGGCCTACCAGTGGAAGCCGGGCATGACGCGCGCGGAAGTTTACCTGCGGCCGAGCGGTTTGGTCGGCGCGCGAGCGGGTTTCCGGGAAACCGGCAGCAACGGTCTCGGTCGCGACGCGCAGGGCCGGCTGCTGCTCTGCCAGCACGGCGAGCGGCGTCTGGCGCGCTGGGAGAACGGCACCTTCACAACGCTGGCGGACCGGTTCGACGGCAAGCGGTTCAACAGCCCCAACGACCTCGCGGTGCGGAAAAACGGGGAGATCTGGTTCACCGATCCGCCCTACGGATTGGACAAGATCAACGACTCCCCGCTCAAGGAACAGCCGCACAACGGCGTGTATCGGCTCACGCCGGACGGGAAAGTGACGCTGGCGTCCGCGACGCTGACCTTTCCCAACGGCATCGGGTTTTCGCCCGACGAATCGATCCTCTACGTGGCGGTGAGCGACGGGCGCGCGCCGCGGGTGGTGGCCTACGATGTGAAGCCCGACGGCACGCTGGCCAACGAGCGGACGTTCTTCGACGCGGTGCCGCTGCGCGGGCCGGGCATCAAGGGCTCCTGCGACGGCCTCAAGGTCGACCGGGCGGGCAATGTCTGGGCGACGGGACCGGGCGGAGTGCTCGTGATCTCGCCGGCCGGGAAACTGCTCGGCCGCATCAACACGGGCGAGCCCACGGGCAACTGCTGCTGGGGCGACGACGGTTCGACGCTCTATATCACGGCCAACTATTTCCTCGTCCGGGTAAAGACGCTCACCAAGGGAGCGGGGTGGTGAGCCGGAGCCGGGCCGCGGCGCTTGGCGCCGGGCTCAGGGTTTGAGGTGCTGCACCAGCCAGGCCTGGGCGAGCTTCATGGAATCGGGGTTCACCTTGTGGCCGGTGGCCGGTTGCACGACCAGCGTGAAGGCCGACTCGGCGCCGCGGGCCCGGTAGGCGGCACGGGCGGCGTCGGCACAGAGCTGGAGGCCGGGCAGCGGCGTGCGCACGTCGATCTCGCCGTTGATGGCGAGGAACGGGCGCGGCGCGACCAGCGGCAGCATGGCGGGGCCGTCGAACTCGCCGTAGATGCCGGGCGCGACGCGATCGTAGAACGCCCGCACAAAGGCGGCGTCGGGCGCGGCGACGCCGGACTCCCGGGCCGCCGTGTCGAAGGCGGCCTGCACGGTCCCGATGCGCGATTGCCAGAGATCGTGATCGAGCGCCCAGCGGAAGCTCTGGACGCCGATGCAGGAGACGGTGGCGGCGATGCGGGGATCGGCGGCGGCGGCGAGGTAAGCCTCGATGCCGCCCTTGGAAAAGCCCCAGGTGCCGATGCGCCGCGGGTCGACGTCGGGCCGCGTCGCGAGCCAATCGACCAGACGCATGATGTCCCATGCGGTGTCGAAAAAGAACGGATACGCCGTGCCCGGGTTGCGCCAGGCGGCGAGCACGGCGTCGACGTAGGCGGCGGACTTGACGGCGCGGCCGCCCGGGGCACGGGCGCCGTGGTGGCGCCCGTCGATGGCGACGGCGACGAAACCGGCGCGGGCGAGATCGCGGAGCAGGGCGCGCTGGCCCTCCTTGCTGCCGCCGGTGCCGTGGAGGTTGATCACGACGGGGCGGCGCGCCGCGGGGCCGGTTGCCGGCGTCGCGGCGGACTTCACCAAAATCCCGGGCACGCGGTTGGTGGCGTCGGCGGCGTAGGAGAACGCGATCTCGACGAGGCCGTCGCTTTCGACCGGTGCGGCGACTTCGGGCGCGAGGGGAGCGCGGGGGCGGTCGAGGAGTTTCAGGAACGCCGCGCGGGAATCGGCCCGAACCGGGGCGACGGCGAAAAGGGCGAGCAGCAGCGCGAGAAGGCGGGCGACGGGGGTAGTCATACGCGGGGACGAGGATGGCGGCGGGGGACGTCGGGGGCAAACTCCGGGACAGAGAAGCCGGGCGGTAAAAAGAAACGTCCCGGAGGCGCGGGGCCGAGCCGGGACGGTGGAGGCGGGCGGGGACGGCGGGCCGACGGCCGCTACAAATCGAAAGTCGCGGTAAGGATGAACTGTCGTGGGTCCACGATTCGGTAGGTATGGGGTGTGCCGTCCGGGAAGGCGCCGATCGGTTGCAGGCGGTCCCCGCTTTCCTGGAGATTGCGGATGTTGAGCTGGAAGCTGGCGCCGACTTTGTTGGCCCAGAGCCGGGTGCGGTAGCGCAGGTTCACATCGAGCGAGTAGTGGCCGCTCGTCTTCTTGCCGAAGAAGTCGCCGCGATCCCAGATGGGGCGGTTGCGGTCGAGCTCGGTGATGGTGGCGGGAAACTGCTGCACGCCGTAGTAGCCGAGGAAGCCCTTGTCCTGGAAGCGGAGGGCGCCGCCGACCTCGAATTTGCGCCACTGCTCGTGCTGGGTGATGCCGCTGAGTTTGAAGTTGGTGCTGAAGCGCGCGGAGTATTTGCGGATGTTGGGCTGCGGGGTGCCTTCCGACTGCTGGACGACGGCGTAGGGCGAGCCGACGAAGACCGCGAAGTTCTGCGCGGCGGTCTGCGAGCCGCCGTAGTTGGTGTTCCACCACAGGTTGCCGGTGCGCTGGTCGCGGATGGTGGTCCAGATCGGCATGCGCTCGCCGATCCACTGGGCGATGTCTTTCGAGACATTGGCGTTGCGCGATTCGTTTTTTGTCACGGAGGCGGCGACGGTCCAATAGTTGGTCGGGTTGTAGTTCAGTTCGATCTCCTTGCCGGTGGCGATGATGTCGTTGGTCGAGGAGATGAGGCCGGCATTGAACGCGGCTTCGATCTCGACCTGGCGTTCCCACGGAATGCCCATCTGGCGGCCGACCTCGGCCTGGATCTGGGCGGTGGTCCAGGTGGGATTGGTCGCCGTGACCCAGGCGAGCGCCTGGTCCTGCAGGAGGAAGGCGGCGGTGGACGAGACGTCGGTGCGGGTGACGCGTTGGGCGATGGTGCCGGCGTCGCCGCCGCGCGTCTTGATCTGCTGGGTTTCGTAGTCGTTGTAGCGGAGCACGAACCGGTTGTCGAAAAGGTTGAGCGAGAAACCGTAGTCTTTGCCGGAGCCGGAAGGGTTGGGCAACGGGCGCAGATAAAGGTCCACGCGCGGATCCTGCGGGCGGAAGCTGTCGGACTCGTTGTAGGAAAGGGAGAGGCCGTTGAGGGCCTGGCCGAGCCAGCGCTCGGGGCCGCTGGAACGGGCGAGGGCGGTGATGGCGGGCAGGCCGCGGAAGGGCCGGAGGACGGCGCCCTTCTGCGTGGTGTCGCCCTCGTTGAAGCGGTAGTCGCCGGCGGCCCAGTGATCGATGGACGCGTAGTCGAAGGACATGCCGTCGGCGAGGAGGCGCTGCGGCGTGGAGCCGTTCTTCACGTATTGCTGGTCGGAGCGGCGGCCGAAGGTGGTGACGAGGCGGCTGTCGAAGAAGTGGCTCTGCACGACGCCGCCGAGGGTCTTGAGAATCGTCTTGGTGTTGCTGCCGGCACCGGTGCTGTCGGTCGTGGCGAGCCCGCGGATGACGGTGGGTTCGCGGACGAAGCCGGTGGTGGGATTGCCGTAGAAGAGGTTGTAGTTGCCGTAGGTGAACTCGGCGGGGGCGTAGTCGATGTTGTTCCCCTGGTTGTCGCCGAGGTAGTAGCGGAAATAGCCGCGGGTGACGGCGGCCGAGGCGGCGGGACCGCCGGCGATGGCGCCCTGGACGACGCGCGAGGCGCCGGCGGGAATCCAGGCGTGCTGCCCGGCGATGCCATCCTTGTAGGAGTAGCGGCGGGTGACGCGGTATTTGTATTCGTCGTATCCCGAAATCTGATGCAGGCCGAGCCACTTGAGGACGCTCTTCTCCTCGGTGAAATCGAGGCGGTAGCCGATCTGGGCGCGGTAGGTGTCCCACTTCGAGGGATTGGAGCGGGTGAAGGGCTGCACGACACCCATGTAGGGGCGCAGGAAGAAGGGATTGGGCGAACCGTCGATCAGGCGCTCGTTCGGATCGATCAGCAGCTGGCCGGATTGGCCGATGGAATTGAGCTCGCCCATGAGATTGCGTTGGTAGCGCTGGGAGTCCTCGCGAAAGAACGCGACCTGGGCGTCGACGCGGTGCATGCGCGTGTCGACGAGGTTCTGGTCGATCTGGACCAGGCTCGTGAACGTGCGGTCCCAGACGCGATTCATCGCCTGCAGGTTGTGCTCGGACCAGTCGTAGATGGCTTTGCTGCTGACGGACGGCGTGGTGGTGAAGAGCGGCTGGCCGGTGAAGCGGCCGGCGGCGATGCCTGAGCCGGCGCTGACCGACTGGTAGCGCAGGGTGCCGGAGCCGGTGGCGGGACTCGTGCTGGAGGTGGAGGCGCCGGTGCCGAGCAACTCGAGGCCGCTCCGTCCGATGTAGGCGTAGAACTGGCCGCTGCCGCTGAAGCTGCGGTTGAAGTAGTCGGGGAAGCCGGCGGCGGTTTCGTTGGCGAAGGGGCCGAGCGTGCGGCCGCCGACGTGGACGACCTGCGCGACGGGGTCCCAGGTGGGGCTGCCGTTGGCGAGCCAGTAGGAGATGTTGTCGCGCGGCGGGCTGAAGTTGGGCCGGTTGCCGTTCATCCGGTAGTAGCTGTAGGAGGCGGCGATGGTCGTCTTCTTGAACGGCTGGTATTTCACCATGCCGTTGTAGCGGACCGTGTTCACGCCGGAGGGCTTGCGGATGAAGGCGTCGTGCTGGAAGGCGGCGCTGGCGCGCACGGCGAGCAGGCCGCGCCAGAGCACGCGGTTGAGGTCGAGGCTGGTGCGGTAGCCGCCGTAGCTGTCGGCGCGCGCCTGGAACTGCGAGCGGTTGCGCAGGAGGTTGGCCGAGGCGGGCACCATGTTGAGGGTGCCGGAGGGATTGCCCAAGCCGGAGATGGTGGCGTTGGGGCCGCGGCTGAGCTCGAGCGCCTCGACGCCGAGCGGGTCGACGGGCACGCGGTTCATCGTCTCGAAATTGCCGAGCGAAACGTTGGCGGCGGCGATGCCGCGCACGCGGTTGGCGCCGGTGGGATTGAGGCTGACGTTTTCGGAGACGTCGCCGTTCCGGTTGACCTCGAAATCCGTGTAGTTGCCGGTGCCCTCGGCGCTGGCCGTGTAGAGGAAGACGTCGTTGATATCGAGCATGCCGAAGTCGGCCATCTGCTCCTTGGTCATCACGGTGATGGAGGAGGCAAGGTCCTCGAGCTTCGAGTTGAAGCGCGTGCCGGACATCGTGTTCGCCGAGTAGTAGCCCTTCGTGTCCGAAACGACCTCGAAGGGGGAAAGCGTGACGACTTCGTCGGCGGGCCGCGCAGGTGAGGCGGGCGCGGTCGGCGTCGGGGCGGGCGCGGTTTGAGCCGAGAGGGGCACGAGGTGGCTCAGAGCGGCGCAGAGCGGCAGCAGCCGACTCCAGCACGGGGCGGTCAGGCGTGAGGCAGGGGTGTTCATGGCGGGGTAGAGGGTGTCGCCGAGCGCAGGGGGTGGGCACGGCGGCGAACCAACGGGGTAGGTTGGCCGACAGGGGATTCGGACGGACACGTGTCCTACGCCGGACGGGTGGCGGCACAATGGTAAAATGCCGCCGGTGGTTCGCAGCGGAGGCTGACAGTCCAGAGTTGGGGCGGGCGGGCGCAAAAAAACGCGAACCGAAGTTCGCGTTTTTTGAAGGGGCGCGGCGCGCGGGAGGGCGCGCCGCGTTTCGAGCGGATCGAGCGGAGCTCAGGGCGTCGGAGCGGCGGGCGCGGCCGGCGCGGGCTTTTTCTTCTCGGGCAGTGCGCGGGTCACGACCTCCTGCTTGAGCTTCGCGATGTAGGCCTCGGCCGTCATGACACCCTCGTCGCCGCGGGCGCGCGAGCGCACCGAGACGCTGCGGGCTTCGGCTTCCTTCTGGCCGATGACGAGGGTGTAGGGGACCTTGTCGATCTCCGCGCGGCGGATCTTGGCGCCGAGCTTGTCGCTGTGCTCGTCGAGCGCGGCGCGGAGGCCCTCGGCCTTGAGCTGCGCGAGGACCTCGCGGGCGTAGTCGATCGTCTTGTCGGAGATCGGCACGATGCGGACCTGCTCGGGGGCGAGCCAGGCGGGGAAGTCGCCGGCGAAGTGCTCGATGAGCACGCCGCAGAAGCGCTCCATCGAGCCGAAGGGGGCGCGATGGATCATCACGGGGCGGTGGGCTTGGTTATCGGCGCCGATGTAGCTGAGGTTGAAGCGCACGGGCAGGACGTAGTCGACCTGCACGGTGCCGAGCTGCCATTCGCGGCCGATGACGTCCTTGATGACGAAGTCGATCTTGGGGCCGTAGAACGCGGCTTCGCCGGGCTCCTCGGTGAACGGCACGCCGAGCGTGGCGGCGGCGGTGCGGCAGGCGGCTTCGGCGACGTCCCACTTGGCGGGATCGCCGGTGAACTTGCTGCTGTCGGGATCGCGGAGACCGACGCGCACGCGGTAATCCTGCATGCCGAGCGTGGTGAGCACGGTTTTCACGAGCGAGAGACAGCCGAGCACTTCCTGCGCGACCTGTTCCTCGGTGCAGAAGAGGTGGGCGTCGTCCTGGGTGAAGCCGCGGACGCGCGTCATGCCGTTGAGCTCGCCGCTCTGCTCCCAGCGGTAGACGGTGCCGAACTCGGCGAGGCGCACGGGCAGGTCGCGATACGAGTGCGGCTGCGAGGCGAAGATCTTGATGTGATGCGGGCAGTTCATCGGCTTCAGCATGAAGCCTTCGAGCAGCTTGTCCGCGTCGAGGACGCGTTCCTTGGCGATGACCTCCTTGCCGGCGCGCTGATTGATCTCGGCGGCGAACTGGGCCGAGACGCCTTCGAGGCGGCGCGTGAGTTCGGCGCAGGAACAGCCCTCGGTGGCGAGTTGCGCCATGGCGTCGGGCTCGGCGAACGCGGTGAATTGCGACTCCTTGTAGTAGGGGAAGTGGCCGCTGGTCTTGTAGAGCGCGAGTTTGCCGATGTGCGGCGTGAAGACCTGCGAGTAGCCCTGCTTGCGCAGCTCTTCGCTGATGAACGTCTGCAACTCCTGGCGGACGATGGAGCCGTTGGGCGTCCAGAGGATCAGGCCCTGGCCGACCTCGTCGTCGACGACGAAGAGTTTGAGGTCCTTGCCGAGTTTGCGGTGGTCGCGGAGCTTGGCCTGCTCGAGCTGGGTAAGGTAGGCGGCGAGTTCGTCCTTTGACGGGAAGGCGGTGCCGTAGATGCGCTGGAGCTGCTTGTTCTTCTCGTCGCCGCGGTGGTAGGCGCCGGCGATGGAGAGGAGCTTGAAGGCCTTCAGCTTGGACGTGTAGCGCACGTGCGTGCCGGCGCAGAGGTCCATGAACTCGCCGTTCTGGTAGAACGAAATCTTTTCGCCCTCGGGGATGTCGGCGAGGCGGCCCAGCTTGTAGCGTTCCTGGCCGCGGGACTTGATGATCTCGATCGCTTCCTCGCGGGAGACTTCCTTGCGGTCGAAGCGCTGGTTCTCGTCCGCGATCTTCTTCATCTCGGCCTCGAGTTTGGCGAGGTCCTCGGTCGTGAGTTTGTGGTCGAGGTCGACGTCGTAGTAGAAGCCGGTGTCGGTCGGCGGTCCGATGTCGAGCTTGGCGTCGGGGAAGACGCGGAGGAGCGCGGTCGCCAGCACGTGCGAGCACGAGTGACGAAGTTCTTCGAGCGGAGTCATGGCCATGGTCTGTGGTGGTTTTGGTCCTGCTTACGAATGCAGGGCCGGAACCGAACAGACCGCGGGGAAAACCCGGCGCTGTCAAATCCGCACCGGGCGCGGGGCGGGAGGATGGTGCGGGCCGCGGCCACGGCGAATGCCGGACGGCCGCGTGGCTCAGGCGGCGGCGCGCAGATCGGTGCGGGCGGCGGAGAGATTCTGGGTCTCGCGACGGAGGGCGGAGGCGTCGCCGGCGAGGGTTTCGGCGGCGCGATGGAGGCCGGCGGTGACCTCGTCGAGGCCGGCGGAGGCGGCGTTGAGGGAGCCCATGCGGCTGCTGATGCCCACGGTGGTCTGGGAAACTTCGGCGGTGCGACGGGCAATCTCGTCGGTGGCGATCGCCTGCTCGCCGACCGAGCGCGTGATGGCGGCGGCGGCGGTGTCGATGCGGTTGATGGAGTCGCCGACGCCGCCGATGACGGTGGCGACGTTGCGGGTGGCGTCGCGCATGGTGCCGACCTGCCCGGCGATCTGCTCGGTCGCCTGCGCGGTTTCGCGCGAAAGGTTTTTCACCTCGGCGGCGACGACGGCGAAACTGCGGCCGTGCTCGCCGGCGCGGGCGGCTTCGATGGTGGCGTTGAGGGCGAGGAGATTGGTCTGGCGGGCGATCTTGCCGATCAGGTCGACGACGGTGCCGATCTTGCGGGCGGCCTCGCCGAGCTCCTGGACGGCGACCTGCGCGCGGCCGGCCTCGGCCACGGCGCCGCGCGTGAGTTGGCCCGATTCGGAGGTGAGGCGGGTGATCTCGCCGGTGCACGCGCTGAGCTCGTGGCAGGCGGCGGCGACCGCGGTGATGTTCTTCGCGGCCTGCTCGGTGGCGACGGCCACTTCGCCGGCGAGCGTGCGGGTGGCGCCGACATGCTGGCTGATCGCGGCCGACGTTTCGCGCATGTGGTTGGCTGAGGCGGCGACGGAGGCGCCGGTGGCCGTGACGCGGGCGGCGACGGCGGCACGGTCGGCCTCGAAGGCGGTGATCGTCTCGGCGTCGGCCTTCATCTTGCTGGCCGCGGCGTTGATCTTCTGGGCGCCGATCCGGTAGGCGCCGAGCAGGCCGCGCTCAAGGATCGGACGGTGATACTCGCCGCGCGCGCAGTGCTCGAGGGCGGCGGCGGACTCGCGGACATACGCGTCGGCAGTGTCGAGGAGGAGATTGATGGCGCGGGCGAGCCGGGCGAATTCGGGGTCGGCGGGTGAGGGAGAGATGCGCGCTTCCAGGTCGCCGTGGGCGGCGCGTTCGCAGATGTCGGCGATCCGGGCGATGAAGTCGGTGGAGTCCATGGGGATCAGGCGGCGGCGCCGAAGCGGGTGTGGGCGGAGAGGCCGAAGACGAACTGGCCGTAGGTCAGGCCGGCGGCCTGGAGACGGCCGACGAGCACGGTGGTGGAGGCGGAAACGGCGACGGTGCGCTCGCGGTGGCGTTTCTCCTCGGCGAGGAGCTCGGCGTAGAGCGCCTGCACTTTGGGCAGCGCGTCAGGGTAGGGGACGCGGCGATTGGAATGGTAACCGACAATGCGGCCGGCGGTGTCGAAGCTCGGCGTGACGTGGGCGAAGACCCAGTAGTGGTCGCCGTTGCGGGCGCGGTTGACGACGTAGGCGAAGATCTCGCGGCCGTCCTGGAGGGTGTCCCAGAGCAGCTTGAAAACGCAGCCCGGCATGTCGGGGTGGCGGATGATGTTGTGCGGCTGGCCGAGCAGGTCGGCCTCCGTGTAGCCGGCGACGCGGCAAAAGACATCGTTCGCGTAGGTGATGATGCCGCGCGGGTCGGTCTTGGAGACGATGATTTCGTCGGTGCCGAACGTGCGTTCGATGCCGGTGAGGGTGACGGCGCGGGACATGGCGGGTGGCGTTTCCCCGCGACATCGGCGGAAAACGGGCGGGCTTGAGCCGGGCGGGCCGGCAAAGCGGGGCGCGCCTTGGCCAAGACTGCGCGGATTTTGGCGCGTGGGGCGCCCGCTCGCCCGGCACGGGCGCCGAAAGGAGAGTCGGAATCAGTCCGACTACTGACGTGCCGGACGCCTATTTTTTCGCGGGCTCGAGGGAGTAGCCGTCCTTGCGATCGAGCATGGACCAGCCGGCGGCGGCGAGTTCCTTGCGGAGGGCGTCGGCGGCGGCGAAGTCCTTGGCGAGTTTCGCGGCCCAGCGCTTTTCGGCGACGGCGGCGATGGCGGGGGGAATTTCGGCTTTGGGGGCGGCGGGCGGAGTGAGGTCGAGGCCGAGGGCGAACATCGCGCGATCGAAGGCCGCCGCGTTCATCTGCGTCGGCGGCGTCTGATTCACCGTCGTGAAAATCGCGCCGAAGGCGCCGGGCGTGTTCAGGTCGTCGGACAGCGCGGCCAACACCGGTTCGAGGATGGAAACCTTGCCGTCGGCGCCGGTTATCGCGGCGCGGTAGGTGCGGAGCGTGCCGAGGGCTTTCTCCGCGGCATGCAGCGACTCCAGCGTAAAATTCAGCTGCTTGCGCGGGTGGCCCATGAGCAGCGCGTAGCGCAGCGCCATCGGCGAGAAGCCCTTCGCCTTGAGGTCGTCGAGGGTGTAGAGATTCCCGAGGCTCTTGCTCATTTTCTTGCCATCCACCAGCAGGTGCTCGCTGTGATACCAGTGGCGCGAGAACTGGCTGCCGTTGCAGCATTCGCTCTGGGCGATCTCGTTTTCGTGGTGCGGGAAGAGCAGGTCGACGCCGCCGGTGTGGAGGTCGATGGTGTCGCCGAGGTGTTTCTTGCTCATCGCGCTGCACTCGATGTGCCAGCCGGGGCGGCCGCGGCCCCAGGGGCTGTCCCAGGCGTTGGCGCCGTCCTCGGGCTTGTGGGCCTTCCAGAGGGCGAAGTCGCTGACGTCTTCCTTTTCGTCGGCGTCGGCGGCCTGCGATTTGCCGCTGAGCGCGCTGCCGAGCTGGAGCTCGCGCTCTTTCACGCGGGAGAGTCGGCCATAGCCGTCGAAGGACGTGACTTTGAAATAAACGGAGCCGTCGGCGGCGCGGTAGGCGTTACCCTTGCGCATGAGCACGTCGATCATATCGACCTGCTCGGCGATGTGGCCGGTGGCGGTGGGCTCGACGTGGGGGGCGAGGCAGTTGAGCGCGGCGCAGTCGGCGTGGAATTTCTCCGTCCACTGGCGGGTGACGTCGGCGAGCGGGCGGCCCTCCTCGCGGGCGCGGCGGATGGTCTTGTCGTCGACGTCGGTGAGGTTGCGGACGTGCTTCACCTTGGCCGCGCCGAACTCGAGCTCGAGCAGGCGGCGGATGACGTCGTTGACGACAAAGGTCCGGAAATTGCCGATGTGCGCGGGGGCGTAGACCGTCGGGCCGCAGTTGTAGAAGGCGAAGACGTCCTTCGGGTCGGAAGGATCGGGTCGGCGGAGTTCGCGGACGTCGCGGGCGAGCGAGTCGAAGAGTCGGAGGGCCATGAACGGAAAAGGTGAGGGGCAGCGGTAGCAGGTTTTGGCGGGAGGCGGAAAGGTGTTTTTCGCGGGTCGCCGGGGCGGGCGGCGGACGGAGACGGGAAATTCGCAAACGATGCGGAAAAAACGGGGTCGCGCGGGCGGGCGGCGGCGCTATGGTCGCGGCCTTTTCCGCCATGTCCGACACTCCCCGACTCGACCTGCTGCAACGTCCCCGTCGTCTGCGTCGCACCGCGGCGCTGCGCGCCATGGTGGAGGAGACCGTGCTGCGGCCGGCGGATTTCATCGCGCCGCTGTTCGTGGTGGAGGGCAAGGGGGCGCCGGAGGAGATCGGGTCGATGCCGGGGGTGTTTCGCTACAACGTCGCCGATCTCGTGAAGGAGTGCCGCGCGATCTGGAAAGCGGGCGTGCCGGCGGTGGCGTTGTTTCCGAAGCTCGACCCGAGCCTGAAGGACGACACGGGCACGCAGGCGCTCAACGAAGACACGCTGGTGCTGCGGGCGGTGCGGGCCGTGAAGAAGGCGGTGCCGGAGCTGACCGTCATCACCGATGTCGCCCTCGACCCGTATACGAGCCACGGCCACGACGGCGTGCTGACCGAGGCGCGGGACGACGTGGCGAACGACCGCACGGTGGAGATTCTGGCGCGCATGGCGGTGCTGCAGGCGAAGGCGGGCGTCGACCTGGTGGCGCCGAGCGACATGATGGACGGGCGCATCGGCGCGGTGCGCCGCGGGCTCGATGCGGCCGGCTTCACCGGCACAGGCATTCTCGCTTACTCGGCGAAATACAATTCCGCCTATTACGGACCGTTCCGCGACGCGGTGGGCAGCGCGCAGGCGGCGGGCACGCGGTTGCTGAGCAAGGCGACCTACCAGATGAATCCCGCCAACCGGCGCGAGGCGGTCACCGAGGTGCTGCTCGACGATGCGGAGGGCGCGGACATTTTGATGGTGAAGCCGGCGGGGCTCTACCTCGACATCATCCGCGACGTGCGCGAGGCGACGCGGAAGCCGGTCGCGGCCTATCAGATCTCCGGCGAATACGCGCAGATCCACGCGGCCGCGAAGCTGGGTTGGCTCAACCTTGAGCGCTGCCGCCACGAGTCGCTGCTCGCGATCAAACGGGCCGGCGCCGACCTGATCCTCACGTATTTTGCGAAGGAGATGGCGCTGGCGCTGCGGCGTTGAGCAGGGCGCGCGTGAGCCAGACGTGACCCACCATCGCGCCGCCGACGCAGACCGGGCCGATCAGGGCGTAGGGGTAGTGCAGGAAGAGGACGAGCGGCGGTTGGACGCCCCAGCCGAAGGGCACGGGCGCGGACAGAATCGCGACCCGCATCACGTTGAGCAGGAGAACCGCGCCGATGAGGTTGGCGGCCCAGGCCACGCCGCGATGCCGTGAGGCGAACGGCGCGGCGACCAGCGCGACCGCGCCGCTGACGATATCCCAATTTTGCCCGGTCCAGGTCATGGTGGCCGGAATCGTGCCCTGTTCGGCCCAGGCGTGGAGCACGAGCTCGAGAGGGAGCCGAAAGGCCTGGAATCCGACGAGCCACGCGAGGGGCACCGTGCGCGCGACCTCGCCGCCGAAGCGCGACAGGCCGAGATACAGGGCCAGGAGCACGACCGGCCCGAAGAAAAACGGCATGCCCGCGAGCGGCAGGGACGCCAGTCGACCGCTGAGGGTGAGCGCCGAGAAGCCGCCGACGATCACTACGAGCCAGACCCCTGCGCGCACCCCGGCGGAACGACGACGCGCGGGATCGTTTCCCGCGGCGCGGACCGCGAGCGCAATGAAACCACCCAGGACCGCCGCGAGCACCGCGACAAACGCCGCGATGGAGGCGGAGCTGGCGGGATGGAACGGCATCGCGGCGCGACGGGACGGCGGGAGCCGCGGGGCTCAGAAGGGCGAGCGCGGGACCTGCAGCGAATCGCCGGGCATCAGGCGCGGATCCTCGCCGGGATTGCGCTGGGCGAGTTTTACGTCGATCGGGTAGGCGTTCTTTTCGCGCACCAGACTGACGGCGGTCTCCTTGGCGTAGAGCGTGAAGCCGCCCGCGGACTGGATGGCTTTGGCGACGGTCAGGTCGGGCGTCCACACGATGCGACCGGGGCGCTGCACCTCGCCGCCGACGTAGATGTAGCGTTCGGTGACGGCGACGGAGACGTCGACGGTCGTGTAGATTTTCTTCGCCACGTAGGTCTCGCGGATGCGTTGCGACAGTTCGGCGGTGCTGACGCCGGCGGCGGAAAGGGTGCCGACGAACGGCAGGCTGATCAGGCCCTGCTCGTCGATCTGCACGCTGTTGGTGCTCGGATCGGGCACACCCTGGAGGGCGATCGTGAGGCTGTCGCCGGGGCGAAGCTGGGCCGACGACGCGGACGCGGGAAGGGCGGGGTTGGCGACGGCTCCGGTCCGATTGGCGCAGCCCGCGGCGAGCGCCCCGAGAACCAGCACAACGCCGAGCAAACCGATGCGAGGTGCGGAAAACATGCGGCGTGACAGGTGGTTGAAGGGATTCGAAAAGGCAACGCCGCCGGTGGGGCAAAAAAAAGGCAGCCGGTGAAGGCTGCCAAAAGCACGCGCGACGGAGGCGCGGGAGGCGGAGTCAGCGCTTGCCGCGCGTTTTGCGCTTCGGCTTCTCGTCTTCGTCCTCGTCCGAGTCTTCGTCGTCGTCCTCATCCTCATCCTCGTCCTCATCGTCGTCGTCCTCATCGTCGTCGTCGGACTTGGCGGCCTTCTTTTTGCCGTCCTCGTCGGCGTCCTCGGCGCCCTCTTCGTCCTCGTCCCACTTGAGCGACTCGTCGTTCTTGAGTTTCTCTTCTTCCTCTTCGTCGAGCTCCGGCAGGTCCTCGTCGTCGGCGCCTTCGGAGTCTTTGGCCGGGGCTTCCTCGTCGGTGTCGTAGCCCGCGGGCATGTAATCGAGGATCGAGGTCAGTTCCTCGAAGGTGTGCACGGCTTTGCCCTGGATGAAATTGCTGTTCTGCTCCTCGCGGATCTCGTCCTCGACCTCGTCGACGCCGAGCTTGGACTCGAAGTTGAACAGGTCGTTGAGCATTTTCACGCGGCAACGGGTGATGTGGTCGAGCAGGTCGGCGTAGGGCCCGTTTTCCTCGTCGAGGATATCGGGCAGACCGAAGAGCTTCTCGTCCGAATCGAAGATCGATTCCTTCACGCGCTTGAGGCGGACTTTTCCGTTGCCGAGATCCTTGTCGATGCGGAAGGGGATGAACGCGGACTCGAAGACGTCCTGGTCGAAGCCGTAGTCGCGCAGGGGATCGACGAGCTCGATCAGGTGCTGGATCTGACGGGGATCGACGATACTGAGGCCGTCCACATCCCAGCGCACAGGGTCGCTGGTTTCGGCGACCCACCAGTTGTGGTCGTCGCCCAGTCGGACCACGCACCAATCGAGAGCGGAGATAGCTTTAGCCATGGAAATTCAGGTGGGAAATTTTTCGCAGCGTGCGAGTGGAGTTTCAAAAAACAAGCACAAAAGCAGCGCGTGTGCCGGAGAGAATTTACGAGGGAAAATCACGGGGAAAATCGTTGCACCATGGAGATTTGGATACGCCGAATTCTTGCCAAACGGCGGTTGAAATTTCACCGTTCCGCCACATGGCGAACCTCTATGAAACCTTCTTCCGGCCGGTGCTTTTCCGGCAGGATTCGGAGCGGGCGCACGAGCTCGGCGTCGAAGCGATGGTCTGGCTGGCGCGGCTGGCGCCGCTGCGGCGGGCGTTGGAGGCGTGGGCGGCGCGCGGTTTGGCCGGGGCCCGGCCGGTCGAGGCGTTCGGTTTGAAATTTCCCAACGCCGTCGGCTTGGCGGCGGGCTTCGACAAGAACGCGCGGGCCTGGCCCGCGGCGGCCGCGCTGGGGTTCGGCCACGTGGAGATCGGCACGGTCACGGCGCTCGCGCAACCGGGGAACCCGCGGCCGCGGATGTTCCGCTACCCGGCGGAGGAGGCGGTGATCAACCGCATGGGCTTCAACAACGAAGGCTCGGAGGCCGTCGCGGCGCGGCTGGCCGCGCAGCCGGGACCGGGACGGCGCCGCATCCCGCTCGGGGTGAACCTCGGGAAGTCGAAGGTCACGGAGATCGACCGGGCCACCGAGGACTATCTCGCGAGTTTCGCCCGTCTGGCGGACCATGCGGATTATCTGGTGTTGAATGTCTCGAGTCCGAACACGCCGAATCTGCGCCAGCTGCAGGACGAATCGAAGCTGCGCGAATTGCTGGCCGGGGTGACGGCGGCGAACCGCGCGCGCGCCGGCCAGGCGGGCAAGCGCCGGGTGCCGGTGCTGCTCAAGATCGCGCCGGACCTGTCGTGGGCGCAGATCGACGCCGTGCTCGGCGTGATCGCGGATCACGGTCTGGACGGGATCATCGCGACCAACACCACGCTGGCGCGGCCGGGACCGTTTGCCGGCGTGAACGAGGCGGGTGGGTTGAGCGGGGCGCCGTTGACGCGGCGCTCGACCGAGATCGTCGCCTACATCGCCCGCGCGACGGGGGGACGGCTGCCGATCATCGGCGTGGGCGGAATCACGGACACGGAGTCGGCGGCGGCGAAACTGGATGCCGGTGCCACGCTGGTGCAGCTCTACACCGGGATGGTCTACCGCGGGCCCTTTTTTGCGGCGGAAGTCGCGCGCGCCGTGGCGGATCGGCAACGGCGGTAGGAACTTTTTTTTCCGGTGATTTCAGGGCTGGACAAGGCCGGGGGCATCTCTCTTAGTCCGCCCTCCTTTCTTTGCAGACTGCTCGGGTGGTGGAATTGGTAGACACACATGTTTGAGGTGCATGTGCCGCGAGGCGTGCAGGTTCGAGTCCTGTCCCGAGCACCAAAGAAAA
>JACCDS011129657.1_pt1 | contig 17260 bp, 14 predicted proteins | sample 7446441 | NCBI WGS metagenome assembly JACCDS01 (sample SAMN15323445, study PRJNA562643) | freshwater metagenome | isolation source: river surface water | place: USA:Blue River Watershed | collected 2017-08-17
GGCCAAGGCCCGGCACTCGGCATCCAGTGCCTGCATTTTTTGCGCCGGAGCAGCCCCCGCCTGTTGTGCCAAGGCCAGCAAACGGCCCGATTCGGCAAACTGGGTGTGACACAACGGACACTGGCAATCGTCCACCGTGAGCGCCGCCGTAATTTGTGCCAACGCCGCGCTAACCGCATCTGCCGCCAATTGGGCCGACTGCCATTGTTGCTGCTTCTCGGCCAATTGCCTGCTGGTTTCGGCCAATTGCGCAGCACACGCGGCGCGCTCGGCCAGCAGCCGCACATGCGGCAAGGCCGGGTTGACCGAAGCAGCACGATTCAAGTCCGCGCCATCGGCATCCGGCTCGCCCAAGCCTTGTTCGCCCAACTCCCGCTCCAATTGCAACAAAAACTGGTGTTGCCGCGCCAGCCGGGTTTCCGGCGTAGTCGCCTCGCTGCCGTCCAACTCGGGCAGCACCCAGCCAAACCCGGTAACCAGTTCCTGTTCCAGCGTTGCGCATTCTGCGGCCAAGGCATCGGGTGACAGGGCGGCAGCGGCCTGCCACAGTGCGCGCTGCGCGGCCAATTGTTGCCATAGCGTGGTAGCACGTTGCAGCGCCTGCTGCGCGGCCTGATGTTGATTGGAAAACCGCTCATGCAGGGTTTTAAAGGCGTTGTCGGTTTGCTTGCGCCCGAGGGTTTGTTCGATTTGCCACAAGGTTTGCAAGCCGGACGGGCCTTGCAGATGGTTAAAGCGTTCCTTGCCATCCTTATGGATAAACAATTGCCGGGTCGATTGACCGAGAAAATGGGTCAGGTGCAAACAATCCGCCAGATTATCGAGTGCATGCCATTGTGAGCGCACCAAGTGCCGCATCAGCGCCGCCTCGCCCGCTTGTTCGGCCAAACCAGTCCCCTCCCCTTGCCGCAGCAGCACCTGTTGCCGGGTACGCCGCACGCTGCTGCCATCATCAAACCAGAGGCTCACTTCGGGCTGCGCGCCGATGGCCTGCGCCATTTCCTTTTGCTTCGCCCCATGGCCATGCAAGCGGGTCAGTTGGCCGGTCAGCGCCCATTCCATGGCATCGAACAGCGTGCTTTTGCCCAGCCCATTGGGGCCGACGATTACGGTTAAGCCCGGCCCATCGGTCAACTCCAGCTCCAACGGAGCGCGGTAGGCGCGAAAGCCGGATAATTGCATGCGGCGCAGGTAGAACACCGGGTCGCTAGTGCCGTTGTTGCTGCCAGTGTTATTGTGACTCATGCCGCACGCTCCAATTGCAACAAGGCTTGCACCAATTCCACGCCTTCCAGTTCGCCCTGCAACAATATCTCGCTCCAACCCGGCGGCATGGCAAAATCATCGCCCAGCAGCGCCAGTGCCGTATCGGCACCGCGCTCAACCTGCCACGGGCAGGCCAAAAAGGTGGCTGCCAAAAACTCCTTAACGTTGCTACCCTCGGCATTGGGCAACCAAACATGCTTGCGTGCCATGCGGTCATCACGCTCGATTTCATTGGCCAAGGCCTGCCACGCCGGATCGGTACTACTGCCCTCGGGTGCCAACAGCAGCAAGTACAGATCAACCGCTGCCGCTGCCGTCAACCCCTTGCGCAGCGCCAGTACCGATTCGAGCAGGGCATCAACCCGCGCCAATACCTCATCGCGCTGCACCGGCCCATGCAAGGCCGCCAGCAACACGCGTGCCTGATCAATTTGCAAGGCACAGACTGACGCCTGCTGCGGCCCGCTTGGCAGCGACCAACTGGCATCGAGCGCGACCCGGCTACCGCGTGCCTGTGCCGCTTGCTGCACCGCCTGACAAAACAATTCAAACATGCAAACTCTCCATTCGGCTCGGCACGCGAATCGCTGCCTTGCGCTGATGAATTTCATCGTAGCGCGTCTGATAATACTGATGCACTGCGGCAGCGCCGTGTTCCAGTGCCTCAAGAAAGGCATTTTCACCGGTGATCGCGACCGGCGGAAAGCGTGGCCAGTCGTGCCCCAGCGTGCCACTGGTGCGCGTCATTGAGACATTTTTTTCAAATTCATGCAGCAACGCCCCTTCCAGAAACGGCAAAATCAAGATGTCGGCTTTCCACTCCTGGGTGGCGGCAAAGCGGCTTAAGCGTTTGCCATCCTTGATTTTGACGCCGCAAGCATGGGCGCTATGCTGCCCGATGCGCAAATTGCCCAGCGCACCATGCTCTGGCACCGCGTCAATCCTGGCCGCGGCCAATGCCAATGCAAACACTGTGCTGTGCAGTAATTGTTCCTGCGCCTGTTGACACGGCCCGATGCAGAGCAAGGCATCGTCGCTGAATTCCAGCCCACCATCGACCGAAAACACCCGAATTAAATAGCGTTGCAGCAGTACCTGATGTTGTTCAAAGCGGGTGCGCCAACTTTGCCAGACCTGCCACATCTTTTGCCGTAAATCGGCCTCGATTTCACAGCCCAATTGACTGGCCCCCTGGCCATTAAGCAGCCGGTACAGTCGCTCGTCGAGCAAGTCGAGCAATTTCAAATTCAGGCTGCTCTGGATCGTCGCGGCCAGTTGATCGCCGTCTTGCAACAGCCCACCGGGCACCAGTGGTTCGGACGCATCAAGGGCAGTCAATGGGGGTTCGGGTTCCGGCTGCCGATGCGCCTTTTCCAGCAATTGCAGTTGCTCGCGCCAGGCGGCCTGATCCGGCACCGCAATCTGTGCCAGATTGGCCCAGGCCGCCAACCGCACCAGCGCTTTGCCGAGCCGCCCCATGCGGCGCAAGGGTACGGTGCATTCGATCCGGTCAGCAAACGCTGCCGCGCCCCACAACTCGCCGACACTATCCGGGCCACGCGCCGCCTGCCAATACCAGCGGCTAGCGTCGCCCCCGGGCATCAGGCAGATGTGGCGCTGGTTCGGATTCGGCTGCTGCGCCGCCGCCAGCGCCTGTTGTACTTGCGGGATTTGCTGCGCGATGTCTGCCAGCGCCACGGCATGCAGATAATTGCCCGCCACGCCTTCGGCAATCACCAGTCCAATGGCCGCATCGTATTGCCCGGCGGCGTCCCACATGACTGGCCCGCCAGACAAGCCTTGCAAGTTGGTCGTACCTTGATATCCGGCGCGGATCGAATTGTCGGCAAACTGGATCACGGGCAGCTCACTGCCCGCATGGCGCAGCGGATGGCGCGTGGCCAACACCGTACCGCGCACCAAGATCCCGTCTGGATGCGACGCCACGCTCTGCCCGGGATGGCCGCGCATCAGGCAATCGTCGCCACGCTGGCACGGACGGCGCGCCAAGGGCACGACCCGTAGCAACAGGCGCGCCAACAGCGCCGGATCGCTGCCGCTCCATTGCAGCAGCGCGACATCCAGCCCGGCAGCCCGCGCCAGCACCCGTACCGGCACCGGTTCTGCTTCGCCATGAAAATGCAGGCTCAGTGCCGCATATGGCGTGCCGTCTTCGGCCTCAACACAATGCAAGGCGGTGAGCGCGTGCTGGGCGTCGATTAGCCAGGCACTGCCTTCGTGCCGACCAGCCACACGCAACTGGGCAACCTTACCGGACAGTGGCATGCTCATCCTCCCGCGCCAAGCCGTGCTGTTCACCGTGCTGTTCAAATTGGCATAGCCGTGCTGACTGAACGGTTTCGCCATCCGGCCCGGCTTGCAGCGTTAATTCGGCATAACACAGTTGCCGGGTCAGATACGCTTCAATCCGGTTGTGCTGCAAGTCCTGCACAAACCGGGCCAACGGGCCATCAGTTGCAGCGCCCGCATTGACTCCATCATTCAAACCCTCATTTACGCCATCATTCACGCCATCGGCCAACACGTCCGGTGGCAGTTGCATAATGTCGGCCCAAGTGCCGGTGTTCAGGTAGCGTACCTGATCGAGGTCGATTTGTTTGGGTAAATGGGTATGGCCGAACACGATGCAGCGAAATGCGCCGGTTTGCGCCAGTTCGCGCACCGCATCCAGATATTCGGCGGCTTCGGTATCCTGACGCAAGGCCAGCTCGCCACGCCAGTTTTGCAGCGCCCGGCGCAGCAGCGGGTAACGCTGCGGTTTGGCTACCGCTTGATCAAACAGGCTGGCCGTATCGTCGATCCACTGCCCGATATTGCCGGACAGGGTTTTGATTTTGTCCCAGCACTGCGCCGCTGACAGTGGCGCACCGCCACCACCACCGCCACCACCACCCGCGCCCGGCACGCTCTTCACCCCAATCGCGCCAAATTGCTGCGCCACCTGTGGCCCAAGCGCCAATTCGAGCGAGGCCGCCAGATCAAATTCGGTCAACGCGGCACGGCTCGACAAATGCCCGGAGCGGGTCGGTTGCACCGGGTTTTCCATGCGGTTGGCGCGCTGGCTTTGGAACTGCAACAGGGCTTTTAACACGAATTCCAGCTTCGGATGCAAGGCCAGCAAAATCGGAATCGCGGCCTTGTCTTCCGGCTTTAATAAATCGACAAAGCGGTATTTGCGCTTGAGCGGGTTGATAACGCGCGTCACCATCAGCGAGCCGGGTGGCGGTGCAAATTGCCCTTCACTGCGCTCAAGCATTTGCGCACCCAAACCGCGCGAGAGCATCGAACGTTCTTGCCGCAACGCGCTGTGGTCGATCATGTTCCACGGGTCGTAGCGGTTGCCGTGCTCGATCAACAGATCACCGCGCACATAGGCTTCGCCATCGTAGCAAAAGCGAAACCGGCCAACGCTTGCGCCACGTCCGGGCAGCAACACTTGTTGTTCCAAAAACTGCCGTACTTTGGGCAGCGACAATTCCACATCGTGGTTGCCGAGAATAAAGGTGAGATCTTGCCCGGCGGCCAGCAATTGCGCCATGGCATCAAACGGGCCATAGCCCGCTTGCTGCGCGTCGGCCCGGGTGCGTTCGATAATTTGTTGTAGCTTGGCGATGATGCGTGCCTCATCGGGCAACCATGGCAGGGTGTCGCTTTCTTGCGGGTAATCGTCTTCCATTAAAAAATCGACGATATCACCGTTGATCACCAATTCCACCGGTTCTTGCTGCGTGCCCTGCTGTGCCACCCAGTCGATGAAGCGGGTCAGTGCCGGGTAGGAGCGGCAGATTTGCCCGCCCGGCGCTGCCGCGTCATTCCCGGATGACGGGCGACCACCCAGATGCAAATCGGAAATGACAAATAATTTCATGGCAAACTCATCCATTCACGCAATTCGGTTATTGTTATGGATGTTACCACGCAGTACACGCCAGATTGGCCGCACCGGCTGGCAGGTCAAACGATCTGTGGCATTTTGCTCGCAAGTGGCAGAAAATTGCTCGACACGAGCCAACACTACCCAACCCTACCCAACACTACCCAACACGCTCAAGCACGCTCCAGCACTCCCCCGCACTATCGAGCACTCGTCAGCACTGGCCAGTACCACCCTACCCGGCTAACGGCTCATGCCGCCGAATGGCCATTTCATCGCATTCTGGCTGCATCCAAATCGGCGCTTCGATAAAGTTGCGGCATTGAAAATCTTGCGGCACAGTTTTGCCGCTCTTACCAAGGATGGGCCATGCTGGAATTATGCAATGTAGTCAAAACCTGGGGCAAGAATGCCCCTGCCGTGAATGATGTTTCGCTCAATGTCGGGCACGGCGTGCTGGGCCTGATCGGCCACAATGGTGCAGGCAAAACCACGCTGATGCAAATGATTGCGACCTTAAGCCGCCCGAGCAGTGGCCAGATCCGGTTTCAGGGGGTTGATATTGCGCGCGACCCAAATGCGATCCGGCGCAAACTGGGCTTTTTGCCACAGGATTTTGGTGTGTATCCGAACCTGTCGGCACTGGAATTCATGCAGTATTTTGCCGCGCTAAAAGGGGTGAACGATGCGGCCCGGATTCGGCATTTGCTGGAAATGGTCAACCTGCACCCGCACGCCGAGCGCCAGGCGGCCAGCTTTTCCGGTGGCATGAAGCGGCGGCTCGGGATTGCGCAAGCGCTGTTAAATGATCCTGAGATTTTGATCGTCGATGAACCGACCGCCGGACTGGACCCGGAAGAGCGCTTGCGTTTTCGTAATCTGCTGGCCGAAATCGGCTTGAACAAGCTGGTGATCATGTCAACCCATATCGTGTCCGATGTCGAGAGCATTGCCAGCGAATTGGCGATTATGAAAAACGGCAAGCTGATCGAGCATGACAGCCCGGCGGCGATTATGCAGCGTGCGCGGGGCCAGATTTGGTCGGCACAACTCAATAACGCGCAATACGAAAACTTGCGCGGTAAAGTGCATGTGTTGCATGCGCAACGCCGGGGCGAACACATGGCGTTGCGCATCGCCCACCCGAGCACGCCCTGCCCCGGGGCCGAACCGGCGGAACCGAGTCTGGAAGAAGCGTTAATGTCACAACGCTATGCCGCGCTGGAGTTGGCAGCATGAAGAGCGACCCTGTCACGCTACGGCAAGCGCCCGGCACCCGGTTTGGCGGCCGGTTTGGCGCGCTGTTTGGTTCGGTGTTTGGTTCGGTGTTTGGTTCGCTGTTTGGCCAAGCACTTGGCCCGCTGATCCAAAACGAAATACGGTTGCGCACGCGCCGCCTCTCCAGCCTGATAGCGCTGTTTGTGGTGATGCTGGCGAGCTGGCACCTGATCGTCGATCCGACTCAGGGTTACACCATGATGGAGATCGACGGCGCACGTGTGCTGTACAGCAGTTCGGCCTTGTCACAGGCCAGCGCCATCTTTGCCGCCACCCTGTTTTCATTGCTCGGCTTTTATTTGGTGCGGGGCCGGGTCGGCGAAGATTTGCGCAGTGGGGTCGGCAGTGTGATTGCGGCCACTCCGGTTGGCAATGCCCGCTTTTTGCTGGCGCGCTGGATCGGTGGCGTGGCGTATCTGGCTTCTCTGCTGCTGGGTATGATCGTTTCGATCATGTTGCTGCACTTGTTCCGTGGTGACGGGCCACTGCAAATCTGGGTCTATCTGCTCAACTACAGCGCCATCTTGTTGCCGAACCTGTTGTTCTGTGTTGGCATGGCGCTGTTGTTTGACAGCATCCCATTTTTGATGGGCAAGCGCGGCGATGTGCTATTTTTCATCATTTGGACGGTGCAACTGGGGTTGATGTCGAAGCTGGAAGCGCTGGCGGCGGGCACGATAGGCAGCGGCTGGCTGTTGCTCGATTTTACTGGCATCGCCAGTGGCATTTTGACCCTGCAAAATCATTTTCATACCACCAATTTTAGTGTTGGCTACAACAGCTTTGACCCGAAGCTGACCCCGATCCTGTTGCCCGCCATGCTGTGGTCGGGCAAAGTGCTGGCGCTGCGCGGTTTGACCAGCCTGTTGGCGCTGCTGCCGCTGGTCTTGGCCGCGCTGTGTTTTCACCGCTATTCGCCGGACAAGGTTAAGGCCAGCCACGCCAGCACCCGGCGCAATCCGCTGCAAATGATCAACCAATGGCTGCGGCCACTGGCGCGGCTGGTGCAACCGCTGTTCCGGCTGGCTGGCTATTCTCCCGGCCCGGCAGGTAAAGTGATGGCTGAACTGGCGCTGACGCTGGCCGGTAATCCGGTGGCGCTGTTGGTATTGATGGTGGGTGTTGCGGTATCAAGCCTGACCGAGCCGACCTATCTGGCTGGAGTGTTGTTGCCGCTGGCGGCGATTTGGGGAATTTTGATTAGCGACATCGGCAGCCGAGAACAGCAGGCCGATTTAATGGCGATCGGTGGCAGCGTGCCGGGTGGCGCGCATGGCCGGTTTTGGCAAAAACTGGGCGCGGCGGTGCTGTTGGGCCTGCTGCTAATGGGGCCAATTGCGCTACGGCTGGCGCTGCACCAGCCACTGTATGCTGCTGCGCTGCTGTCGGGCTTGCTGCTGCTCTCGGTGTTGGCCACGGTATTGGGCTACCTGTCTGGCACTGGGCGCACCTTTTTGGTCTTGTTTTTGTTTTGGCTGCACTTGGCCTTGAATGCGCGTGATGTGGCACTGCTGGATTTGCTGGGGTTTAACCGTGCGGTCGATTGGGCCATGCTCGGGCAACATGGGCTGCTGGCGCTGGTGGTGCTGGTAGCAGGTTGGGGCTGGTTACGCTGGCGGGCGTGGTAGTGGATCAATCCGGTGCGCGCTTTAATCTTCCTGCCACGGGTTAATCCACGCCGCACCGGTATCATCAAAATCAGCACTGTTGCGTGTCACCACGGTCATGCCATGCACCAGTGCGGTTGCGCCAATCAGGGCATCGCGCTCGGCGCGTGGGTTGGGGACGTGCAGACGTGCGCAGCGGATGGCAACCCGGGCATCGACCGGTAAAATCCGCTGCTGAAACGCCACCAGAACTTGTTGATCGAGCCAGGCACGCAACAGCAAACCTTGCGCTACGTCGCGCCGCTCAATTTGCAGCACGCCAATTTCCAGCTCCATCACGGTGATGGCGGACAGGTAGAGGCTGGACGGTGGTTGTTGTTTGGCCCAAGCTAGCACCTGTGGCGCAGCCTTGCCGGTTTTGGCTTTGCGCAATTCGGAGATGACATTGGTATCGAGGATAAACATCAGGCCAACCACATCAGGCCAACTCAAGCGGTTTGGTGAAGCCCTGTACCCGTGGCGGCTCAAACTCAATTTCCGCGCCATCGTTCATGGCCAGTAAATCAATAATGCTTGGGGTATTGCCTGATAGTGCCTGATACGCTTCTATCGAGAGCAAAACATGGGTTGTGCGCCCCCGGTCGGTGACAAACACCGGGCCGTCATTGGTGGCCTTTTTGGCGCGTCCGGTATCTTGATTAAATTCGCGACTGGTGAGAGTGATATGATTCATGATTGCCTCCTGCGTTAATGTAGGAAGGTTACTACATCCCTGGCGGTATTGCAAATGAAAAAACCGGCCCCACAATCCGTTTTATAATTTAGCCCAAACCCAGCAACCCACCCAAGGAGTTTTGCCATGCATCTCGTTTGCCCCCAATGCAGCGCCACCAACCGGATTCCGAATGAACGGCTGTATGACGGCCCAACCTGTGGCAAGTGTGGCACCGATTTGATGGCCAGCGAACCGGTGGCCATTAGCGATGCCGCCTTGCCCAAGTTTTTGGCGCAAACCGAGTTGCCGGTGCTGGTCGATTTTTGGGCCGCATGGTGTGGCCCGTGCCGCGCCATGGCACCGCAATTTGAAGAGGCTGCGCGGCAGGCTCCCGGCATACGCTTTGTCAAGGTCGATAGCGATGCCGCACCGCATGCCAGTGCGCATTTTGGGATACGCTCGATTCCCAGCCTGCTACTGTTTCAGGGCGGGCGCGAAATTGGGCGGCAAACCGGGGCGATGCCTGCCGGGCAATTGCTGGCCTGGGCCAAGGGTTTATTGACGCAAGGGTGAGGCAATGGCCAAACATGTTTCTGAAACCCCGGCCACCCAGTTATTGAAAAAACACGGCGTGGCCTTTAGCGAACATCCCTATACCTATGAAGAACACGGCGGCACCGCCGTTTCGGCGCGTGCATTGGGGGTGGAAGAACACGCGGTGGTGAAAACGCTGGTGATGCAGGATGAAAACGCCAAGCCGCTGATGGTGTTGATGCATGGCGATTGCAAGGTTTCAACCAAGAATCTGGCGCGGCAAATTGGCTGTAAGAGTGTGGAACCGTGCCAACCTGAGGTGGCACAACGCCATTCGGGGTATATGGTGGGTGGCACGTCGCCGTTTGGTTGTAAAAAGGCGATGCCGGTGTATGCCGAGCAGAGTATTTTTGCTTTGGAGAAGATTTATATCAATGGCGGGCGGCGCGGGTATTTGGTGGGGCTGGTGCCGCAGGTGTTGCAGGATGTGTTGGCGGTGAAGCTGGTTAATTGTGCACTGGCGGAGGCGGGCGGGTAGAGAAATCATTGCCGACACCGCGTTGCACGGTGCCCGCTGATCACTGGCGCAACCTTGCCAACACGCATGGCTGCGAGAGTAACGCAACCATTACCGGGATACTGCCGCCGCTCGTTGCACCAAGTAACCGCCTGTAAGGTCATGCCGACAAAGGCAAGCCCGGCGCAGATGGGTTTAGCGTTGTTGCAGGTTGGTAAATTTGGCGTGCAAGCGGTGGGTGATGTCATCCGCCAAACCCCGCGCTTGCGCCAGTGCCAGCACCGCCAGCGCAGCGGCAAGCTGGCCTTGCGCGGCAAGGTCGCGCGCTTGGTCGGCGTAAAACGCCACGTGGCGGCTGTTGCCATCAATTTTTTGCTGGCGCAACGCCACTGCCTGCGCCAGTTGGCCACTTTGTTGCAGTGCGTTGGCGTAAACGGCCACGATAAAATCGTTGCCCACGCCGCGCTCTTGCGCCTGTTGCAGCAGGTGCAGCGCGCCTTGGGCATCGCCCGCTTGCAGCATGGCGTGGGCCGCGTCGTTGTACAGCGCCGGGTTGGTGCTGCCTGCGGCAATGTGCGCCAGCCGCTGCGCCTGGGCTTCTTGGCCGCGCCCGGTGGCTTGCAAAATATCGGCTTCAATGGCGCGGGTAACGTCGTTGTCAATGCCGCGTTGTTTGGCTTGTTGCAACAGGGCCAGCGCAGCGGTAAATTGGCCTTCGCTGTGCAAGGCTTTGGCTTCGTCGGCGTAAAAGCTTACATGGTCACTGCCTGCGGCAATCGCTTGTTGCCGGGTTTTGCGCCCGGCGGCAAAGTCACCAGCGGTTTTTTGGCAATCGGCACGCACGGCGGTGACGTGTTCATCAATCGCTTGCGGGCAATCCCGTTCCACATGTTCCAACTGCAACAAAAAGGCGCGCGCACTGTCTGGCCCGTGTTCGCGCATGGCGCGGCCCAGGTTGGCCCAATAATCGGGGTAACTCGGTAACAGCTTGCAGGCTTGCTCAAAACAGGCCAGCGCTTTGGCACTGCCCCAGCCCTCCATTTTGCGATGACACTCGCCCAAAAAGCGCCATGCTTTGTGCGCTTGCGGATCGAGCGCGAGCCAATATTCGAGGGCTTTGGCTCGCTCTTGCACTGGTGCCCCCGAATGGCGCAAGTGGTCATCAAAAGCTTGAATCTTTTTCAACGCCCAATCCAACTTACCACTCAACAACTCAACCGCCACCTCTTGCACCCGTTCCCCCGCCCCCGCCGCCAGCAAATGGTAAAACGCTTCCAAGGCCCGATCCATATTCAATTGGGTGCGTCGTTTGCCCTGCCCCAGTTGTTGCAGCCAGCATTCGGCAATTGCCATGTGCCGCCTGCGCAGCAAGCCCGGCTTCGCTGGCCCGGCAGGGTCGGCAGGGGCGACCAAGTGCGCGTCGGCTGGCTCCGCATCATCTAGCCCGGCAGCCCCTTGCCGCTTGCGCAGCCAAGCGGCAATAAAGCTATGCAGATAAAATTTTTCCCCCGCCGCATCACTGGCCAACAGATAGCGCCGGTGCAAGCCATCCCAGCCGCCCGCCAGTGCCAGTTTGGTTTCCAGCCAATCGGCATGGTCATGGTGAATGTGGCTGCGATACAGGGCCAGCGTTTCCAGCATCGCTTGTTCATTTTCATTGAGCACCTTGCTGTACAGGTCATTCAACAGCTTGGTTTCAATTTTTTGCTCCAGCGCATCGCTGTGCCGGGCCAGCACTTCCTTTGGGCTTTGCCCCAAGCCGCGCGCCACTTCCACCAGCAGCGTGAGCGTGAGCGGATGGGCGGTTTTGCCATTACCGGCCCCAATCCAGCCGTACAGCCGTTTCAGTTCGTCGCCCTTGTAGGCCCAATCCATGCCCGGCGGCGCACTGGCGGCCAACATCTCGCCCATGCTGGCTTTGTCGAGGCCCGGCACTTCAATTTCGTTGGCAAGCGGCCCCAACAAACCCGGCGCACGTTCGCGCAATTCCAGCACCAGCGGCAGTTTGTCACCGTAGGCCAGGTGCAAACCGAGCAACAACTGCCGCACCGCGCCATCGCGCCAGTTTTGGCCGGTGAGCAAGACATGGGCCCGATCCAGATGCAGGTACACCGGCTTGGTCGGTTGCGGGTAGTTCTGCAACAGGTGCGCAGCAATCGCTTTGGCGTCGCCTTGCGGGGCTTGCGGGTTTTCGGCACGTTCGCCCAAAGCCCCGGTCAGCATGCGGAAAATGTCATCGGCACCGGTGTCGTGCGATGCTTGCAGACGCAAGCGGGCTTTACCGGCCAACGGCGGCAGGTTGTCCAGTGCATCGAGCAAAGCCGATTTGCCGTTGCCGAGCAGCCCATACACCAGCAAGATGGCTTTTTGCTGGAGTTTTTGCGCGCATTGTTCGAGCAAGGCATCGCGGCCAAACAGTGGCGGGCGTGCCACTGTGTTTGTTACCCTGTCTTCGGTTCCGATAACAGGCTTGGTACGTTCAGGTTCCGTGCGCTCAGATGCCGTGGGTTCAGATGCCGCCAAATGGCGATGTTCATCAGCCCATGCCTGCACCCGCGCGGGCAAGGCAAACGACCAAATCCCACTCGGTGCCTGCCCGGCAATCGGCTGTATCGTCCAGCCACCCCTGAATTGGTGCAAATGCACTGCACTTTTCCCGCCCGCAGCCGTTACCCGGCCAGCCTGCGGCAGCGCCAGCCGCACCAAATTCACGCCAAATTCATCGCTGGCCGCCGCCCCGACCGCCCCCGCGCCAATTCGCACATGGTTGCCCAGCGCCTCCACCCACGCATTGTGCGCATGCCCATGCAGCCAAAAATCAAACTCCCCGGCCATGCGTTTGGTCGCTACTTCACGCTCGGCTTCGTTGAGCCAGTCAATCGGATGATGGATCAAGCCAATCCGCACCTCAGCCGCCGCCAAATCATGCAATGCCCGGTTAAATTGCCAGTCTGCCCCCAGCCACAGGTTCCGGTCATCCTCCGGCCCGGCGCACGACCACGCGGAATTGAAGCCTGCAATGCCCAGCTTTACACCCGCCACTTCCACCACGCGAGCATAGAAGCAGCGCCCTTCCTTATCTGCCTGATGCGGCAGAAACGTCTTGACGAATTCTTCATAGGCCGCTAACCGTTTCATCGCATCAAGAAACGGATTGGGCTTCTTATCCAGCCTACTATTGATTCGATCCATGTTACGGCGTGACTCTTGGGCCAAACCCACTAAACCAGCCTGGGCATCTTCGTTCACCGCACCACGATTAATGTCATGATTACCAGGCACCACAAACAACCGGCCTATCGCCAAAGGTTCGTTCGGCGCACCGCACACTTTCAGCAGGTCGGTAAAAAAGGCTTGGGCACTCGCATACTGTTTGGCCAAATCTTCCGCCCCGGTTTCGCCAAAGGCAATATCCCCTGTGCAAAACACTAAATCCGGGCGCGGGAATTCACCATTTTTGAACATGTCGCCGAGATAGGCCAACAATCCCTTGCGCGCCCGTTCATCGCGCCAATTGTCTTTGCGGTGAAAGTGAATGTCGGAGAGGTGAAGCCAGTGCATCGCCATATCGCTGCCCTTGTGCCGAATTGGTGGGTAGCAAACATTTTAGCACTGGTGGTAGAAAAATCATTGCCGACACCGCGTTGCACGGTGTCCGCGGGTATTGCACTGCCCGGTTGGCTAGATTATGGCAAGTGCAAAAGAGTGCGGGCGTCCGCTTCACTCATGCCATCGGCTATCAGCGTCTGCAACAATTCCTGCCTGACTTTGGCTGCACCGCGTGCCTCACCAAGTGCCACACCGCGTGCCTCACCGCGTGCCTCACCACGGCGCTCGGCTGCGGCAATTTCAGTCAATTCTGCTTTCAATGCGCGCTCACGCACATCGGCCAAACGCCGCGCTTCGTCATCGTCAGACAATGCCTTCAGTTGTTGCCACGCCTCTACCACCGGTGGCCAAGCAATCTGGTTCATGATGTGCTCCTCTCTTGCGTGTTGAAAATAGGCAATCCACGCCATCAAAGCGGTCACCGCGTTCGCGTGCCAGCGGGTAACTTGCCCTGCGCAGCCTATCAGAAAGATGTGATGGCAATATTGCCAGAAATTCATTTCATCTTACGAATGATGGCACGGGCCAAGTTTTCATTAATCTCGGTATGCCTCGGAACCGGCTGAGATACCTTGGTAGCATGGTTGGTCTACCAATCATGCGCCGCGCCATGCCTGACAAACTGACAACCCATGTCTTCGAGAATTTTGATCAAATCCCATCTTTTCATACCACAACCAATTCATCCATTTGGCGGATATAGGGCACCTCGCCGCTCTCGATATCCTGCAACAGCGATTTAAGACTGTCGATCAACTCCGCTTTGGAATTGGCCTGGGTTTCGTAATCCGGAAAATCATTCAAATGACCAATGAAGTACTGGCCATCCTGCCAAAATGTGTATTTTAGTGTTCTCACAAGTCACTCCTTGTTCAGTACCATAACAATGGCGGGCAGAACCATTCGCCTTTTGCCAGCGATGCCACAAGATCATAACACCGCCTGATCCGAAGTGCCATCCACTTTAATGCCTTGCCACAACGCATGCACACCAAGAGCAATTTCACAGAATATGCGATACTAACTCGGTTATTTTTCTCAGGAACCACCCGCCATGCCGATTGTCGATCTCCGCAGTGATACCGTCACCCAACCCACCCCCGCCATGCGCGCTGCCATGCACACCGCCCCGCTCGGTGACGATGTATTTGGCGATGACCCAAGCGTGAATGGCTTGCAGGCACATGTGGCCGACTTGCTCGGCTTTGAAGCCGCGCTGTTCATGAGTTCGGGCACGCAAAGTAATTTGTGTGCGCTGCTGGCGCATTGCCAGCGTGGTGACGAGTATCTGGTCGGGCAAAATGCCCACACTTACCGCTTTGAAGGCGGTGGCGCGGCGGTACTCGGTTCGATTCAGCCGCAACCGCTCAACCATCAACCGGATGGTTCGCTGGCCTTGGCCGAGATTGAGGCAAATATCAAGCCAAATGACCCGCACTATGCGCGCACCCGGCTGCTGTGCCTGGAAAATACCATCGGCGGCAAGGTGTTACCGCATGATTATATAGAGGCCGCCACCCAACTGGCGCGCAAGCATGGTTTGGCTTGCCACTTGGACGGGGCACGGCTGTTTAATGCGGCAGTGGCGACCGTGGCCCAGGCCGGATCGAATGGCAGCCCGTATGCGGCAGCGCGCGCGATTGCCGGGCAGTTTGATAGTGTTTCGGTGTGCTTTTCCAAGGGACTCGGTGCCCCGGTCGGCTCGATTTTGTGCGGTTCCAAAGCATTGATTGCCGATGCGGTACGCTGGCGCAAGATGCTCGGTGGCGGCATGCGACAGGCCGGGATGCTGGCCGCCGCCGCACAATACGCACTAACACACCATGTAAGGCGACTGGCTGACGACCATGCACTGGCGCAGCAACTGGCCGATGGCTTGTCCGGCCTGCCCGGTTTAACGGTGCAAGCCCCACAAACCAATATGGTGTTCATTAGCGTGGCGCAAGAGAAGGCTGCGGCCTTGCAGGCGCATTTGAAGGCTTCTGGCGTATTGCTGACCGGCCTGTACCAGTTGCGACTGGTCACGCATCTGGATCTAAACGCAGAAGACATCGCGCTGGCGGTGGCGGCGTTTCGCAACTTTTTCCGCTGATAACAACATACCCATACCCGAGGCCCACCATGTCTGATCCGATTGTAGCAACCCCACGTACCCTTGTCTGCGCCGATGGCACGCAACTGGCCGCGCAGGTATTCGAGCCAATCGGGTCAGTGCGGGCGGTAATCGTCATCGCACCGGCCATGGCAGTGCCACAGGGGTTTTATGCCAACTTTGCCCGCCATTTGGCAGAAAATGGGTTTCGGGTTTGGACCTTTGATTATCGCGGCATCGGCAACTCGTTACAAGGTTCAATGCGCGGCGTGCAGACCAGTTTGACGACCTGGATCGAGCAGGATTATGATTGCGCGATCCGGAGCGCCAGCGATGAAGCGGGCAATTTGCCACTGTTTGTGATCGGCCACAGTTTCGGCGGCCAAACCGCACCGCTGCTACCATCACGCGAGCGTATCAGCGGCTTGATTACGGTTGCTGCCGGTAGCGGCTCCATGGCGCACAACACGCCATCCACCCGACGCGCGGCACCGCTGTTGTGGTATGTGCTGATCCCGCTGCTATGTCCGCTGTTTGGTTATTTTCCCGGCGCACGGCTCGGGGTAATCGGCGATGTGCCGAGCGGTTCGATGCGTGAATGGCGGCGCTGGTGCCTGACCCCGGAATACTTGCTAAGCGGTGAACCCCGGGCGCGCGCCGCCTATGCCAGCGCACGCTACCCGGTGCTGGCGCTGGCGTTTTCCGACGATGAATTGCTGCTCGAAACCGGGGTGCGGCTGTTGCACAATGCGTATCAGGCCACCACGCCGGATTACCGCTATTTGAACCCGCAGCAACAGGGCTGGCCACGGATCGGGCATTTTGGCTTTTTCAAGTCCAGCTCCGGCGCAACCGTATGGCCACAGGTACTTGATTGGTTGACGCAACGGCTCGCAGCGCGATAGCGTTTCCAATTTAAGGATTCCACGTTACAGTTTGCCGGTTGTAGATTGCCCCTTAATCTTGGCGCATTGGTCTTGGCATTAGTCTCGACATTAGCCGCGACATTAGCTTAATACTCACCCGGCAGCGGCAGCCCCCTGCAAGCGCTCCCAGCTCAGGCCAAACCGTGCCAGATATTTTTTCAACCGGTCAGCATCGTTTGGCTTTTCCTTGGCCGTGCGCGAAACAGCAAACAGCGCGCGCCCGGCTTCGGACAGGGATTTGGCACGCAAGCATACGGCCAGCACGGCGCGCAGTTGCACTTCATCAAACCAGTCCAGCCGCGCCGCCTCGGCCCCGAGCAAATCACTCAAATCCAGCACCTCATCTGCCGCGCCAGCGCTTGGCCCACCCGACCGCGCCAGCAAGCCAAGCGCGCCTCCATGCCCGGGCCGGGCGTTCCCCCACAAGCGCGTTAGCCGCGCCACTTCACTATCAACTAACGCCTCATCAATCCGCCCGGTTTCGGCCAGAGTGGCCATGCGCGTCACGCTAGCCGACAAATCGCGAAAATTACCACTCCACAGCGCTTCCGGGGCCAGTGCAAAACGCAAATAGCGCTGCCGTGCTTCCTTGTTAAAACGCACCATCTGGCCCTGTTCGTGGCCAAACTGGGCCAGCAAATAATCGAGATTCGGTTCAATATCTTCGCGCCGCCCGGCCAAGCCGGGCAATTCATAGGTCCATAGATTGATCCGGGCATACAAATCTTCCAGAAACCGGCCAGCCGCCACTTCCAGCCCAAGATCGCGGTTGGTGCCAGCCATCAGTTGAAAATCACTCTGCACTTCGGCATCGCCCCCGA
>JACCDS010364940.1_pt1 | contig 17258 bp, 12 predicted proteins | sample 7446441 | NCBI WGS metagenome assembly JACCDS01 (sample SAMN15323445, study PRJNA562643) | freshwater metagenome | isolation source: river surface water | place: USA:Blue River Watershed | collected 2017-08-17
CTAACGGTGGTACGCCACAACAAGTATATGGTGGTTTATTTAACGTACCAGGTACTATTTCAAACGTATACGATATTAATAACAGTGATCAATACAGGGTTACTGCATTGGCATCTGCCGATATCAAAGGTCACGCAATCCAAGTAGGTATTGAATACGAGCAAAGAATTGAAAGTCGTTTCAGAATTAACCCAAGAGGATTATGGACTATCATGCGTCAGCAACAAAACTCTTACTTAAGGGTAGATGATTCGGCAATTGATTATAATACGATGACATTAAACGTATCTGATCCAACAGTTACAGTTATTAACGGTAACACATTTGCTTTAGGTACACAAAATAGCTACAATGATGCAACAACATTATTTGCAAGAAATTTACGTAGCAAGTTAGGATTAAATCCTGGCGACTTCGTAGATGTTGATGCATATGATCCAAGCACATTTAGCTTAGATATGTTCAGTGCAACAAACTTACTTGACTTATTTAACCCATCAGGTTTAGCGTATACCTATAATGGTTATACTTACGATGGTAAGAAGTCGAATGATAACGTTACGATGGAAGATTTCTTAAATCCAGCGAATGTTGATAGCAGACCAATCGGAGCTTTCCGTCCGATTTACACTGCGGGTTATATCCAAGATAAGTTTACATTCAAAGATATCGTATTTAACTTAGGGGTACGTGTGGATCGTTTTGATGCGAACCAACAAGTATTAAAAGATAAATATTCATTATTTGAAACACGTACAGCTGGTGAATTACCTTCACGTCCAGCAAACATTCCTGCAGACGCAACAGTGTATGTAGATGATCCAAGTTCATCTAGTAACATCAGAGGTTACCGTTCGGGAGATATTTTCTATGATGCACAAGGTAACATTGTACAAGATTTCAACGAAATTAGAAGTGCTACTACTGGTCGTCCAACACCATGGTTAGCAGCATCAGCATTAGACTCTGCAAATAAACCAACATTAACAAGTGGTGCATTTAAAGATTACGAGCCACAATCACAAATTATGCCTCGTATCGCTTTCTCATTCCCTATTTCGGATGTGGCAAGTTTCTTTGCTAACTACGACGTGTTAACTCAACGTCCACGTTCTAACGTATTCTCGAATCCTATTACTTACTACTTACAATCATTAGGTCGTCAAGGTCAAGTAATTGTTAGTCCAGATTTAAAACCAGAACGTACAATTAACTACCAGTTTGGTTTCAAACAAAAAGTAGGTAATACATCAGCGATTACATTGACTGCATTCTACAAAGAATTAAAAGATAACTTCCAACAAGTTCAAATTGCAACTGCATACCCAACATCGTACCTTACTTATGAAAACAGAGACTTTGGTACAATTAAAGGTTTCACATTGCAATATGATTTAAGAAGAACAAATAACATTCAATTAAATGCTGCCTATACCTTACAATTTGCTAACGGTACAGGTTCGGATGCAAACTCAGCTGCTAACTTAATTTCAAGTGGTGAGTCTGAGCCAATCAGAATTGCATTACCATTAGACTATGATCAACGTCATACTATAGTAACTACAATTGATTACCGTTATGGTTCAGGAACAGGTTATACTGGTCCAGCTAGCATGCAAAAAGTTTTAGAAAATGTAGGTGTAAACTTAATTTTCAGAGCAGGTTCGGGTACTCCATACTCAAGAATTTCTCAAAACTTAGTACAAAACATTTTAGCTGCTGATGATACTCGTTTCAGAAGATTAATTGGTGAGATCAATGGTTCACGTTTACCATGGCAATATAATATCGATTTACGTTTAGATAAAGATATTTCAATCACTTCTAAAAATGCAGAAGGAAAAGGTAGAAATACTACATTGAACGTATACTTATTAGTACAAAACTTATTCAACACTGAACGTATTGCTAACGTATACCCAGCAACAGGTTTACCTGATGATGATGGATTCTTAGCATCTACGCAGTCGATTGATTTCTTGAATGGTATTGGTACTGCAGGTAACATCGATTCTTACATCGACTTATACAAGATTAGAGTAAATGATCCTAATAACTTCCGTTTACCACGAGTAATTAGATTAGGTGCTATTTATAACTTCTAATGGAAAGGAAAAAGAAAATGAGAAAATATATAAATAAAGCTTTACTAGTAACTTCAATCGGTACGGTTGCGATGTTACTTAGCTCGGGAGCTAGTTTTGCAAGGTATTATACCGGCAAAACAGGTCCGAAGCCAAACTCAACAGTTATGAAAGTAGCTGCAGGTTGTGATCCACCAAGTTCACAAATCGACTTAGCTATCAACAACGTTAGAACTAAATTATTTAACGGTGGTGATATGTGGTGGGATTTGTTTGGTACTCGTAACGCTGCGTATGAAATTCCAAAAGTTGAAGCTGGACAAAGAAGTGTTCACGCATCATTCGCATCGGCATTATGGTTCGGTGGTGTTGATGACGGGGGTCAGTTGAAAACAGCTGGTCAAACGTATCGTCAGAGAGGTCTTGACTTTTGGCCAGGTCCATTGGATACATCAACAGCAGATATTGATAAAGACGATTGTACTTTTTGGGATAAACAATTCAGTGTATTACAAAAAGAAATTATCGAATTCAAAGGTGGAAGTGAAGCTTCTCAAGCAATCTTAGCTTGGCCAGGAAATGGTGATGCTAGTAGAGGAGAAACTCAATACTTAGCACCATTCCACGATGCTGATGGAGATGGTTTTTATTCGCCTGCAAATGGTGATTATCCAACCTTAGATCCAGCAGTATTAGGAGCTCGTCCGGATCAAATGATTTGGTGGGTATACAACGATAAAGGTAACACACACACTGCATATCCAGGTGGTGAGCCGATTGGTTTAGAGATTCAAACAACTGCGTTTGCGTTCTCTACATCAAACGAAATAAACAACATGACTTTCTACAAGTATCGTGTAGCGAACAGAGCATCTTCTGCTTTGTATCAAACTTACTTCGGAGTATTTACTGACTCTGACTTAGGTGGTGCTGATGATGACTACGTAGGTTGTAACATGGCTTTAGTAGATCCAGACGGTGCAGGTCCATTAGCGGCTAAACCAAGAAGTTTTGCTTATACTTATAATGCTGATGCTACAGATGAAGACGGGTCGTCTCCAGGTTATGGAACAACTCCTCCTATTTTTGGTATCGATTATTTTAGAGGTCCTAAAGATGAGAACGGTAATGAATTACCAATGTCAACTTTCATCTTATTTACCAACCAAGGTCAACCAGGTATCGATTCTGACCCTAGAGATGCGGTAGAATTATACAGATATTTAAGAGGCTTCTGGGCAGATGGTCAACCATTAACTTATGGAACTCCATCAGGTAGAGGTGGTACAGATCCTTGTAACTATGCGTTCCCAGGATTAACAGATCCTAACGGTCGTCCGAACTGGGTAGAAACTCAATCTCCGGGTGATAGACGTATGGTTCAATCATCAGGTCCATTTACATTACAACCGGGTGCAATTAACGAAGTTATTATTGGTGCTGTTTGGGCTAGAGCTAGTTCAGGTGATCAATTTGCTTCTATTGCAGCAGGTATTATTGCTGATGATAAAGCTCAAATCTTATTTGATAACGACTTTAAATTAGCAAATGGTCCGGATCCAGTAACTACTGTATTAATCCCAGGTGACCAAAGTATCACTATTTCATTAGAGAATACTGATAAAACAGAAAAATACAATCAAAACGAATTAGATAACGAAGACTTATCTATCTACAACTATAAATTCCAAGGATACAGAATTTATCAATTGAAAAATAGTACTGTTTCTGCATCACAAATTAATGATGTAAACAATGCTATTGAAGTTGCTCAAGTAGATATTCAAGATTCAGTTTCAACTATTATCAATAAAGTATTTGATCCATTGGTTCAAAATACCCAAGCTGAAATTATGGTTGAAGGTGAGAATAAAGGTGTAAAGCACATTTTTGAATTAAAGAATGATGCATTCTCTACCTCTTTCGATTCACGTTTTGTAAATGGTAAAACTTATTATTTCTTAGTAATACCATATTCATATTCTAAAAATGCTGTTTCAACTAAATACTTACCAAGTAGAACTTCAACAACTGTTGTAAGTGTTACTGTTGGAAGACAAGTTATAAACGGTTTAATTAATGGTGAGTATGAAACGTCGATGGCATTAACTAAAACAGACGGTGCTGGAAACGGTGGTCAGAATTTAGAGTTAACACCAGAAGCGGAAGCAGCAATTGTTGCAAATACATCTGGTGTGCCAGTAACATACAAATCAGGAAATGGTCCTGTATTCTTAAAAGTTTTTGATCCAAACAAAATTCAAAAACGTAATTATAAAATTCGTTTTACTCCAGACATGAAGTCGTACGAATTAAGAGATGCAGACACAGATTCATTATTAATGATTTCTGATACCACATATGATGCAACTAATACATTAACACCAAACGAACAAATTGCCGAAGAAAGAAGATTCAGAACTTTACCAAATGGTTCAAAAGTATTAGAATCTAGAACTTCATTAGGTTTCTACGTAGTAGTAGATAATACTAAAGGTAAACCTGGTCAAGCTAAGGCAATCGAATTGGAGAACAATGCATTCTTAGGAGCTTCCTTAGAAATTGCAGACCCAACTAAACCATGGTACAGTGGATACAGTGGTAAAACTGCATTCTCGGGTACAGTATTAGGTTGGTTAAATAGCGGAGATCCTTCAAACGACCCTAATGATGCTTATGGCGATATATTAGGATCAACTTGGGCACCGTACAAATTATTAAGATCATTGAGTAGTGAAAATGCTAGAGCTACACCATTGTTAGACCCAGCATCTAAAAACGCTAACAACTCGAAATTCGATTCAGTTGGAAGTTACGATATCGTATTCACAAACGATCAAACTAAATGGTCTGATTGTGTGGTATTAGAAGCAGGTTTAGGTACAGGTACAGAAGCAGGAACAGAAGGTGCTCAAAAGAAATTAAATCTTCGTAAGAAAGATATTGGTTTCGGTATCGGACGTTCTAGATTCCCAGGATATGCTATTAACTTAGAAACTGGTGAAAGAGTAAATATATTCTTTACTGAAGCTTCGAACTTACCTGCAGAAAATGGTGATGATATGTTATGGAATCCTACATCTAATCAAGATTTCTTTAACAAAGGTGGTCGTCATTTCATCTATGTAACTCGTAGAAAATATGATGGATGTAATCAAATACATAGTATTTTAAGTGCTAACATCGACAACCCAGGTAACCCTGCTAAATACCAAGTGTTAAGTATGGTTGATTGGGTTAACGTACCGGTGTTAAAAGCTGGACAAACTTTATTATCTACAGATGTTAAAGTGAAGTTGAGAGTATCTAAACCTTATTACCCAACGGTAACAACTAGTGCAAATGGTGGATTCCCTGAATTCTCATTCAACGATAAGTCGGTGTTAAAAGGTGCTACAGATGACGAAGCAACAAACAAGAAATTGGCAATTGATTTAATCAATGTAGTGCCAAACCCTTACTATGCTTACTCAACTTACGAACCAGATAGAAATGACTTTAGAGTTAGAATTACTAACCTTCCAGCACAAGCAACGGTTACAATTTATACATCAAATGGTATTTTAGTTAGACGATTCTCTAAATCTGATGCTGCTCAAACATTTGTTGAGTGGGATTTAAGAAACGCAAATAGAATTCCAATTGCAACAGGTGTATATATTATACACGTAAATTGCCCAGGTGTTGGAGAGAAAACTCTTAAATGGATGGGAGTAATGAGACCAATTGATTTCACTAACTTCTAAGCTTAAACTAAAAGATTATGTATATGAAAAAATTATATAAAATTGCATATATATCTGTTCTAACTGCACTTTTACCAGCAACATTGATTGCTGGTAACGGTGAAAGAGCTGGAACAGGTGGAGCAACAGAATTGCTTATAAATCCATGGGCTAGAAGCAGTGGTTTTGGAGGATTCAATAGCTCAACAGCTCGTGGTGTAGAAGCCATGAACTTAAACGTAGGGGGTTTAGCCTATACAAAAAGAACAGAAGTTGTGTTCTCTCGTAGCCAATGGTTAAAAGGTTCTGACGTAAACATTAATGCCTTTGGTATGAGCCAAAGAGTTTCTGATGATGGAATTTTAGGTGTATCTATATTCTCAATGAATTTTGGAGATATTGATGTTACTACAACCGACAAACCAGATGGTGGTGTAGGTAAATTCTCTCCTCAATTAATCAATTTTGCTATCGCTTATGCGAAAGAGTTTTCGAACAGCATCCGAGGTGGTTTTGCTATTCGTGGTATACAGCAATCGATTGCTGATTTACGCGCAAATGGCTTCTCTTTAGATGCAGGTATTCAATACTCAACTGGTAGCATGGATCAATTTAAATTAGGTATTGCTTTAAGAAATATCGGACCTGACTTAGTAATGCAAGGTGATGGTATGATGGCTACCTTTACTGATCCTACTTTACCTTTCGCGGTTGAAGGATATAGAAAATCACAAGCTTACCAATTACCTTCTTTATTGAACATTGGTTTGTCTTACGACTTATACCCTTCAGAAGATCATAGAGTAACAGTTTTAGGTAACTTTACTTCAAATGCATTCTCAAACGATCAAATTGGATTAGGTGCAGAATATGGTTACAAGAAATATTTAATGTTGAGAGCTGGTTACAATGCTCAGTCTGACATTACAAATAAAGACTTGTCGCCAACTGTTTACACAGGTTTATCGATGGGTGCAACGTTTGAATTGCCTATTAACGATAAAGGTGCTACGTTCGGTATCGACTACTCGTACTCTCCAACCTATGTGTTTGATGGTACGCACGTAATTGGTGCTCGTATAACTTTATAATATTTATTATTTTTACTTAGAAAGAAGGCTGTATGCAAATACAGTCTTCTTTTATTTTTATATTTCATTGAAACAAATTAATAGAAGGATATGGCTGAAGTAACTTATTTCACTCAGGAAGGATTAGACAAACTAAAAGAGGAGTTAGCACAATTGAAAACTGTAGGCAGGGCTAGCATTTCAAAACAGATTGCCGAAGCAAGAGATAAAGGCGATTTGTCGGAGAATGCAGAGTATGATGCTGCAAAAGAAGCCCAAGGATTGCTAGAATTAAAAATCGCAAAACTCGAACAGGTACTAGGAAATGCACGCGTTATCGATGAATCGAAAATTGATAATAGCAAAGTACTGGCACTATCAATAGTTAAAATTAAAAATGTGAAAAATGGAGCTGAAATGACTTATCAATTGGTTGCAGAAAAAGAAGCTGATTTAAAGTCGGGTAAAATTTCTATTAAGTCGCCTATCGCACAAGGTTTATTGGGGAAATCAGTTGGTGATAAAGCCCAAATAACAGTGCCAAATGGTACAATGGAATTTGAAATCATTGAAATATCGAGATAATGAGTACTATATTTTCGAAAATTATTGCAGGCGAAATTCCATGCTATAAAGTAGCAGAGACGGAAGATTTTTTAGCTTTTTTAGACGTTCGTCCGGTTGTAAGAGGACATGTTTTATGCATTCCCAAAAAAGAAGTTGATTATATTTTCGACCTAGATAATGAGGAGTACGCTAAACTATTTTTGTTTTCGAAAATAGTAGCTACTGGCTTAAAGAAAGTTGTTGAATGTAAGAAAATTGGAGTTTCTGTAGTAGGGCTAGAAGTGCCACATGCACATATTCACCTTATTCCAATGAATAGCATTGATGACATGTCGTTCACTAAAGAGCGTGTTGAATTAAGTGCTGAAGAATTTAAGACACTTGCTGAAAAGATAGCAGTTGCTATTTCTTCTTAAGAATCTTATCAGGATTTTCCGATAAAAAACTTTCCCAACCTGTGTGCTTTTTCACAGGTTTTTTTGTTTTTGGTGATGACTGCGTTAGGTCGTTTTGTAAATAATGACAAACGGCTGCGGCTAAACCATCGGTAGCATCTAAAAACTCTGGATGCCCGGAGAATTTCAATAAAGCTTGAAGCATCGACGAAACTTGTTCCTTGGAAGCATTACCGTTACCTGTAATCGATTGTTTTATTTTTTTGGGGGAGTATTCGCATAAGGGAATATCTCTGTACATAGCAGCAGCCATTGCTACTCCTTGGGCTCTTCCTAATTTTAACATCGATTGAACATTCTTTCCGAAAAAAGGACTCTCAATGGCCATAGAATCTGGGTGATGTTTCTCAATGACTCCTAAAACTCCTTCAAATATTTTTTTCAATTTGAGCGGATGATCATCTAACTTTCCAGTTTTTATGACACCTAATTCTATTAATTCTATTTGCTTACCTACTACTTTGATCAAGCCAAAACCTGTAACTGAAGTACCAGGGTCTACACCTAAAATTATTTGCTCTTTCAAAAATATGTTCTTTTGATCTATTGGTAAAGATACAAGATTGGTGGATAAAATCTTATCTTGCCAATGAAATTATTCTACGATTTGATGAACATAGTTTTAATCATTTTTTATATTTTTCTAGTCGGTTATCTGTTTTATGTAGGCTATTTTATTGTTGGCTGGCTGAGGACTTCGACGTTTAAATCAAGCACAACATTAAGCAGATATCCAACCATCAGCATCATTATACCTGTACGAAACGAAGAAAAACATATTGGGAAATTACTCACAGATATTCAATCACAAACATACCCGAATGAATGTATTGAGGTATTAGTGATAAATGACGATTCAACAGACAATACCGTTGATGTAATTAAGACGTTAAATTTTAATAATGTAAAAGTTCTCGATTTACATATTGAACAGCAAATTAATGCGTATAAAAAAAGAGCCATCACATTGGGTGTGCAATATTCTACTTCAGAATTAATTGTTACAACCGATGGCGATTGTAGAGTTGGGCCGCATTGGTTAACAAGAATTGTGGAGTATTACTTACAAGAAGGGAAGCAATTAATTACGGCTCCTGTAAGTTATCATTCTCAAAAAAATTGGTTTGAAAAAGTTCAAACGGTAGAGTTTCAATTTTTAATTGCAGCGGCAGCGGCTTGCATAAAAAATGGGATGCCTAATACATGTAATGGTGCGAACATGGCTTATAAAAGAGAATTATTTCATGAAGTAAAGGGATATGAAGGCATCGATAATGTGGCTAGTGGCGACGATGAAATGCTCTTACATAAAGTGTTTAAAAAAGATCCAAATCTTGTAGGGTTTTTGAAAAGTGAAGAAGCGATTGTACAAACATTTGCAAAGTCTGATTGGAAGGGATTTATTCAACAACGTAAACGTTGGGCATCTAAAAGCACAGTTTATTTTGATTACAGAACTAGTTTAATGTTGGGCTCTGTATTTATGATCAATGTATGTTTACTATTTGCAATTCCACTCTCTTTCTTTTTTGAAGAGTTTGTAAGTTTTTTAATTTATGCCCTTGTATTAAAATTTTTATTTGATGGCTATTTAATAAATCAAACACTTAAGTTTTTCAACAATAAAAGATTTTTACCTTACCTATTTTTAGTAGAGTTTTTTTATACACCCTATATTGTTTTTGTAGGTATTGTAGGAAATTTTAGTTCAACGTATATTTGGAAAGGACGTAAAGTACGATGAGCGAAATAGATAGCCCCTTAAAAAGAGTTTACCGAAAATTATGGAAAAATAAATTAGCCATGTTTGGGGCTGCGCTAATTTTATGTACGCTGCTTATATCTATCTTAAGTTATTTTATAATGCCTGATGATAGCCCGAATGCAAACGAGATGCATTTGGAAATAAGTACTCTTCCACCAGGTTCTGAAGTGCAATTTATTGTAATGAAGAAATCGAATATTGTTGAGAAACCTTCCATTTTTGAGTATTGGATGTATGGGAAAGAAAATGAATTTACGTATGTTCCTTTAATTGATAGTGTGATAGCTAATAACAACAATGAAGTGATTACAAGGAAGTATTGGTTAGGTACCGATAGGTATGGAAGAGATGTGTTGAGTAGAATGATTTTGGGCTCAAGAGTTTCTTTATCGGTAGGGATTGTATCAGTTATAATTTCGATGTTGCTAGGTGTTTTTTTAGGTGCAATAGCTGGGTATTACGGTGGTAAATTAGATACATTCATTAGTTGGTTAATAAATGTTATTTGGTCATTACCATCACTGCTATTAGTAATTGCAATTTCATTTGCTTTAGGAAAAGGTTTTTGGCAAGTGTTTATTGCAATTGGTTTAAGCATGTGGGTAGAAGTAGCACGATTAGTAAGAGGACAGATATTAAGTATAAAAAATATAGAATATGTTGAAGCAGCAAAGGCTTTAGGATATCACGAATTCAGAATTATTTTTAGGCATATTTTGCCAAACATCATAGGGCCACTTTTTGTAATGGCTGCTGCAAATTTTGCTTCAGCAATTTTGTTAGAAGCAGGATTAAGTTTCTTAGGTTTTGGTGCACAGCCACCAATGCCAACATGGGGAGGAATGGTAAAAGAACATTACGGTTATATCATAATGGATGCGGCATTTCTAGCTATTATTCCAGGGATTGCAATAATGATTGTAGTGTATGCTTTTAATATTTTCTCTTCAGGTTTAAGAGATGCGTTTGATCAAAAATCAATTTGATTTTTTTGTTTAACCTGGTATTCAGTGGCGATTAGAATTGCTAATACTATAAAGAAAATACCTCCATTCTTATCAACTTCAACCATATCGCCTAATACTAAATGTACTAGGAATATAACCATGGTTGCAAAACATGTAAGCATTAAGTTCCTGGTAAATTTCGAATCGCTTAAAGTATAGATATATTTAGCTTTAAGCATTGCCCAAATGTATAATATAACAAAGAGTAGAAATCCGAATACTCCTTGATCACAAAATATTAAAAGGAAATAATTATGTGTACTAGAGCGTTCAGGGTTATCACTTAAATAGGTGATAAAGGCTGGGTTTGCGTATTCTTTATAGGTAGGATAAAAAGTGTTGTTACCTGTGCCATACCAAAAATTATGCTGAATTAAATTAATTGCAGCTACCCATCTGTACACTCTTTCCATACCCGACACATCACTTAACTCTACTGTAGCCTCCATGTGTTTACTGAAGTCCTCTCTGTTAAAAACAGTGTTAGCATAATTTGGTGCATACTTCATGTAATCATTTTGATCTACTAATTGGTAACAAAATACAACGATTCCTATGGAAGCGATTACAAAAGAAAGTTTTAAAAATTTAGACTTAAATACAACGATACTCGCTAAGCCTGCCAATACACTTAACCAAGTTGTACGGGTATAGGATGTAATAATTGCAAAGAGTAAAACAATGATTAAAAAAAACAATAATGTAAAAATAAGAGGATTGTTTTTATACCATCCCATAGCAGCAACTGAAAAGGGCAGAGCTAAGCCCAATGTGCAAGCATATATTACGTGATTAGCATAAAAAGGTCGAGCAGATTGATTGACTTCTTCGAAACTAAACCCAGTTAATGCGTGGTTAATAATAGTATAAAAAACGGTAAGCATGAGAGGAATGAAAAAAGCCCAGAAAGCTTTTTTGTAATCCTTTTCTTCTTTTAAAAATAATAAGGGTAGAAATATAAATCCACCAAAGAACCAGACTTTTGCTAATAAGTATTTAAAGGACAATACGGGTTCTCTGGAGAGAAAAATATTAAAAGTAAAGAGAACTAATTGTAGAAGAATTAAAATTACTAATGGGTTATTTAAATAGTGTTTTATATTCGTTCGGTTATTAATAAATAAAATAAACCAAACTGCTGTTGCTATTATTAAAAAAGGTTCCGATGGAGCAGAAAGGCTCAAACTACCAAAGAAAAAATCGATGGATATTGGAAGCGATGCTAATATTAGATAAAATAGATTTCTATAATCTTTCGTGATGATTATACCAAACAGAATTGCAAAAGGGATAGCAGCTAGGTAAGGAATATCTTTCCATAAACCTATAATATTTATGAGTATATAAATTAAAGCGGCACTGAAAAAGAATATATACTCATTCTTCCCTATTTGCTTAAGATTGATCAAGCTAATTTCTTTCTGATAAATGGATAGATATCTAACAATGCAATAAGCACTAATGCAAATACTAATGTTGAAATAGATACTACAGCAGCACTTAATAAACGACGAGGTTTTGCAGGTATTTCAGGTTTCTCTGCTGCATTAATTATAAATTTTTGTGGTAATGCACTTTCGTATTCCATTTTAGCACTTTCATATCTTGATTTAATACTTTGGAATTTTCTACGTTCTAGCTCTAGATTATTAACACTGTTAATATAATTACCCCCGTGCTTTTTAATCTTATCCAGCGTTGGTTTTAATGAATTAACTGCAGCTTTGTATCCTTGAACTCTTGCTTTACTTTTAATAATCAATGTATCTGGTAATGCATTTTTGTTTTGTTCATATACTTTAAGTAAAGCCTCTTCTTGATCTAAACGTACAGAGTTGATAGTATATGATTCATTTAACTGCTTGAATTGTTCGAAGTAGTCGTAAATTCCTTCGCTCCTTAATGCCATTAATACAGCATTGATAGAGTCCATACTAGCCTTTGTTTTATTGTATTCGTTTTCAACGATTAATAGTGCCTCTTTAGCTTTAACTTTTTGGATGGCATTTTTTTGATAATCGGCATAATTTGCAATATAGTTTGCTATATCAGCGGCCATTTGAGGGTCTTTGTCGAAAACAGTTACTTGCAATGCTTTGTATTCTGTTTGTTTAATTTCTAAATTTTTACTTAACAATGTTCTCATTCCCAACATCGAAACCTTTTTAGTGGTATCGAAGCCATAGTGAGAAGCTAGAGAAAATTTAAGAATTACATTATTACGCATTTCGTCCGACTTCAATATTTGTAATAATTGTTCCCCATCTTCATCAGAACCAAACTCTAAAAGGCCATACCCTTGATTACCCGGTTCCGTTAATATTGTGGTGGATAGATTTGCGTTGGTTGTTGGGTAAAATATTACATCTGCCTTGTATTTAGGCTCAATAAATGTTGGTCCGGTAAAGATAAAGGTAAGGACTCCTGCTATTGCACATGCTATTAAGATGGAAACTTTCCATTTCCAAATCAGCTTAATTAAATAGAATACATCAAAAGAATACTTATCGTCGGTATTATGCATCGTATGAATCGGTTTGTATAGCTGCAAAGTTAAAATTATTCTTTAAACAATTTTATCTTGCTTTATTAATAGGAATAGTTGCTTAATGGGGAGTAAACGTAAAAGACTTAAAATTAGTATAGAAATAAAAACGCCCAAACCATAAGTATATAACCAATTGTAATTCAATGTGGTACTAATAAATGCTATCAGTCCTATCATGCTTATGCCTAAAACTCCTCTTATAACATATTGTAAGCTCAAATGGAGCTTAAATTTCTGAAAAGAGTAATAGCACTGAATGCTAGTTACCAAGGCAAAGCTTATTAGAGATGCAAAGGCACTTCCAATTGCTCCATACATAGGAATAAGAATGATGTTTAAAATAGCATTTAGGATTACTGTAATTATTGCAATTATATTAAGTAGTCGGATATTTCCATTAGCAGTTAACAGCGTGCCGAACACATAACCATTGCATATAAAAACATATGTGATTATAAGTACCTTAAAAATTGAGGCGACTTGGTCTGTATTATGGGTGTATAAAAGTTCAATAATATCGTTTGCGTAATAGAAGCTAAAGATTGCAAGTATGATAGATGGTATTACAAGCAGTGAAAAAGAAATTTTGACTAAACTATCAATTTGAATGTTGTCCTTAATCATTTTAGAGAATAGAGGATATAGCAAGCCAGCAAATAGTACAGCAATCATGTTCAACGCATCAATTAATCGATATGCAGCAGCATAGATACCTACTTCTTCATTCCCATTGGAATGTAATTCTTTCAAGAGTACGGTGTCTGATTTTGTATACAACAACATTAATAAAGCAAGAACTGCATATGGGTAACTTTCTTTAATTATGCTGATGAATGAGTTCCATTTAATTCTAATGACAAATTGATGGGTGTGACTTTTAACAATAATAAATGACAAGAGTGCTGATGCAAAAAGTGAAACCGTTTGAATCAGAATAAATGTGTTGATATTAAGTTCTATGATTGTGCTTTTGAAGTAAATAAAGGGAACACAGATGAGAATCATCATTAGTTTATCGAAAATAGAAATAAACGTGTCGAACTTAAAAAGATGCATTCCTGCTAAGTTTGAACGATGATACAACGTGAATGAATTGAACACTTGCCCAAGTATTAACAGACTTAACATTTGCCATTCTAATGTATTGAAGTTTGATGCGAAGGCATAAACACAGGTAAGAATAGCATACAAAAACGTTAATAATATTTTTGCAGAAAAAATAGATGAAAACGAATCGCTTAATTGATCTTGATTCTGAGCGATGTGTCTATTATTATAATTAGTAATTCCAGGGTCGAGGATAACACTGAAGATAAAACTCAAATTAAACAATGAGTAAAACAAGCCATAATCGGCAGCGCCTACAATATTTTGCACATTTCTTTCAATACCAAAAATATAGAGGGGCTTAATCAATAGATTAACAAAGATGATTAGAATAAGATTGAGCACAAATTTCTTTTGCATAATTTTCTGTCTATTTCTTAATCAATAATTGTTCTATAGAATTCCAAAGTAAATTTGCGGTTTTTTCCCAAGAAAATAGTTCTTTTCGAATGATTGATTTATCAACGAGATCCTTATGAAGTGTTGAATCGTTTACAATTCGTAACATCGCATTTGCTATATCATCATAATTGTTTGGGTCAACAAGGATAGCAGCATTTCCTACTACTTCAGGTAAAGAGGTAACATTTGAAGTAATAACAGGAACATGACAATACATTGCTTCTAAAACAGGGATTCCAAAACCTTCAAAAAATGGCACATATGTTAATGCGTATGCTGATGCTAGTAATAAATGTAATTCCTTTGTGTCGACACGCCCACAAAAAACAACATCGTTTTTATACCGCATACGATCATAAACTTCTTGATAGTTGTTGCTGTGCATTGCTGCGCCAACAATTACAAGTTTATAGGTAGATTTACTTTGCATTTTAAATTCATCGAATGCAAGTAAGAGATTTTTAATATTTTTTCGAGGGTTAAGAGAGCCAATGTATAAAAAGTAAGGATTCCCGTCGGTGTATTTTTCTCTTGTTTTATTTTTCTCTTCAGTATGTATCGGAACATATAATTCATTTGCACCATTATATACAACATCAATTTTACTAGGATGAATATGATAGGTATCAATTAAATCCTTTTTTGAAAATTCAGATACAGTGGCAATTCTTGTTGATTTCTTAGCAAAAAGCGGAAAAAAGAATTTATAATACCATCTGGTTAAAAGTGGAATGTCTTTTGGTCGATGTTCGAAATTGATGTCGTGGATAACTGCTAAACTATTTGTATTTACTAGTGTTGGAATGAATCCATCAGCTGATACAAATACATCAATATTATATTTTTTAATTGCACGAGGAATAGAAAGTTCAAAATACCAAACGTACAAAAATGGGTGTCGGGCAGGAGGAAAAAGTACAATAGGTTTTACATTTTCTGCAAAAATAAATTCTGCAGAATATGGTCTATCGAAGAAAAAATAAAAATCGTGTTCAGGGTGCTTTTCACAAATTCTTTTTAATGATTCGAATGTAAACCATCCGATACCTTCGAGTTTGTTTTCAATTAAAAAACGAGTATTTATTCCGATTCTCAATTTTGAATTTTTAAGGACGTTGAACTTTAATAATCATGTTGGGTGTTTGCAAAATATTTTTTGTACTGCGAGCAGTTGCAAAAAGAATCAATTTAATGCCGATAGAAATGATAGACCAAGTTATTTTTCTAATCAATTCTTTTAAAAATCCTTCAACCTCTAAATGTGATGCGTGTACTTCAACATTAATGAAACCTATACTCAAACTTAACTGAGTAGCTGAGGAAGAATTCATGTAATTTTCATGTGTAAAATCACCATTAGCGTATACACTTGCAAAAGGGGCATCATTATTCGGTGTTCTAAAAATTGCAATTCCTCCAGGTTTCAATGATTTCTTGATGATGTTTAATAATTCAACAAGTTCATCTTTACTAAAATGTTCAATAATATCTATACCAGTAATTACATCGAACTGACCTGATTTATCGGATAAAAACTGATGTATATCTGCAACCTCTATTTCATTGCTCAATCCATACTCATGCGCAACTTTAACTTGACTTTCACTTAAGTCGATACCTTTTAATTGAGTATATCCTTTATTTTTAAACATTCGAATTAAAGAACCAAACCCACAACCAATATCAAGTATTGAGATGTTTTTAGCATTTGGTATCAGTGGTAGAATCTCTTTGCTTAAATGGTATTCGTCGCGTTTCATTTTTTCTTCAATTTCTAATTGAAAACGACGACCAGATTGGTTTTGGTAATAGTCTGTATAGAGGGTTTTGCGATAATTGTAGCTCATTTAAATTAACGATTATTTAATTCAAACATACAGCAATTCCTATAAATAGTCAAAAAGCGTGTAAATTCTCAAAAACAAAGATACATTTGTGAAATGTTAGCGAAGGTATATCAACAACAATTATTAGAAGCAGGTTGTGATGAAGCAGGGCGAGGATGCTTGGCTGGACCAGTATTTGCTGCCGCAGTAATATTACCACCAGATTTCGAACATGAGTTATTGAATGATTCGAAGCAGGTGAATGAAAAAGAAAGAAAAATATTAAGAAAGGTTATAGAGCAAGAGGCATTAAGTTATGCCGCTGCACAATGTACAGCCGAAGAAATTGATCAGATTAACATACTCAATGCCTCTTTTTTAGCGATGCATCGAGCTGTAGAACAATTAAAAACAAAGCCAGAACTATTATTAATTGATGGAAATCGCTTTAAACCATATACTGGTATCGACCATATTTGCATTATTAAAGGGGATGCAAAATTTATGTCGATTGCTGCAGCATCAATATTAGCAAAAACTTATCGAGATGAATACATGGATAACATTGCCGAAAAATATCCTATGTATAAATGGGCAAAAAACAAAGGTTATCCTACCAAAGAGCACCGCGATGCTATTGAAAAGCACGGTTCCTGTGAACATCATCGAAAAACTTTTAGTTTATTGCCACAACAAACAAGA
>JACCDS011646388.1_pt1 | contig 17253 bp, 16 predicted proteins | sample 7446441 | NCBI WGS metagenome assembly JACCDS01 (sample SAMN15323445, study PRJNA562643) | freshwater metagenome | isolation source: river surface water | place: USA:Blue River Watershed | collected 2017-08-17
AACGGGGATCACTATTGGGTGAGGGCCAACGCCACGCCGGTTCACCGCGGTGGGCAACTGGCCGGCTACCTGTCGGTGCGCACGTCCCCGTCCCGCACGGAAGTCGAAGCCGCCGAGCGGCTGTACCGGCGCTTTCGCGACGGCCAGGCCCAGGGGCTGGATTTCCACAAGGGAGCGCTGGTGCACACCGGCTGGCTGGCCTGGCGCTCCACGCTGAAGACCCTGGGCATCGCCTGGCGGGTGCGCCTGCCCGTGCTGGGCCTGGGCCTGACCGCAGGCGGGTTGCTGGCGACCACCTTGCCGTTGGGCCTGCCCCTGTGGGCCAGCCTGGGCGCCCTCGCGGCCGTCACGCTCGGTGCCGGCTTGTGGCTCGAAGCACAGATCGTGAAACCGATCCGGGCGGTCGCGGCCCAGGCCCAGCGCGTGGCCTGCGGCGAGACGGATGCCCTCCAGATGGACCGGGTCGACGAACTCGGGATGACCTTGCGCGCCGTCAACCAGCTGGGTCTGACGTTCCGCTGGATCATCGACGATGTGGCGTCCCAGGTCGACGGCGTCCGGGTGGCCAGCGACGAGATCGCCCACGGCAACGACGACTTGAGCGTGCGCACCGAGCAGACCTCGGCCCGCCTGCAGGAAAGCGCCTCGTCCATGGAACAGATCAGCTCGATCGTGAGCACCAACGCCGAGGCCTCCCGACGGGCCACGGACCTCGCCGGGAACGCCACCCACGCGGCGGGCGTCGGCGGCGAATCCGTGCACCGCCTCGAAAACACGATGCAGCGCATTGCGGAAGCGGGCCAGCGGATCGGGGAGATCATTGGCGTGATCGACGGCATCGCCTTCCAGACCAACATCCTGGCCCTGAACGCCGCGGTGGAGGCCGCCCGGGCTGGCGAGCAGGGACGTGGCTTCGCGGTGGTGGCCGGTGAGGTGCGCAACCTGGCCCAGCGCAGCGCCACCGCGGCGCGGGAAATCAAGGCCCTGATCCACGACAGCGCCGAGCGGGTCGGGGACGGGGTGCGCGAGGTGAGCGACGCCAAACGCACCATCGACGGAGTGGTCGCCCAAGTTCTCCGGGTCAACGAGCTGATTTCAGAGATCGGCCACGCCACGGCCGAGCAGTCCACCGGCATCTCACAGGTCAACGAGGCGGTGAGCGCCATCGACCACTCCACGCAGGAGAACGCGGCGCTGGTCGAACAATCCGCGGCAGCGGCAGCCAGCCTGCGCCTCCAGGCCAGCGAACTGGCTTCGGCCGTGGGGGTGTTCAGCCGCTGAGTCCCCCGCCTGGCATGCAAGCTGCGACGTCGGGCGCAAGAGTAGAAGCGTTCACCATTCGGGCGCCGCATGGACCCCTGCACCTTCCGGCCGCACCACAGCGGCCCGTGTGCACGGCCACGCGGCACCAGTTTGGCCGGAAATTGCTCTTGATTCCCTCCGTCCACCCCTGATCACAGGACCTTTCATGTCTTCGTCATCCAAGAGCTTGCTGGCCCTCGCCTGCCTGGCCGCCCTGTGCGGCACCGCCCACGCCCAGTCGTCTGTGACCCTGTACGGTCTGGTCGACGTTTCCGCCGGTTCGTTCCAGACCGCGGGCAATGCCAAGACCAAGGCCGTCGAAAACGGCAAGATGACCACGAGCTACATCGGCTTTCGCGGCATCGAGGACCTCGGCGGCGGCCTGTCGGCCAAGTTCACGCTGGAGAGCTTCCTGCGCGCCGATGCGGGCGCCTCCGGCCGCAGCGCCACCGACCCGTTCTGGGCCCGCACCGCGTCCGTCGGCCTGGCCCACGCGCAAGTCGGCACGCTGACCCTGGGGCGCAACACCACCACGATGTTCGTCGCATCGCTGGGCTACAACCCGTTTGGTGACTCCTTCGGCTTCTCGCCCACCATCCGCCAGTACTTCACCGACGCCGCACGCGGTGGCCTGTACGGCGACAGCGGCTGGAGCAACTCCGCCATGTACGTCAGCCCGACTTGGAGCGGCTTGAGCGTGACGGCCACCGTCGCCGCGGGCGAAGGCGCCACCGGAGCCACCGGCAAGAACTGGAGCACCGGCCTGAAGTACGCCGTGGGCGGCTTCTCCAGCATGCTGGTCTTCCAGGAAGTGAAGAACGGCGTGGCCGCCATTCCCGCCGGCTTCGAGAAGCAGCGCGCGGCCCAAGGCAACGTGTCCTACGACTTCCAGGTCGCCAAGCTGTTCGGCCAGTATGGCAAGGTCAAGACCGACGCCACGGCCGACATCGACACCTCGATCTTCCAGGTGGGCACGTCGGTGCCGGTCGGTCCGGGCGCCTTCCTGCTGTCGTACGGCGAGTCCAAGTCGGAGATCGGCACGGCCGCTGCCACCAAGCGCAAGACCACCTCGCTGGGCTACGACTACAAGCCATCCAAGCGCACCGATCTCTATCTGGTCTACATGAACGACAAGCTCACGGCCAAGAACGACGGCAACACGGTGGCCGTCGGCATGCGCACCCGCTTCTGACCCTCCGCCCGGGACCGAGTCGAGCCGATCCCGGGTGTTTCGCCTGCAGCACTTCGTGCGACCAAGGGACCGGTCCATCCGGTCCCTTTTGCATGCTTCCGCCTCCCAAGCGGAGGCATCGATCAAGGCCCAGGCACACCCGCCTGCACCCAGCGATCCAGCAGCGCACGCTCCGCTTCGGTGATTTGCGTGGCATTGTTGAGCGGCATGAGGCGCTGCAGCACCACCTGCTGGCGGATCTGTTGCGCGTGCGCCTTCACCCCTTCGAATGTGTGCAGGGCCACGCCCTTGTTCTGGACCTGGGCGTTGTGGCAGACCACGCAGCGCTGCTCAATCACGGCCTGCACCTGAAGCCAGGTGGGCGTTGCATCCGGCGGCGTCCTCAGTCCCGTGGTACCCATCCCCTCGGACGTGTCGGCCGCCCCCGGCACCGGAGCGGGCCTCAGTGCCACGATCAGGCCCGCGAGCAGCGCCAGGGCCACCCCCACCAGCGCCCACAGGTGACGCCCCTTGTGCCGCGCCACGAAGAAGGTGCGCACCAGCGCGCCGACCAACATCAACGCGCTCAACACCAGCCAGTTGTGCTCACCCTGGTAGAGCATGCCGTAGTGGTTGCTGAGCATGGCGATCAGCACCGGCAGCGTGAAGTAGGTGTTGTGCACACTGCGTTGCTTGCCGCGCTGCCCGAACAGCGGGTTCAACGGCCGGCCTGCACGCAGATCGGCCACCACCGTGCGCTGGCCGGGAATGATCCAGAAAAACACGTTGGCGCTCATGATCGTGGCCAGCATGGCCCCCATCAGCAGGAACGCCGCCCGGCCCGCAAAGAGCTGGCAGGCCAGCCACGTCGCGGCCACGGTGTAGACGAACAACAGGCCCAGCACGAGGGTGTCTCGCCCCGTGGCCACGCTGCCGTCGGGCTGGCGGACCTGACCCACGCGACGGCAGATCTGGTCGTAGACCAGCCAGCCCGCCGCCAGGAAACCCAGCGACGCCGTGCCCGCCGCTGCCGGCGACCAAGCCATGCGGCTGGCATCGACCAGGAAGGTACCCGCGTTCCACAGATACAGCACCACGAACAGGCCGAATCCAGACAGCCAGGTCGAATAGCTTTCCCAGTAGAACCAGTGCAGGTGATCGGGCATGCGCGGCGGCCCCACCGGGAATTTGCGCGCGTTGTAAAACCCCCCGCCGTGCACCGACCACAGCGTGCCGCCCACGCCTTCGCGGCGGGCGGCCTCGTCGGTCACGGGCTCCAGGCTGTTGTCCAGCCAGACAAAGTAAAAAGACGATCCGATCCACGCGATGGCCGTGATCACATGCAGCCAGCGCAGCAGCAGGTTGGCCCAATCCAGCAGGTAGTGTTCCATGGTGAAGACGGCTGGGGCTCAGCTGCCGCGGTAGGTGGAATAGCTCCAGGGGCTGGTCAGCAGGGGCACGTGGTAGTGCGACTGCACATCCGCCAAACCAAATTCGAGCGGCACGCTCTCCAGGAAGGCCGGCTCGGGCAGGTCCACGCCAAGCGCGCGGAAGTAGGCCCCCACCTCGAAGACCAGACGGTAGCGCCCCACCTGCATCGTGGCCCCTTCGAGCAGCGGCAGGGGCGCACGCCCGTCGTGGTTCAGCGGCAGGCCCAGCACCAGGTGGGGGACACCCTGCGGATCCAGACGCCAAAGCACCACGGACATGCCGGCGGCAGGACAGCCATTCATCGTATCGAGCACGTGGGTCGTGAGCTTGCCCATCGGGTCACCTTTGCACAGTTTTCAAAAGTGTATACACTTTGGCATACCAAGAACAGAGCCTTTCACACCCGCCTGGACACCTCATGTCGGACCTCGCCGAACGGCCGCTGAACACCGCAGCCGATGCCCTGGAAACGCTTCCCGAAACGGAAGCGGCGCTGGAGGGTGCGCGACCCAACATGACGCAGCGCATCGTCGACTCGATCACCTCCGCCATCGTCGAGCGGCGGCTCATGCCCGGCACCAAGCTGGCCGAACAGCAGATCGCCGACATCTTCAAGGTCTCGCGCACCCTGGTGCGTCAGGCGCTCAACCAGCTCAGCCGCGACCGACTGGTCACGCTGGAGCCTGCCCGAGGCGCCTTCGTGGCCCGCCCCAGCGTGGAGGAGGCGCGGCAGGTCTTCCAGGTGCGCCAGATGCTGGAAGGGGCCATGGTGCGCGAGCTGGCCCAGTGCATCACGCCCGAGCAGGTCGAAGCCCTGCACACCCACCTGCGCGAAGAGCGCGACGCCATCCACCGCACCGACATCACGGGGCGCACGCGCCTGCTGGCCGATTTCCACGTCGTGCTGGCCCGACAGCTGGGCAACGAGGTGCTGGCCCAGCTGCTGGCCGATCTGCTCAGCCGCAGCTCGCTGATCTCGCTGATGTACCAGAGCTCACACTCGGCCGAGCACTCGCAGGCCGAACACGTCGATCTGGTCGAGGCCCTGGCCCGCCACGACACGGAAGCCGCCGTGCGCCTGATGACTGAACACATCGGCAACGTCGAACGCAACCTGCGGTTGAACCCGCGCGTCAACGACCTGGCCTCGGCCCTGAACCCGGCGGTGGGCGGCGAAGGCGATCCGTCATGAAGCCCCTCGTCGCCCATGGACACCCGCCGATGACCCGCATGCTGGAGGCTTGCCTGTGACCCGCTATCCCCGCGACCTGGCCGGCTACGGCCGCACACCACCTCACGCGCAGTGGCCGGGCGACGCCCGCGTGGCCGTGCAGTTCGTGCTGAACTTTGAAGAAGGCGGCGAGAACTCGGTGCTGCACGGCGACGCCGGCAGCGAACAATTCCTCTCCGAGATGTTCAATCCGGCCAGCTACCCGGCGCGCCACCTGAGCATGGAAAGCATCTACGAGTACGGGTCCCGGGTCGGCGTGTGGCGCCTGCTGCGTGAGTTCGAGCGCCGGAACCTGCCGCTGACCGTCTTCGGTGTGGGCATGGCGCTGGAACGCTGCCCGGACGTGACGCAGGCCTTTGTCGAACTCGGCCACGAGATCGCTTCCCACGGCTGGCGATGGATCCACTACCAGAACACCGATGAAACCCTCGAGCGCGAGCACCTGCAACGGGCCATGGAATCCCTCGCGCGTCTGACGGGTGCACGTGCCGGCCAGGACAGCCACGTGCACGGCCTGGGCTGGTACACCGGCCGCGACAGTCCCAACACCCGGCGGCTGGTGGCCGACCACGGCGGCTTCGCCTACGACAGCGACCACTACGGCGACGACCTGCCCTTCTGGCTGCAGGTGCGCAAGACCGACGGCACGCTGGCCCCGCACCTCGTCGTGCCCTACACGCTGGACTGCAACGACATGCGCTTCGCCCTGCCGCAGGGCTACAGCCACGGCGATGAGTTCTTCGAGTACCTGCGCGACGCCTTCGACGTGCACTACGCCGAAGGTGACCGGGATCCCGCCGAAGAGGTGCGTGATGCGACGGCGGACGGCCGCCGCGCCCCCATTGCCGGCCGCGCGGGCCCGTCCATGATGAGCATCGGCCTGCACTGCCGCCTGCTGGGTCGGCCCGGGCGCATCAAGGCCTTGCAGCGCTTCCTGGACCACATCCAGTCGCACGACCGGGTGTGGATCTCGCGGCGCATCGACATCGCCCGACACTGGCGCCAGACCCATCCCTTCGACGCGGCCACGGCCTTCGTGTGGGAGTGAACGCGCCATGAAATCATCCGCTCGATCGTCCACGGACCGTGATCACGTGTCGAAGCCCGCGCCCAAGGCCGAGCCCCTTTCAGACCTCAGACCAGACACATCCCTCACGCTGGATGCGCTGAACCAGGCCGACGGCCCCACCTTCACCGCCCTGCTCGACGGGGTGTACGAGCACTCGCCGTGGATCGCCGAGCGCACGTGGTGGGCCCGTCCGTCCGGCGGCTTCGTGAGCCTGGCGCAACTCCTGCACACGCTGGCCAGCACCGTCGAACAGGCCACCGAAGCCGAGTGCCTGGCCCTGATCCGCGCCCACCCCGAGCTGGCCGGCAAGGCCATGGTGGCCCAGTCCCTCACCGCCGAGTCCACGCAGGAGCAGCGCGCCGCAGGCCTCACCGCGTGCACCCCGGAAGAGTTCGCGCGGCTGCAGCAGCTCAACGCGCAATACAACGGCCGCTTCGGCTGGCCCTTCATCCTGGCCGTGCGCGGTCCGCGCGGCACGGGCTTCACGCGCGCCGAGATCATCGCCGCCTTCGAGCGCCGCCTGCAGGCCAGCCGGGACACCGAGTTCGCCGAGTGCCTGCGCCAGATCCACCGCATCGCCCAGGTCCGCCTGACCGAAAAGCTGGCCTGCCCACCCGTGCTCGGCCAGCAGGTGTGGGACTGGACCGCCGAACTGGCCCGCCACACCGAAGCAAACGACCCGACCCAGCTGACCGTCACCTACCTCACCCCCGCCCACCAGGCCTGCGCCCGCGACCTGGTGCAGTGGATGCGCGAGGCCGGCTTCGACGAGGTGGAAGTGGATGCCGTCGGCAACGTGGTCGGGCTTTATCTCGCCGAGGGAGACATCTCGGGTGCCGGAGCGGACTCGCCGCAAGCCTCGAAGCGACGGCGCGTGGCCTCGGGCGCCCAACGGCTTCTGACCGGATCGCACTACGACACCGTGCGCCACGGCGGACGGTTCGACGGCCGCATCGGCATCTTCGTCCCGATGGCCGTGGTGCGCGAGCTGGCCCGGGCCGGTCGGCGGCTGCCCTACGCCATCGAGGTGGTGGGCTTTGCCGAGGAAGAAGGCCAGCGCTACAAGGCCACATTCCAAGGATCGAGCGCGCTCACCGGCACGTTCGATCCCGCCTGGCTGAGTCAGGTCGATGTCGACGGCGTGCCGATGCACGTGGCCATGCGCCGCGCCGGCCTGCCGGGCGAGTTCAGCGCCATCCAGGACCTGGCGCGCAACCCCGCGCACTACCTCGGCTTTGTCGAGGTGCACATCGAGCAGGGCCCGGTGCTGAACGAAGAGAACCTGCCGCTGGGCATCGTCACCTCGATCAACGGCAGCGCACGCTACCGGGGCCTGGCGTCGGGTCAGGCCAGCCACGCCGGCACCACGCCGATGAACCGCCGCCGCGACGCCGCCACCGCCGTGGCCGAGCTGGCCCTGTACGTGGAAGCCCGCGCCGCATCCGACGAAACCTCGGTGGCCACCGTGGGCCTGCTGGAGGTGCCTCAGGGCTCGATCAACGTCGTCCCCGGAAGCTGTCGCTTCAGTCTGGACATGCGCGCACCCACCAATGCACAGCGCAATGCCTTGGTGGCCGACGTCCGTCAGCAGGTCTCCCGCATCGCCGAGCGCCGCCGCGTGGTCTTCGACCTGGAAGAGACGATGGTCGCCTCGGCGGCCCCCAGCGATCCGGCCCTGATGCGACTGTGGGAGCGGGCCGTGACCGACTTGGGACTGCCGGTGTTTCCGCTGCCCAGCGGTGCCGGACACGACGCCATGAAGCTGCACGAGTGCATGCCGCAAGCCATGCTCTTCGTGCGCGGCGAAAACGGCGGCATCAGCCACAACCCGCTCGAATCCACCACCTGCGACGATCTGCAGCTGGCCTGCGAAGCCTTCACCCGCCTGCTGGAGCACCTCGCTGACGGCTGCTCCTCCCTGCCCGCATCCCAGCCCTCGTACCGGGAGCCCACATGACGTCCACCGCCCCTGCGTCCCCAAGCCCCACCGGTCTCCCGCCCGAGGACGACCCGGTCTACCGACAACTGGACGCCTGGATCGACGCCCACTTCGCCGATGAGGTGCGCACGCTGCAGGCCCTGGTGCAGGTGCCCACCGACACCCCACCCGGAAACAACGCCCCCCACGCCGAACGCACCGCCGCGCTGATTGAGGCGCTGGGCTGGACGGTCGAGCGCCACCCCGTGCCCGAAGCCGAGGTGCACGCCTACGGCCTGCAGTCGCTGACGAACCTCATCGTGCGCCGCCCCTACGCGGACGGCGGCCCCGTCATCGCCCTCAACGCCCATGGCGACGTCGTGCCCCCCGGCGAAGGCTGGGCCCACGACCCCTACGGCGGCGAGATCGTCGACGGAGCGCTCTACGGCCGGGCCTCAGCCGTCAGCAAGAGCGACTTCGCCACCTACCTGTTTGCCGTGCAGGCCCTGGAATCGCTGGGCATCCCCCTGCGCGGGCGCATCGAGCTGCACTTCACCTACGACGAAGAGTTTGGCGGTGAACTCGGCCCCGGCTGGCTGCTGCGCCAGGGCCTGACCCGCCCGGACCTGCTGATCGCCGCCGGCTTCAGCTACCAGGTCGTGACCGCCCACAACGGCTGCCTGCAGCTGGAGGTGACGCTGCACGGCCTGGCCTCGCACGCCGCCTTTCCCGACACCGGCGTGGACGCGCTGCAGGCCGCCAACCGGGTGCTCACCGCCCTCTACGCGCACAACGGTGAACTGCGCCAGCGCCTGTCTTCGGTGCCCGGCATCCGGCACCCCTACCTCAACGTGGGGCGCATCGAGGGCGGAAGCAACACCAACGTCATCCCCGGCAAGGTCGTGCTCAAGCTCGATCGCCGCATGATTCCGGAAGAAGACCCGGTGGCCGTGGAGGCGGAAGTCCGCGCGCTGATCGATCAAGCCGTGGCCGCCTGCCCGGGCGTGCGCGCGGACGTGCGCCGCCTCCTGCTGGCGCACGCCCTGCAGCCGCAGCCGGGCCAGGCCCCGCTGATCAAGGCGCTTCAGCGCCACGGCCAGGCCGTGTTCGGCGAGCCGATCCCGACCTCCGGCACCCCGCTCTACACCGACGTCCGCCTGTATGGCCCCTACGGCACGTCCGCCGTGATCTACGGCGCCGGGCCCCGCACCGTGCTGGAAAGCAATGCCAAACGTGCCGACGAGCACGTGCAGCTGTCCGACCTGAAACGCGCCACCCAGGTGGTGGCGCGCGCCTTGCTCGATCTGCTGCGCTGAGTTCCCCGAAGAGTTCCCGTTTGAACGAAACCCTGACGCCCGGCACGACGGCCCCCGCCGCGATGACCCCAAGCGCACTCCCCATGTCCAGTCCCAGCGTTCAACACCCCATGGCGGCCCGAAGAGGCCGTCCACCTGGAGCCGACCGCTCATGTCCACGATTTCCTTTACGGACGCCCACGACCGCGACACCCTGACTGCCCACGCTGTTTTCAGCGCTTCTTCTGACGTTTCGACCGCCGCCGCGCCCTCGGCCGGACCACGCACGCGCCGCGGCTTCATGGGCCAGGCCGGTGCCCTGGCCTCGGTCCTGGCACTGGCGGGTGGCCTGCTGGCCGCGCCCGGCGTGCAGGCCCAGGAAACCCCCGTCAAGTTCCAGCTCGACTGGCGCTTCGAAGGGCCGGCCGCGCTGTTCCTGACGCCGGCCGCCAAGGGCCACTTCAAGGCCGAGAAACTCAACGTCACGATCGACGCCGGCAACGGCTCGGGCGGTGCCGTCACGCGCGTGGCCTCGGGCAGCTACGACATGGGCTTTGCCGACATGGCCGCGCTCATGGAGTTCCAGGCCAACAACCCGACCGCCCCGAACAAGCCGGTGGCGGTCATGATGGTCTACAACAACACACCGGCGGCCGTCCTCACGCTCAAGAAGAACGGCATCGCCAAGCCCGCCGACCTGGCCGGCAAAAAGCTGGGCGCCCCCGTGTTCGACGCCGGCCGCAAGGCCTGGCCCATCTTCGCCAAGGCCAACGCCATCGGCAACGTGACCTGGGTGGGCATGGACCCGACCCTGCGCGAGACCATGCTGGCCCGCGGAGACATCGACGCCATCACCGGCTTTTCGTTCACCTCGCTGCTGAACCTGGAAGCGCGTGGCGTCAAGACCGAGGACATCGTCGTGCTGCCCTATCCGCAGTTTGGCGTGAAGCTCTACGGCAACGCCATCATCGTCGGCCAGGACTTCCTCAAGAAGAACCCCGAAACGGTGAAGGCCTTCCTGCGCGCGTTCACCAAGGGCGTGAAGGACGTCATCGCGGACCCGAAGGCCGCCATCGCCACCGTCAAGGAGCGCGACGGCATCATCAACGCCGCCCTCGAGGAACGCCGCCTGAAGCTCGCCCTGGAAGCCTCGGTGCTCACGCCCGACGCCCGCGCCGAAGGCTTCGGCGAGGTCAAGGCCCCGCGCCTGAGCCTGATGGCCAGCCAGGTGTCCGACGCCTTCGGCACCAAGCAGCGTGTGGACCCGACCACGGTGTGGAACGGCAGCTTCCTGCCCTCTGCCGCCGATCGCGCGATCTTCCCGAAGAAGTGAGCTGAGACGGCTTCCGGCGGGGCGAGCCTTCGTCCCCGCCAGCCCCCCACGTCCACCAACGGCCCGCGTCCGGGCAGAGGAGTCGCCATGAGTGCGTTCGTCCATTTCAACGACGTTTGGCTGGCCTACAACGACGAGTTGATGGCCAAAGGCCAGTTCGCCGTCGAAGCCATCGACCTGCAGGTGCAGGAAGGCGAGTTCATCGCCATCGTCGGGCCCTCGGGCTGCGGCAAGTCCACCTTCATGAAACTGGCCACCGGCCTGAAGATGCCCAGCAAGGGCACCGTGACCATCGCCAACCAGCACGTGCAGGGCCCCCTGAAGATCACCGGCATGGCCTTTCAGGCCGCCAACCTGCTGCCGTGGCGCACCACGGTGCAAAACGTGATGCTGCCGCTGGAGATCGTCGAGCCGTACCGATCCACCTTCAAGCAGAAGAAGGCCGAGTACGAGGCCAAGGCCCGCGCGCTGCTGCAGAGCGTGGGCCTGGGCGGCTACGAAGACAAGTTCCCGTGGCAGCTCTCGGGCGGCATGCAGCAACGCGCCAGCATCTGCCGCGCGCTGATCCACGAGCCGAAGATGCTGCTGCTCGACGAGCCCTTCGGCGCGCTGGACGCCTTCACCCGCGAGGAGCTGTGGTGCGCGCTGCGCGACCTGCAGGCGGCTCAAAAATTCAACGTCATCCTGGTCACGCACGACCTGCGCGAGAGCGTGTTCCTGGCCGACACGGTCTACGTGATGAGCAAGAGCCCGGGGCGCTTCGTCGTGAAGCGCGAGATCGACCTGCTGCGCCCGCGTGACCTGGAGGTCACGTACACCCCCGCCTTCACCGAGATCGTGCACGAGCTGCGCGGCCACATCGGCGCCATGCGCAAGCAGGGTGTGGAGATGGCGCAGTGACGCTCAACACCCGCTGTCCGGCCCGCCGCGGTGCCGCCCGAACGAGTTGAACCGGAGTCTTTCGACATGAACAACAAATCGCTGGAGCGTGGATCCCCCTGGATCCTGCTCGTCCTGGTGCTGGTGGTGTGGCAGGTGCTGTGCACTGGATTCCACGTCTCGGAGTTCGTCTTCCCGAGCCCGGTGCGCATCGCCGAATCGCTGGTGGAGTACGCCCCCACCATCGCGGGCCACGCCTGGCGCACCTTCTGGGTGACGATGGCCGGCTTTGGCCTGTCCATCGTCGTCGGCGTGCTGATGGGCTTCCTGATCGGCAGTTCGCGCCTGGCCTACACCGCCATCTACCCGCTGATGACGGGCTTCAACGCCTTGCCCAAGGCGGCTTTCGTGCCCATCCTGGTGGTGTGGTTCGGCATCGGCGTGGGGCCAGCCATCCTGACGGCCTTCCTGATCAGCTTCTTCCCGATCATGGTCAACATCGCCACCGGCCTGGCCACGCTGGAGCCCGAACTGGAAGACGTGCTGCGGGTGCTCGGCGCCAAGCGCTGGGACATCCTGATGAAAGTCGGCCTGCCGCGCTCGCTGCCGTATTTCTACGGTTCTCTGAAGGTCGCCATCACCCTGGCCTTTGTCGGCACCACGGTGTCGGAGATGACCGCCGCCAACGAAGGCATCGGCTACCTGCTCATCAGCGCCGGCAGCTCGATGCAGATGGGACTGGCCTTTGCCGGACTGGTCGTGGTGGGCGCGATGGCGATGGTGATGTACGAGTTCTTCTCGCTGGTCGAAAAGCGCACCACCGCGTGGGCGCACCGGGGATCCCAGGCGGGACATTGAACACCGCCCACGGGAGCTTCAGGCCCCCGGTCGCTTTCGCAGCACGAAGTAGCCCAACCCGCCCACGACCCAGACCGCCAGCGTGATCCAGATGAAGGAACCGATCGAGTCTCGCTGGCAGAAATCCCCGAGCGCGGGCGACAACGGGTCACAGCCAAAGGCCAGCACGGCAAAGGCCAGGCCGGGGCCGAGGTGAAGCAGGGTCAGGGCGTAGAGCAGCGTACGAAACATGGGCGGTCTGGTGTCGGTGGAGGCCACTCACTCGGGCGTGAGCGGCATCGGGTGGGTGGTCGACCAGGACGTGGGGGTCCAGCGGATCACCTCGCCGGAGTCGAACACCATCCCGGCGTGGGCCTGGCGGTAGTTGACAAAGACGTTGGCCGCCGTGACGCCCGTGTGCACCGAGATGCTGTGCGCGACGGCCCGCATCATGTGCGCCACCATGGGTGCGTCGTTGAAGTCTGGCGCCAGCAGATCCACCAGCACCGGATGCGAGGCCCGCGGCTGGTGGTGGGCCGCATGGCCTGCCACGGCAAACGCCCCCTCCTGGAAAAACATCCAAGTCACAGCCACATGCTGCAAGGCGATGCCCGAATCCCGGGCAAAGTCCCGGCTGACCCCCTCGACCACCCTCTGGATGTCGATGTGCCCCTTGAACGGCAGCGATTTCACGTGGATGAACGGCATGTCGATTCCCTGTCTTCCCACCCTCTGCGCATGGCGCCATTGTGAAGGGGGAACCGACGGCCCCGTGCGTCAGGCACCCCGGTTCTCGGGGCTGGCGGCCCCCGCCACCTCGACGGTGTTGCGTCCGTGCGCCTTGGCCCGGTAGAGCGCTTCATCCGCCCGACCGAACATGGCATCCGGACCCTCGTCACCCGCTTCGACCGTCGCAATGCCGATGCTGACCGTGCACCGGACCGGCCCCCGGGCACTCGGCACCTGCATGTCCTCCACGCACTGGCGGAACCGCTGGGCAAACTGGACGGCCCCTTCACGATCCGTCCCGGAAAGAACCACCGCGAACTCCTCACCCCCCAGGCGACCCACCACGTCGACCCGGCGGGTGTGCTGTACCGCCAGCCCGGCGAAGTGCTGCAGCACCGCGTCCCCGACGGCATGCCCGAAGGTGTCGTTGACCTTCTTGAAGTGGTCCAGGTCCATCATCAGCAGCGCTGCCGGCGTGCCGAAGCGCTTGGCTCGCGCCAGTTCAGCCCGGAACTGCGCCAGGAAATGATGCCGATTGGCCACCCCGGTGAGCGAGTCGGTCGTGGCCAGCCGGATCAACTCGTGCTCCGAACGTTTCCGGTCGGCGATGTCCTCGAACACCCAGATGCTGCCTGACGAGGTGTTCTCCACATCCACGGCCTGCCCGGAGATCCTCATCCAGATCAGGTGGCCGTCACGGTGGCGCATCTCCTGCTCGGTCACCAGCCGGTTGGTGCGGGCCAACTCGCCGTAGGCCCGCTGGCCGAAGGATTCGTAGGCCTCCTCGGAGGCGTAGAGCATTCGGGTGCTCTGGCCTTCCATCGCCGAGAGCGCATGGCCGAAGAGTTCACTCATGTGCGGGTTGCACCACACCAACTGCCGGTCGCGGATCATGGCGATGCCCACGTTGGAATTCTCGAGGATGGCCGAGAGCATGCCCTTCTGCTCCTGCAGCCGGGATTGACTTTCGCGCAGAGCCTTCTCGGCCTGCAACCGGCGCCCCACGCCCGCCAGGGCGTAGGCCACCGACAGCCCCAGCAGGATCCCCATCGTCCAGGCACTCGCGCGGATCCAGTCCACGCGTGAACCCGCCTCCCACCCTTCGATCGGCCGGGCCGCCAACTGCCAGGAGCCCCCCGGCGTGACCACCATCGTGGTGACCGCCTGGCGCTCGAACAAGCGTGCGTCCCCCATGAAGACCGCCCCCTCGGCCCCCATCCCGTCCTTGCCCCGCAGGGCCAGCTCCAGGTCTCCGGCGCGTGGCGCCACACCGGTCTTCTGGAACAGGTTCTCCATGTCGAGCACCATGCTCACCACGCCCCAGTAACGTGGCTGCGCGCCCTGGAAAATAGGCACCCGATAAATCAGCCCCACCCCGCCCTGCCGAAGCCCGACGGGGCCGGCCAGGACGGGCCGGCGCTCGTCGATGGCCCGCTTCACCGACAGCCACTGGTCCGGCCGATCGGGGTAGTACAGCCCGAGGGCCTTCTCATTGCCAGCCAGCGGGTACACATGACTGAGGCGGTTGTCCGGTGCCACCCCGATGCTGCGGATGTGACGCCCCTGCCCGTAGAGCATCTGCAGCATGGAGTCGATCACGACCGGCTCCAGGCTGGAATGGGTCGCCACGTAAGTCACGAGGCCGTTCGTGAGATAGAGCGTGGCGTTGAGCTCCCCCTCCAGGGCCGCCCGGTACTTGCCGAGCTCGGTCATGACATGCTGGCGCCGGTCCTGCAGACTGCGGTCGGTTTCCAGCGCGCACCCCACCTCCCCGGCCAAACCGATGACCGACGCCACGACGGCGCCAATCAGCAGGTGAAACCAAGACTTCGAAAACAGGGACATGAGGAAGCGGAAACAGGACCTTCCGGAAGGGCCGTCCCGTTGAAACCGGACGCCACCACCCCTGCGGCCCAACAGACACGGCCAGAGGTCTTGCCATGCTCCGACCGGAAGATGCCCTGGACAAGGAAATATTCCACTGCGTACCGCACACCGGCACCACAGTGTTCCAACTTGTCACAAAAAGCGGTCAGGCTCCGCAGAAGACCGATCCCCCGAGCCGCGAGGCCTCAGGTGGCCTCGGGCGCCCGGGCCGATTCGGGCAATCCGAACACCCGGTCGAAACACCAGGTGAACACCACGGCATAACCCAGAAAAAACACCAGCAGCCCGAGGTCGGCCACCAAGGCGTCCCACCATCCGATGTTCAGCCACCAGGCCATCACCGGCACCAGCCACAGGGCAAGGCCGCCTTCGAATCCCAGCCCATGGATCATGCGCCGACGCCAAGTGCGCTCGCGCGAGGGCTGGCAGGCTTCCCACCACTCGAACCCCGCGTTGAACACGAAGTTCCAGGTCATGGCGATGCCCGACAGCAGCACGGCCAGCAAGGCGGACGACGCGAGCGGTTCCTCGAAAAAGTACGCCAGGACCGGCCCCACAAACAGGACCGCCAACACCTCGTACAACACCGCCTGGACCACTCGACGCACGCTCGGACTCATGCCGGCACGATAGCACCCCCGGCCCCGACGACCGGCGGGCTGCGGGAGGTCTCAGAAACTGGAACCGGGCTGCTGAAGAAACGCCCGTTCCTCCGGGGTCGACGCCCGCCCCAGGATGGCGTTGCGGTGCGGATAGCGCCCAAAGCGGTCGACGATGGCCTTGTGCCGCAATTCAAAGTCGAGATTGCCCGCTGGGGCCCACTGTCCGAACAAGCGCTCGGCCTCCACGTGCACCCGCGCCGACTCGCTGTGCATGTAGGGCATCAGCAGGAACACCCGCTGCTCCGGCATCGCCAGCGCCTCCAACGCCCCGGCCGCCACCGCTTCCTGCGACAACGCCAACGCCATCGGGTCCTGCGCGAAAGCAGCCAGCGTGCCTCGGTGCATGTTGCGAGAGAACTGGTCGAGCACGATGATTTCAGCCAATCGGCCCTGCGGCGTGCTGCGCCACGCAAACAACTCGCCCTGGACCGCCTGGTTCCACAAGGGCAGGAAACGTTCGCGCAGCAGGGCATCAAAAGCCGAGTCCACGGACCACCATTGGCGAGACGGAATGTCCTGAAACCAGAAGGTCAGAACCGCGGCGTGCGCCTCACGCTCGTCGCCCTGCTCGTGGGAGGAATGCATGGGAGGATCCTGAGAAGTCAGACGCCAGATCGATTCGGTGGGATCGAATACGTTCCCACCACATGCGCCACGGGCTCGCTCGACCCTTCGGAATACAACGACACCTCGCCCACGATCAGCGAACGCCCCACCTTCATCAAGGTGCACTCCCCGATGATGCGGGCCTGCGCCGTCGGCTTGCGTAGGAAATTGATGTTGAGGCTGGTCGTGACCACCAGAGGCACGATGCCGATCTCGCCCAGGATGGCCACGTACAACGCCACATCGGCCACCGCCATCAGCACCGGGCCGGCCACGGTGCCGCCGGGGCGCAGTTCATGGACCCCGATGGAGTGCGACACGGCCGCGCGGCGGTCACCCACCGACTCGACCACGCACTTGCTCTGCGGAAACTCCGCGGCCAGGAAAGCGGCCACTTCTTCTTTGCTTGCGGGCATGCGTTCGCCTGTTCAGGGGAAAGTCACCCGATTGTGTCGCCGCCGTCACCCTGGCCAGAAGCGGGTTCGCCCTGCCTCGCCGTGAGAGCCATGCGAAGGGAACGCCTCATTGCAGCGCGAAGTCTGCGGCACTTCGCGCGTGAAGGACCGTGGTGTCGAAAAGCGGAACGGGCGAATCTTCCTGCGACACCAGCATCGAGATTTCCGTGCAGCCCAGGATCACCGCCTGCGCCCCCGCAGACACCAGCTCGGCGATGACCCGACGGTAGTGTTCACGCGACTCGGGCCGGATCGTGCCCAGGCACAGCTCCTCGTAGATCACACGGTGGACTTCCGCCCGGCTGGACGCCTGCGGGACCCGCACCGTCAATCCGTGGGCGTCGCGCAGCCGGTCCTTGTAGAACGGCTGCTCCATCGTGAAGTTCGTGCCCAGCAGGCCCACCGTGTCCAGACCGGCCCGTTTCACGGCCTCGGCGGTCGGGTCGGC
>JACCDS010764564.1_pt1 | contig 17252 bp, 11 predicted proteins | sample 7446441 | NCBI WGS metagenome assembly JACCDS01 (sample SAMN15323445, study PRJNA562643) | freshwater metagenome | isolation source: river surface water | place: USA:Blue River Watershed | collected 2017-08-17
ACAAGGGGCATTACAACAAGTGTTTACTGCAACAAAACAAATAGAGGTACAACACGATTTGTTAGCCGCCGCTCGCGCACTGTGTGGCCGTGAACCCGGAATTGCTTGTATTTTGGGAACGGGTTCCAACTCGTGCTACTTTGATGGTACTACCATACAAAAAAATAGTCCGGGTTTGGGTTATGTTTTGGGCGATGAAGGAAGCGGGGCCTATTTGGGCAAAAAAGTACTGCAATACTATTTGTATCAAACTTTTGATGAAGAATTGTTGGCGCGGTTTGATAAAACCTTTCATACCACCCGCGACGAAATTCTGAACAAGGTGTACAAAGTACCTCAAGCCAATAAGTATTTAGCTACGTTTGCCTTGTTTTTATCAGAAAATAGGGGGCATTACATGATTGAAAACATCATAGAAGACGGATTAAACGATTTCTTTTTTACGCACTTACACAAGTATAGCCAAACATGGACCACACAAGTACATTTTGTGGGGAGTGTTGCGTTTGGCTTTAAAGATGTACTCGCCGATTTGTGTAGTGCCTATCAAATGAGTTTGGGAAATGTATTGAAAACACCCACACAAGGTTTATTGGCATTTCATAATCAATAATTTTAAACAGGCTCTAATACTTCGTGCAGCTATGCTGCGACTGTTTGGTAGAGGATATGGGTTTTTAAAAAGAGAACAACAAAATCAATTTCTTTAAAAATTTCAATTTACCATTGCACGGAGGTGTTAAGCTTTAGGCAGGGAGCGGACTTTTTTTGATGAGCATAAGCTAGTTTTGATTCATGCATTATTTAGAACCATTTTACAATTGGCGGCACATGTATATGGCCGAAGAAGATGAACGGTCACCTTTTTTTGGTAATACCTATAGCGAGTTTGAGTTTTCGCAAACAGTATACAATTACTACATACATCCTCAATGGGACGATTTTGGCAGTAAAACACTTTACTTAAAAATCATTTATGCCGATTACGATTTACACTTCGCCATCATTGAATTGATAGGAGAGTGGAACGATGCCATCGAAAATGATATTATGGTATTGAAAAGAGAAGTCATTGATAGGCTATTGGACCAACAAATTAGCAAATTTGTGATTGTGGCAGAAAATGTACTCAACTTTCATAGTGGCGATAAGGACTATTACGAAGAGTGGTACGAACAAATGAGCGACGAAGAAGGATGGGCAGTCATCGTTAATATGCCCGAAACTACGCAATACGATTTTAAAAAAAGAAAACTGAATTACTTCTTGGAATTAATGGATTTACCCGATTGGCGCACCTATAAGCCTTATCATTTATTCAAAAAAATAGATGCAATATTGCAAAACAGACTATCCTAGTAAAGGATAGTATAGCCGATTTTGTAGCTTAGTATACGAGGTCTTCGTAGGCTGCCAACAATTCGTTGTAGGCGTGGTTGTCCTTTGCGGCTTTTGCAGCAAGCATTCCCTTTTCGTACCACTTAATTGCGGCTTCGTTTTCAGACAGTTTTTCCAATAATTTGGCCAAATGATAATAGGAACCTACATAATCCGGACTGTCTGTTAAAATGCTTTCAAACAAGGAACGCGCTAACGACAGTTCTTCTAATTTTATGTATTCAAGTGCCAAAGCATGGCGCAAAAAATTGTCTTTTGGGTTGCTTTCTAAAAAGGCTTTTAGTTTTTCTATTCTGTCCATTTTCTCCAAGTTTTTATTTGTATACCAATGTCATTACAGTTGGCATTGGTTAGCACGCTGCTTTCTAAACATTTTCGGAATGCAAAATTGCTGATTAATCATTGAATAAGAACAGCATGCTGTAGAAATGTATGAAACTATACAGCGTAAAGCTGCGCCACTTGCTGAAGAAACCAATTTTCTAGTTGCATTTTGTTCACCAATTTGAGCAACTAGTGTTTGAATACAATGATTTGTTTGTATTTTTGGCAACCATATTTTTAATCAAACCGAAAAATGAGCATATGACTATTGAAGCATTTAAAGCCCTGTCGTTAGAAAAAAAATTAATTGAAATTAAATACCATGGTGAAATGCTTGGGTCGTATGAGCGGTCGAATGAAAATGGCGGAAAAAAGCAGCCCGGTGATATATTTGCTTTGTTCGAATTTTGGGTGTTTTTAAGTGATGATGAGCAAACAGTAGTGCCTACACGTAGGAATCCAATTGCCAACATAGCTGAATAGCCTTTTTTCAATGGTACTCTTAAAATAAACTGTTTAGTTTGTTTTATCCATACAAACAATCTTGTTTAGCCCATAGCTTTGTTCAAGCTATGGGCTTTTTATTGCTACGAATCTTTGGAAGATGATTTGGTTTATTTTTATATGTTATTAATGATGGTTCGGCTCGATTTATTAACAGACAATTGGTTGTTTACGTGGTTTTTATTGAATAAATTTGCATTTAAATACATTACACAACATGCTTATCAACAAAAACTACTTTTTTTTCATTATTTCATCCGCTAGTTTATGGTTATCCGCTTGTAGCACAACGAAGAAAATTGAAGCGTTAAAACCTGCACCAAGTTATTCCACTACCGTTGCATACGATAAACAAACTTCATACATCAATTTGCCGGTAGAATTGGCGATTGCTGATTTGCAAACACAAACCAATAAGTACCTCAATGGTCTTATTTATGAAGACAATGTATTAGAAGGCGACAATGTAATGTTGAAGGTTTGGAAGCAAGCACCTATTGTAATAGATGAAAAGAATGGTAAATTGTACATGGAGTTGCCCTTGAAAATTTGGACAAAAGTGCGATATGGCATTGAGAAATTTGGTTTGTCGGCTTACGATACTAGAGAACTCAATTTGAACGGTAAAATTAAAATCAGTGCTTCGGTTGCATTTAAAAATTGGAAATTTACCACCAACACACAAATACTTGGAATTGATTGGCTGGAAAGTCCGAGTATATCAATTGCCGGAAAGTCAATGCCAATTACTTATTTACTCAACCCTGCTTTGGCAATATTGAAACCCAAATTGTCAAAAATGGTGGATGACGCTATTGCACAATCCGTGAATGTAAAACCTTATGTATTAAATGCACTCGAAAAGGTAAGTACCCCTATTGAAGTCAACAATACTTACCATGTGTGGTTTGGTATGCAACCATTGGAATTGTACACAAGCGACGCTACCATTAGTAATAAAAAAGTCATTCTTACCATGGGTATGAAGGCTTATTTGGAAACATCGGTGAATAGTAAGCCCACACTAGCCTTTGATAAATCCAAATTACTTATGATGGCCGCGGATAAACTACCTACCGATTTTACCATCAGCATTGCTGGTATTGCTACCTATGAAAATGCAGGTGCGTTGATGCAAACCAATTTTGCAGGCAAACGATTTGAATCGGGTAGTAGATCGGTTACCATCAATCGCGTAGCTATTTGGGGAAAAGACGGTAAGATGATTGTGCAATTGAATATGAGCGGATCCGTTAACGGCGATTTTTACTTAGCCGGAGTGCCGCAGTACGATGCGGTAAAAAAGGAAATCTATTTAGATCAAATTGACTTTGTATTAGATTCCAAAAATAAGCTCTTGAAAATAGGCGATTGGTTGGCACACGGTATTATTGCCAATAAAATTAAAGAAAACTGTCGTTACTCCATCAAAGAACAGTTAACCACCGGCGAAGCCACTATCAAACAATATTTGAATAATTACGAACCGATTAAGGGTGTAAAAGTTTCGGGTGCGGTTGCTGATTTAGGACCTCAAAAAATAACCCTTACACCCAATGCCATTGTTACCATGTTGGTTGCTAAAGGAAAAGTAGGCATCAATATTAATGGTATGCAGTAGGGTATCGGAGGATGTTATTTTGTTAGCAATTGCTTTTGAAAATTTGTTTCTTCAATAGCTATTAGCCAATTGCCTACCTTTAAGTTACTTAGTGTAAACTCTTTTTTAAACAAATAGTACTTGCAGAATGTTTGTATTTGTATTTGCTAACCATTGTTGTTGGCTTTCAACATCATCAAATACAAATATGCTCAATGGAAAATGTTAGAGGTAAAAATGTTTTGTTAGTAGGTGCATCAGGTAGTATTGGTAGGCGAGCAGCACGGTTGCTATTGTCGAGCGGTGCCAACCTATTTGTTACCGGAAAAAGTGCACAAAAATTGAGTCAATTGTGTGCCGATCTGCAATTGCCCATAGAAAAAAGCTTGGTAGCAAACATCAGTAATGCACAAGAGGTAGCCCTACTACGCGAAGCCTTTTTTGCACAGTATGCCACCATCGATATTTTAGTGAATGCCGCCGGTATAGGGATCATTAAATCAATGGATACACTCAGTGAGGAGGAGTTTTTACGGACATTACAGTACAACCTGATTGGTCCCTTCCTATTGGTGAAAGCCTTTTTGCCAGCCATGAAAACTGCAAAGTCGGGTCTGATTATCAATATTCCGGGAGTTCTTGGCAAAGTGCCAATGGCAGGAGCCGCTGCATACAGTGCCAGTAAATATGGCTTGGTGGGCATGATGCAAAGTGTAAGAGAAGAAGTGAAAAGAACAGAAATTAGAATTACCAACTTATTTTTAGGCGGTGTAGACAGTGACTTTTGGGACACGATTGATTTAAAAGTACAAAGAGACAAAATGATTGTAGCCGATGAAGCAGCAAAAGCCATTTGGTTTTTATGTCAACAACCACGCAGTGGAGTAGTGAGCGAAATGGTGCTACAACCGTTTAATCACCAAGCTATTTAGTTGTTGTTTATTGGGCTAGTTTTGTGAAAATGAATAGGGCTGTCTTTCAAAGAAGACAGCCCTATTCATTAAAAGGCAGGTATAATAAAATAAGTTTATAATATTATTTTACTCTCTTTATTAAAACAATGTAGGTAGGAAAGTGATCACTATAGCCACCTCTGTAAGTATTGCCATCCCAAGTGCGCATAGGATAACCTTTAAAGCGACCAATATTTTCTACCAAATATTCTTTATTAAAAATATTGGCCCTTAAAAAGAAAAAGCCATCTTGGTGTTTATTGAGCCATTGGTGCGAAATGATAATTTGGTCAAACAAGCCCCAAGCGTCTTGGTATGCTAAAGTGCCAATACCTTGTTGGTATTTTTCAACCCAAGGGTTGAATAAGCCTTGGTAGGGTACTTCATTTTTATCGGCCTTGGTTTGCAGTACTTTGGTTAAGCTAGGGCTAATTGGGTCGTCGTTCAAATCGCCCATGATGATGATTTTCGCTTCCGGGTCTTCGGCATATATTTCTTGCATTTTTACTTTACAAACTGAGGCGGCGGCAGCACGTGCAGGGGCACTTCGTTCTTCTCCACCCAATCTGCTAGGCCAGTGATTCACCATAACATGTACTACCTCGCCGTTTAGTTTTCCTTTCACCCATAATACATCTCTAGTAAAGTAAGCATCCTTGGCACCTCCAGGTAATTTTACAAATAAGGATTTGCTATCCAACACTTGAAAATAGTTGGGGTTGTACAATAAACCAACATCCACACCCCTTGCATCTCTGCAATCGTAATGTACAAATTTATAATTGCGCTTTGCTAAAAGTGGATGGTTAACCAAATCGGTTAATACGGTGTCATTTTCTATTTCTGCTACACCAATGATAGCAGCACCATCACGGCTAACATCAGTACCAATTTCAGAGATTACTTGCGCTAATTTGCCAGTTTTGTTAATGTAAATTTCTCCGTTGTAATTTTTATCTCCCTTTGGCGTAAAGTCGTTATCATTAACCGCCGGGTTATCAATTGTATCATAAAAGTTTTCACAGTTGTAAAATCCGACTACTGTTACTTTATAGGTTTGTTTTTGCTGCGCAATTGCCCAAAAAGGCAATAGAAGTAAGCTTAAAATCAATTTGTTCATAGAGGGATGGTTGTTGAAGGGTTTAAATTTAAACAAGTAGGCAGATTGTGCAAATTAATTAGGGTTAAAATGCAAAATTTATTATTTAAGGCGGTGTAAAAAACAAATTTAGTTAATCAATGCGTAGTTAAACTACTTTTTTTTCATTAAATTATCTTTAACAATTAGGATAAGAACAAAAAAAACACTAGTTTGCTTACTATTTTTGATTTTTGAACTAAAAAAGCATTATGAGGAAAATTTTGTTTGGGTTGCTAAGTTTGTGTATAGTACAATACACTACTGCGCAAGTGATTATTAAAAGGCCCCCCCGGTAAAGCGTCCTTTAAGTAGCAATAGAACCGGTAAAGACTCTTTGGTAACACCTACGTTAGATTCGACTGTTAACGACATTAAAGACAATATGTTGGATAACATTCCGTCTATTTCCTTGTCGGACAATGATTTGGCAGATGCAAGTACACAAAATATTTCTTCGGTACTTACGGCCGGTAGAGATCCTTTCTTTTCGGCTGCATCATTCAATTTTAGTCCTGCTCGCTTTCGAGTTAGAGGGTACGATAACGATTTGAACATTACCTACATGAATGGTATACCGATGGACAATTTAGACAACGGATTTACACCATTTGGCTTGTGGGGTGGTTTGAACGATGTTATGCGTAATCGCGACCTTACTATCGGTTTAAAACCAAGCACTTTTGCTTTTGGTGATTTAGGTAGCAGTACAAGTATAGATGCTAGGGCTAGTAAAGAAAGAAAACAAACTCAATTAGGTTACGCATTTTCTAACAGAAACTATGACCATCGGGTTTCTTTTTATCACGGCACAGGCATTAGTAAAAAAGGTTGGGCTTTTGTGGTAGCAGGAAGTTTTAGAGGGGCCGACCAAGGTTATGCCCCCGGAACTTATTTTAATGGTTATAGTTACTTTTTTGGTGTTGATAAGCGCGTAGGACAAAAAATGTTGTTGTCATTAGTGGCATTTGGGGCACCAACTGAAAATGGTAGATTAGCACCTTCGGTAAAAGAAATTCAAGAAATTGCAAATGATAAATTTTATAACCCCAATTGGGGATACCAAAATGGAAAAGCTCGAAATGCGCATGTTGGTAAAACCAACCAACCGGTTATTATTTTAACGCAAGACTATCGTTTCAATAATAAAACCAACATTATTACCGCTATTGGATTATCCTTTGGCGATAGAAGTGCTTCAAACCTTGATTGGTACAATGCTGCCGATCCAAGACCGGATTACTACCGATACTTACCAAGTTACCAAACCGACGCAATTAATAGGGAAGCTGTAACGCAAGCCATGAAAAACGATGTAAATTTACGTCAACTTAATTGGGATCGTTTTTTTGATGTAAACAGAAGTAGTAAAGAAACCGTACAAAATGTCAATGGCATTGCAGGTAATAGTGTAACAGGCCTTCGTTCAAGGTATGTTGTATTCGATAATGTTACTAACACAACACGCATCAATCTGAATTCTGTTTTCAACACTCAAATTGGCAGCCACGTAGAATTGAGTGCAGGACTACAATATCAAACACAGATGAACAATTATTACAAAAAACTAACGGACCTTTTGGGCGGTCAGTTTTTTGCAGATTTCAATCAGTTTGCCGAAAGAGATTTTCCTTCAAATATTGATGCGGCTCAAAACGATTTGAACAAACCCAATCGGCTGATAAGAGTAGGGGATACATATGGTTACAATTATAACATTACCATTAACAAAGCACAAACTTGGACACAAGCAGTGTTTAAGTATAGAAAGTTCGACTTTTTTGTAGCAGGAGAATTGTCCAATACACAATTTTGGAGAGAAGGATTTATGCGCAATGGTTTGTTTCCTGATAATTCTTTCGGAAAATCTGCCATATATAATTTCAATAATTTTGCCATCAAAGGTGGGGCAACCTATAAATTTAATGGACGCCACTACCTTTATTTGAATGCAGCACACCTTACTCGTGCACCCTTTTTCGACAATGTATTCATTTCTCCAAGAGTAAGGAATGATGTACAAAACAAGGTAACTAACGAAACCATACAAAGTATTGAGGGAGGTTATATCTTAAATAGCCCTAAAATTAAAGGTCGTATGAGTGGTTATTTTACCCGTTTCAAAGACCAAATGAATGTAATCACTTTCTTCAACGATCAATACAACAACTTTACCAACTATGCCTTGAACGGTATTGATAAAGTACATTTTGGTGCAGAGTTGGGAGCAGAAATAAAACTTATTCGCAATGTAACGGTTAATGCAGCAGCAGCAATTGGCAGGTATTATTACAATAGCCGACAAACTGCCATGGTTACCAATAATAACAGTACAGAAGTTATTGTGCCACAGGAAACCGTTTACTCCGAAAATTATCGAGTAGGTTCTACGCCACAGGAGGCTTATACATTGGGTGTGCAATATAGAAGTCCTAAATTTTGGTTTGTAGGCATTAATGCCAACTATTTTGATCAAATGTGGTTAGAATTTAATCCCGTTCGTCGTACACAGCTTGCGGTAGATGGTCTGCCAAAGAATGGAGCACAACGAAACGAAATTTTAGCGCAAGAACGCCTTAAAGGTCAGGCTACAGTTGACTTTTTTGGTGGATATAGTTACAAAATACCTAAGTCATGGGGTTTTAAAAAGAACACTTTTTTTGTAATTAATGTAGGTATAAGCAACATTTTAAACAATACCAATATCGTTACAGGTGGTTTTGAGCAACTACGCTTTGATTTCGATTTAAAGAACGCGAATAAGTTTCCGCCAAAATACTTTTATTCTTTTGGGCTAAACTATTTTGCTAGTGCTACTATTAGATTTTAAACTTTTAAAAAAAACAACATGAAAAATAAAAACATCATTTGGATAGTAAGTTTGTTTGCTTTAGTTGCAACAACCATTTCCACCGTTTCTTGTAATAAAAAATTTGATGAACCGCCAATTGTAGATAGCGTCAACGATCCGGCCAAATTTGTTGAGGTTAATTGTACCATAAAAAACTTGAAGAAAATAGCTCCTGCTAGTGGCCGATTTAAAGAAATAACCAATGATACCATTATTAGAGGTATAGTAGTTGCGAACGATAAGTCGGGCAACATTTACAAACAGATGTTCATTCAAGATAGTACCGGTGGTATTATGTTAGAAATAGATGCAACGGGTTTGTATACTACTTTCCCTGTAGGAAGAGAAATATTCATCAAATGTAAAGGCTTGTTTTTGGCTAATGAAAACGGCATGATCAAAATTTGTACACGAACCCTAACAAATGGGGTGTATTCTATTTTTGGTATTCCATCTGCATTGATAGATACTTACATTATTAAAGGACTAACCGGAAAATCCGTAGTACCCAAAGTGGTTACTTTAGGTGAACTGAACGACGATTATCAAAGTATGTTGGTACAACTGAATAACTACGAGGTTTCTGATGCCGATAAATACAAAACCTACAGCGATATTTCTGCTAACAAAGCAACAATAAATATCAATGTTCAAAATTGTTCTGGTGATAAAAGTATCATTCGTAATAGCGGTTATGCCAATTTTGCAGGTATTAATTTGCCTGGAGGCAACGGTTCACTTATTGCAATCTATACCGTTTACAACACTACCAAACAGTTTTTAATACGCGATACAAGCGATCTTAAGTTTTATGGGCTTCGTTGTGATGGTAGTGATCCCAATACTCCCTTGTCAATTATGACGGTTAAAGCCGTTCGCGATTTGGCAGTTGGCACATTGTTGCCATCAAATACTGCACTAGAAGGTATTGTGGTTTCAAATACTGCAAATGAAGCTTCTGGAAATTATCGGTTACAAGATGCAAGCGGTAGAGGTATTCAATTCCGTACTGCAAGTGCCGCTGTAAATGGCAATTGGGAGTTAAATTCTAAGTTGCGTATCATTGTTTCTGGATTGTCAACAAGTTTGTTTAGTACCGATTTGCAAATTAATGGTATATCAGGTGCTATTCTGCTAGGTTCAGGTTCTGTAGTACCTAAGGTAACCACAATTGCAGATCTCATTACCAACCAAGATGTACTCAACTCTACGGTAGTAACCATAAAAGATGTGGAAATAATACAAGGTTCTACAGCATCTACCGGTATTAACTATACCATAAAAGATGCTACAGGTACTATTACCACATTTATTCGTACCACATTGAAATATGCACCCCCTACCAAGGCTAAATCCATAACTGGCTATGTATCTAAGTTTAGCAATACAGCACAACTTACGCTTCGTCAGTCAGATGATGTGGTAGAATAATGTTTAATAACATATTGATTGTAGAACGAGGTTGCCAAAAAAGGCGGCCTCTTCTGCATATAGGGGCACTTGCCTATGGTGAAAGTATTTACAACGCCTAAGCGCCTGTTAAATTTTGTTTTTGGAATGGCTTTAGCTAATTTTTGAGCGAAATGAGGCCATTTTTGCAGTCGAAATCGGGCATTTTCGGCGAATAAATGAACGAAGTTGCAGCCAAAAATAAGCGCACTAAACCATTGAATACTTTTTAAACAGGCTCTACGTGTGAAATTGTGTTTAATTAACGGCAATGTTCACGCGCATTTTTCCTTTATCAAAACGGTTCAACGCAAAAGCCTAAATAATACTGTTCAGGTTCGTATTATTATGGATATTTGCCACAAAATTTTGAAGCGAAACGCCAATTGATCGTTATGACAGAACAAAAAAGAAAGGTACTACTTCCGCTTTTATTATCATTAATGATGGTAGCAGGGATGTACATAGGCTACGAGTTGCGGGATAAAACCGGCGGTGGGAACAAGTTTTTTAGTACTTCGGGTAAGTCTTCCGTACAAGAAGTAATGGATTTGGTAAAATCTAGATATGTAGACCAAGTTCAAGTAGACAGTATTGCACAATTAGCAATTGATCAAATATTATCGCACCTCGATCCGCATTCCATTTACATTCCTCCGACAGAATTGACAGATGTGAACGACGAATTAATGGGCAGTTTCCAAGGAGTTGGTATTGAATTTCAAATGCTGCAAGATACACTGCACGTTACCAATGTGGTTAAGGAAGGTCCAAGTGATAAAGCCGGTGTTCAAATTGGCGATAAATTACTTACAGTGAACGATTCAATAGCCTTAAGTGGACGGGGTATCACTGCCGAAGAAATACGCAATAAATTGCGTGGTGAGGCTGGTACTACCGTTGTTTTTATGATTCTACGTAATGCCAAACAGCTGAAATTGAATGTTACACGCGGTAAAATTCCCGTGCCTACTATCGAGTCGGCCTATGAAATAGCCAAAGGTATTGGCTACATACGCATAGATAGGTTTGGTGAAAGAACCTATGAGGAGTTTATGCAACACTTGGAAGCCTTACAAAAAAAAGGAGCTACACAATTGATTATAGATTTACGTGAGAACGGCGGTGGTTTGTTGGCAGAAGCAACGGCAATTGCCGATGAGTTTTTGAGCGAAGATAAATTGGTTGTATATACAGAGGGGGTACGCAGCAATAAATATGAGTACCGTTGTAAGCGCGAAGGGTTGTTTGAAAAAGGGAACTTGGTTGTATTAGTTGATGAAACCTCTGCTTCCGCTAGCGAGGTTTTGGCAGGTGCATTGCAAGATTGGGATAGGGCTACAATTGTTGGAAGAAGAACTTTTGGGAAAGGGTTGGTTCAACAACAATTTTCATTAAGTAATGGCGGGGCAGTACGATTAACCACTGCAAGGTATTTTACGCCTTTGGGTCGAAATATTCAAAAGCCCTATGCACACCAACCTCGTGAACAGTACAATGATGAATACATCAACCGCTATAAACATCCTGCGGCAGTAGCAACAGATACTGTGAGTGTTGGCCCGGTATTCAAAACCCCCAAAGGTAAAAAAGTATACGGTGGTGGCGGAATAACTCCCGATATCCAAATAGCTTTTGATACATTATTTAATGCACCTATTTTACTTGAATTATACGATAAGCGTGTATTTGGCAGGTTTGTTTATCAATTTTATACTTCCCATAAAAACCAGTTTTCTGGTATACAACAGGTTGCACAATTAGCTTCGGTTTTTGATGCGCAAAAGGAGTGGGGGCGTTTTCTGCAAGCTGCTCAAAATGATAGCATCAACTTAACGAAAGTAAGCCCAAATGTGCAGCAATATATTCAGTTACACCTGCATGCTATGATGGCAAGACAACTTTTTGATATGGATGGCTACCTACGGGTGTTAAATGCTAAAGATAATTTAATCGATAAAGCCTTATCAGTTTTGCAGAAATGACAATCAAAAAGGTATTTTTGTAAAACAACAACTTATCAATGGAAAATATATATATATTAAAAAGTGCAAAGTTCATCAGTGGCCCTCACTCAATTGAATCACTACAAAAAAGGGGGCTAAAAAGACACTATAAAGTTTGGTATGAGGGAATGGATGATTGGCAACCAGTAGAGTCTTTTGAGGAGTTAAAGCCATTTCTGGTAGATGAAAGTCCACAAACTTTTTCTGCATATGCCAAAACGAAATTGCGGGGGTTAAAAAAAATACTTCCCTTTTTAGGTAAAAAGTAATGAACAGCTTCTGTCTAATTAATTGATATTGTCTATGAATAAATAATCTGTATCAAGTATCTTTTGGTGGTTTGATTGCAAGTGGTGTTATACAACAAGATTTTTTGAGAAATATGAAAGTGTATTATTGGGTGAATTTAATTTTCAACCTCAAATTTTATACAACAGTCTTTACGTTATTGATAGTGAAAAAATAAGGGAGAGGCTTTAAAGCAAATATTTGGCTGAAAAAATTGTCAATAGTCCTTCACTTATCTAAGCTAAGTGTATCTTTGTTCAAATTGATGGGGCTGTATTGGTTTTGACAGCGTTGGTTGCGGTAGGTGTAAGCATGCAGTGCGTTGTATAATTAGCACTTTAATCTGAATATTCAAACATTAACTGGCAATACTCAGTATGCCATGGCCGCCTAATCAGAGATTAGACCGTCATTAGGGCCGCAGAACAGGTTGGTCTGATACCAAGTTCTCCCGCCGACTCAAAAAAAATCAGGATGCTGTTGTAATAGGCTGTGCTTGCAACAAAAGACTATCCAGCTAAGCTGTTAATTGGTTGGTTATTTTCCTGTTAATGGTCTACAAATAATAAGTAACTAAGCATGTAGAAAGCTTATGGTGATGATGTTTGGACAGGGGTTCGACTCCCCTCAGCTCCACAAGTTGATTAAGGGAATTTGGCAACAAATTCCCTTTTTTTTGTTCCCAATTACAAGCACTCGACATACAATACCCAACTAGCGTTTGGTAAGCAGTAATAGAAATGTAGTTTGTAATTATTGTACTGCTTCAATTAGATGAATCGATCAATCATCTAAGCTGCTTGATCATGACTACTCTTTTGCAAATGTAGTTCCTCCTTTTTGATACCAACGTAGCAATCAATTTTGCTTAGTAAAGCACTGCAATACCAATTGTTAATGTGCTGCGTACGTTTAACAATTTCTTATAGATCAATTAATCATGATTGCCAAAAGCACCTCTAAGTACCTGCTTGTAACTATTAGGGTTAAAATGTTAACCAAAATGTAGTTTTTGGGAGCGTTCCCATCATTTGGGAACGCTCCCAAGTAAAAAAAAGGTCTGGTTTCAATAATAAAAAAAAATACGATTTTACTTTTACTTGCTAATGTTTAGTATCGACAACAAATGTGTTGGAAAAAAACAAGTTGATTTGTTTGTAATAATTTTTACAATTTAAGCCATATGAAAGAGAATCTTTTCTCTTCTTTACTTGCACGGTTGGTTCTAAGAAAAGGAGTTACTCTTTTGCTTAGTATCTTGTTTTTAGCTATTGCTATTGCTTTAGATTTCTCCCCATTCACTTTTTTATTACTCCTTATTTTTTGTAGTTTTTACTTGTTTCGTAAGCAGTTGAACTTGTGCTACGAAGAAGTTTTTTCAACTAAGTATTTGATGTTTCAACTTTTTTATAAACCCTTGATTTTCAATTTTAAAACCGTCAAAACTATGATGAAAAAATTTCCTCTATTGCTGTCGGTACTGCTGCTTGGTTCGCTGAGTAGCTTTGCCACCGACTACATTTTAAAAAATGCCACCGCGGATGCTTCGGGTACATTTTTGGCAAGTAACAAAGACAACTGGACTATTGATGGTAGTACTAGTTTAACAGACTCTGTTCCCGGTTTGTCGGCAACTGACAACGTTACAATTCCTGCCGGTGTTGTAATTGCTTGGGATTTAGCTGGCAAACGTGTTGGTACCATCACGATTAATGGTACATTGCGTTTTGGTAATGCGACTGCTGCAAATGGTCTTATTAATTATACTACACCGGGTAGTACAGTAGCTAACACTACTTTAAACATCAGTGCCTTAGCTGGTTCTGGTAACATCTACAGCCACACCCAATCTTTTGGTTTGCGTATTGTGGTTGCTGATGCGAACGTAACGTTTTCTGGTACGATTGTAGGTAATGCTTTAGGTGGCAATGCTACCGCGTCAATTAAACTTACCCAAGATTTAAATATTCAAGGCCCACATTTCTTGTCTCCTGCTTCTTCAAGTATCATGAACTTAACTGGTATTGCCAACACAGTGGGTAGTGATAGTTTGGTACTTGGTACTGCTGCTTCTGCTTCATTGCGTTTAGGTGCTTTGGTTACCGGTACTGGTATTCCTGTAGGTAGCTTTGTAAAGTTTTTCTCTGCCGATAGAAAATTGGTGGTACTTACTAGAAAAACGACAGCCGCTGTTACAGCTGCTGCAGCTACCAATTTTTACGTTGATTTAAATGGCCATCAACTTACTTTAAATGGTGGATTGAATTCAGGTAATGGTGTATTTTTCAAAGGTAGTGGTGCTTCAAAATTAATTGTCAATACCCCTGTTGCTACTATTCTTTCTTTTGCTGATTCAAGTAGCTTAGATGCATTGACTATTAATAGCGTTGCTGCCGTAACACTAAATGCTAATTTCTTAACTATTGGCGATTTGGATTTACAAGCAAGTGCTTTGACAATTGCTGCTGGCCCTAACAACAATGTTTTTGGATCTAGAATTGCTATTACTAGAAGCATTGTGCGCAATGGTGCTGGCACTGGATTTATTAATTCAGGTGTTAACTCTGAAATTTCTTTTAAAAACGATAACCTTATCGTGTTGCCTCCTGCTGTTTTCGGCATTTCTGCAACAGCTGCTCAAGCAGACACCACTAACTTCCGCCGTTTAGTGTTGGATGGTCCAGGTGGTGTTGTGTTATCACAGCCTACCAAAATCATCACTGGGATGGTTTTAACTAGAGGTATCGTATTTGCTACCGATGGTGCACCGCTTATTTTACCTTCTGGTGTAGCTGGTTCTGGAACAGCACAAGGTTTTGTGGATGGTCCTATTATCAAATCTGTTGGTAATGCATCTGCCGGTTTTGTACTTCCTACCGGTTATGGTTCAGTTCAAGGGGGCGTTTATCAACCCGTAACTATTATTAACAGTGCAGGTGGTACTTTCACAGCACAGGCTTTTCCTGGTCCTCATGTTAGAAGAAAAAATGTGGCGGCACCTTTACAAGTGGTTACTGGTGGAGAGTACTATTACATAAAAGCTACAAGCCCTGTTAAGTTTTCTGTGTTGTATGCGTATCCTGCCGGCACTTTGGTAGATAGTGCCGATTTACAAATTGCAACTTTGAATGGTACTACTTGGGAAAAATTGGGTGGAAGTGCTGTAGTAGCAGGTTCTAACCTTGTTGGAAAAATTAGTAGCGATGTGGAAGTAAGTGAAGGTTTTTACGCTGTAGCTTCTACAAATGCCGCATCTGTTTTACCTGTACAATTTAGCAATGTAAAAGCAGTTAGCAATGGTGCTAACACTGTAGTAAGTTTCTCAGCTCAACAAGTTAATGTAGCTTCTTTTGTAGTTGAACGTAGTGCTGATGGTAAAAACTTTGTAGCACTTGCTACATTGGCTGCCGGAGCAAACAGTTACACTTATACCGATGCTGCCGTAAGTGGTGTTGTGTATTACCGTATCAAAGCAGTTGATAATGATGGTGCAATTGCTTACTCTAAAGTGGTAGCTACTCAAGGCAATGCTGCTGCACGTATTAGCGTGTATCCTAGCCCTGCTAAAACGTTTGTACAAGTAAAAACCGCTGCCACTAAACTAAAAGTGTACAACGCTATTGGCGTGGTAGTAGCAGTACCTACGGTGAAAGTGTCTGACAATGTACAGCAAATTAGCATTAGCACTTTACCTGCCGGTATCTATTATATAGATGCAGATGGTGCAAAAGCTTCCTTTATTAAAAACTAACGATATGCTATTCAATCTTTCTGCCTTTCGGCAGAAAGATTTTTTCATATTTTTTTTCACCAATCATACCCTCACAATAAAACGTTTGTTTTATGAAAAAAATCCCTATTTTAATGCTTGTCCTCTTGCTTTGTGCAATTAATGGATGGGCGCAAACAACATATACCATGAGGCAGGGAACTGCAACCAATGGTATGTTTTTATCTACCACTGCTGCTAACTGGTCAACCGACGGCGGGAGTACTGGATTAGGTTCTGTGCCAACTCCAACAGCATCAGACAATATTGTTGTTCCGTCTGGTGTTACGATTGTTTGGGCTGCAAGTAATACAATTGGTAATCTTACAGTAAATGGCACATTAAATTTTGTAGCGCAAATAATTATGACAGGTACGTGGACATCTTCTTCCACACATATTACTGCTCTTACTTCTACAGCATCGCTTTCAGTAGGAATGATTTCCTCCGTAGGTGGCAGTAGAACTATATCATCAATTACAAATGGAACATCAATTGTTGTAAATTCCAACCCTTCAAATACGGGTACAAATGCAGCGATTGGTTTTATTCCTTCTGGGGCTTCATTTGCTAGTAGTTCTGCTACAATAACAGTCAATTCGCTCACAGGTAGTGGTAGTATTGGCACTACAACTCAAGGAGCAGGGTTAAGATTTACAAAAGATGCTGGTTACACCTATACAGGTACAGTTACTGGTAATGCATTAGGATTTGTTGCAACATCTTCTACTGTTGAAGGTGGTTCCATTAAATTAACTCAGAATGCATCTATTCCAAACATAAGCTTTCAGAATGGTTCTGTACCAAGTCTTACAGCCAATGGTACAACTATTGGAATTTCTGGAAGCACGTTAACAACTACTTCAAATACCGGTATAGTTGTAGGAACAATGATTGTTGCGGCTAATAATATATATTTTGTAACAGCAGTTAATAGCGCAACAAGTTTTACCTTAAATGCTTCGTTGGCCT
>JACCDS010166460.1_pt1 | contig 17246 bp, 17 predicted proteins | sample 7446441 | NCBI WGS metagenome assembly JACCDS01 (sample SAMN15323445, study PRJNA562643) | freshwater metagenome | isolation source: river surface water | place: USA:Blue River Watershed | collected 2017-08-17
GTTTCTTGTAATCAGCCAGCAGGCTGTCGATCAATTCGTTTGTGATGGTCATTTTTATGCATTTCCATTGAAGTGCGGCAGTTTCCTGCCAATTGACCGTTTACACAAAAGTTCTTACACCCCCCAGCGCCCCATCATCTCTGATATGCACTCCCTTGCCGGTGGCGAGAGGGTTTTTGCACAGGCTCGTTAGACCCTATGGCCATCACGTGCTACTTGTGCGGCGAGCTAGTCCAGGAACACGGCAGGTCCGCCGACCACGTTGTGCCTAAGGGCCTCTTGGAGCGTTCGCAGCCGAAGGTGAAGGGGTTCGATTACGCAGGAACTCTTCCGACACACCCCCGCTGCAACAATGAGTTTGGTCCAGAAACCTACGCCAGCAAGGCGTTGGCGTTGTTGGAGGGGCTGCACAACCCTGATTGCTTCTTTGAATATCCCCATCCGACGGTTCCAAACGCGCGGATGATGGCGATAAACGCTGGGTTGCTCCCCTCCTTCAATGAGCGAGATCTGAAGTTCTTTCGCATGATTGATGCCCGATCGATGTCGATCCCGCAGATGCACTCGCCCTCGCTTCTGGAGGAACACGAGCCACTTAATCCAAAGAAGCAGGCGTTGTTTGTTGCTCTGTCGGTCCTGACGAAGAGCGCGGCCGCTCTGATCGTCTCACGAAAGCTCCGCCGGGTTCCGGCTAGCTGGGACGTACTGGCGTTGCCGTATTTCGGAGACATGGACGAACACGGATTCGATGATCTCTTCGGACGCACCGAGCCATTTGATGTGGGGTTAAAGACTTGGCTGGGCGAGCTGGAGACAGGTGACTATCTCGCCATATACCGCGCCAAGAAGCTCTTGGCTTTCTTTCTATTCCGGTTCTCCGCTTCTCCGGCCGCGTGGAACCGAATGCTTGCCCGCTTCGGGGACGGAACTAGGTTGCGGTTTCATGCACCCCGCCTCCTAGACCTCCTTGGCTTCGAATGGGAGCGGGTCTAACATGGCATATATGGACTCCCCCACAAGCGCAAGAAACTGACCGAGTGGGGACCAGTGGGTAAAGCGCCTGCAGTCGTATATCCGGCATCTGTTGTGGGATCGGTAATGTCCCGTGCCGACATGGAATCTGCGTCACCGGTGCGCCAATCAATACAAGCGGCTGCATAAGAGCCGGAAGAGTTATCGGCGTCTTGCGGTGTGGGTGTAACCCGGTGGGCCATGATGGTCGATCAATCTCGTCGCAAAGGCAGATGGGGAAACTTCAAATCTCTCGTGTGTGGCTCAGGCCGGCATCGCAAAGGCCTGCCGGTTCATCTTCCTGCTGAGCCGGCTGTTTTCATCGAACGCCGTCTTGTCGCGCAGTGTCGCGTAACAGATGCGCGCCATCTTGTTGGCCAGCGCGCAGGCCGCCTTGTTGTGATTTGTGCGCCCCTGCACCTCCAGCGCCCAGCGGCGCACCCCGCAGACCTCCTTGCCCGCGCCCTCGGCCACCTTGGCCGCGCGCAACACGCTCCTGGCGCCATGCGTGAGCAGCATGCGCAGGTAGCGATCCCCCTTCTTGGAGATGCGCCCCAGGTAACGGCTGTTGCCCGAGCTGAACTCCCTGGGCGTCAGCCCGAACCAGCTGGCGAAGTGCCGCGCATCCTGGAAGTGGCTCACATCGCCCGAAGTGGCCGCCACCAAGGCCGTGGCCGGCAAGGAGGGCGTCAAGACGTTTCGAAAGCCCGCCTCATCGGGGGCCGCATCATTTTTCCACCTGACCCGGCAGCTTCTTCGCCGCCTCGATGCACTCGGCCAGCACGTCCTTGCTGCCGATCTGGTTGGCCAGGATCAGAATGAGCCGGGCGTTGAGCAGCTCGGACTGCTCGCGGCTCAGGCCCGTGTGGGCGTCCAGCAGCTGCTCGTAAAAGGTGTCGGCGTCCTGGAAATGGGGGGTGGTTTTCATGGGGTCCTCCTCTTGTTTCTCAAGGCTGGATGCCGATGGCACGTTCGATGGCTTGGATCAGGCCGGCATCCACGCTCTCGCCCGTGGCGGCGATGTAGGCATCGGGCCGCACCAGGGCCCAGGCGTGGCCGAAGACGTGGCAGGCCCCCTGCAGATGCCCATGCGGATCGATCACGAACTCCCGTGCCTGCGGCCAGGTCTCCGTCCCCAGCACCTGCACGCAACGCACCGGGGCGGCCACGCCCAGGCGGCTCAGGCGCTGGGCCGCAGTGGCCGAGATATCGCCGAAGACCAGCACCAGCAGCTGTCCCCCGGCCCAGGCGATCAGGTCGTTGACCACCCCCGGGCTGCCATCGGCCCAGCGGAACACCACGTTCTGCACCGACAGGCCGCCGCTGCGGTCGCAAATGCCGGAATGGGTGTAGCTGTTGGCCACGGCCATGCGCCCGGTGTTGATGAGCGCGCGGGCAAAAGGGTACTGGCGCGCCAGACCGATGGCCGCCGTTCGCAAGGTCCGCTCCATGCCGTCGGCCGGGCGCAGGAAACGCGCCGTGCGGTTGGTCACCAGGACGTTCTGCACGGCGGCCTCATGGCGCTCCTCGTCGTAGCTGTCCAGCAGGCTCACGGGGGCCTGGTCGCGCAGCACGGCGGCCAGCTTCCAGGCCAGGTTGTCGGCGTCGGCCACGCCGGTGTTGCCGCCGCGCGCGCCGAAGGGGCTGACGATCTTGGCCGAGTCGCCCATGAAGAAGACGCTGCCGATGCGCAGGCGGTCCAGGCACTGGCTGCGGTAGGCATAGGGCCCGACCCAGACGATCTCGAAATCCACGCCGGGCCCGAACTGCTGCCGCAGGCGCTCGCGCACCACGTCCTCGCGGCTCACGGCCTCGGGATCGGCGTTGGGCTCCATCTGGTAGTCGATGCGCCAGACCTCGTCGCCCATCAGGTGCTGCCAGACCGCGCGGTTGCCGTTGAAGGGCGCCTCGATCCAGGTGTGGCGCTCCTGCGGCGGCTTGTGCTTGAAACGCACGTCGGCGATGCACCAGCGGTCGTCGCCGCGGCGCGAGGTCATGGTGGCGCCGGTCCAGGCGTGAAAGGGCGAGTGCGAGCCGCTGGCGTCGATCACGTGTTCGGCCTCCAGCGTGTAGGCGCCGGCCGGCGTCTGCACCGTCAGCGTGGCGTGGCCCTCGTGCTGCTGGAAGCCGGTCACGCGCGAGCGCCAGCGCAGGTCCACCTGGCCCAGCGCATGGATGCGCTCGGCCAGATAACCCTCGATGTAGAACTGCTGGATGTTGATGAAGGGCGGCTGGGCCGAGAGGCTGTAGCTGCTGTTCTGCCGCAGATCGAAGGCATAGACCTCGTCCTGGCCCGCGAAGGTGCGCCCCACGCTCCACTGGATGCCCTTGGCCGCGATGCGCTCGTACACGCCCAGGCGCTGGAAGATCTCCAGCGACTTCTGCGTGTAGCAGATGCCGCGCGAGGAGGCGCCCTTGACGCCCACGGTGTTGTCCTCGTCCAGCAGCACGGCCGGCACGCCCAGGCGGGCCAGGCCGCAGGCCAGCGTCAGGCCGGTGATGCCGGCACCGACGATGACGATCTTGTGACGCCGCAGTTCCCCGGTCTTGAGCTCGGGCGGCTCGACAAAGGGGTATTCAGGCAGGGCATAGCCCTTGCCCTGGGTGAACTCGTAGCCGTTGGTGTAGGCCACGTCGGGGTAGATGGTGGTGCTCATGCCTGGCCTTTCTGCGTGGCGCGCGCGGCCACCTCGGGCCGGTCGTTCTTCTGGGGCTTGAGCGGCGCGGCCACCTTGCCGGCGGCGCGCTCCTGGCGCCAGACCTGCTTGCGCGCCGTCCACTCGTTCAGGCGCGCGTGGGCGGTCCTGCTTTCCTGCAGCATCTGGAACGCGTCGGCCACCTGGGCCGAAAGTTCGAGCCGGATGCCGTTGGGGTCGAAGAAATAGATGCTCTTGAAGACGTGGTGGTCGGTCACGCCGATCACCTCGATGCCGCTCGCCAGCAGCCGCGCCTTCATGTCCTCCAGCTGCGCGATGCTGTCCACCCTGAAGGCGATGTGGTTGACCCAGCGCGGCGTGTTCGGGCTGGGCTCGGCGGCCACGTCGTCGCCCAGGTCGAAGAAGGCGATGAAGGAGCCGTCCTGCAGGCGGAAGAAGAAGTGCGTGTAGGGGCAGTACTCGCCCGTGCTGGGCACATGGTCGCTCTGGATGATGTGGTAGAGCGGCAGGCCCAGGATGTCCTCGTAGAAATGCCGCGTTTCCTCGGCATCGCGCGCGCGGTAGGCGTAGTGGTGCAACTGCTGGATGGGCGGCGGGGGCGGCAGGCCGATGGCAGGCTGGGACATGGCGGCTCCTTGGAAGCCTGTTCGCCCTCAGGGCTCGAATGCGAACAGGCCCGATCCACTTAGGTCTAACCCATTCACTTTATCGTAAAAGTCCTGCAGACCGAAACGCGCCGCAACAGGCCCTGCGCAGGGCTAAACTCACTTGCCATGAAGACTGCCTCCCGCCTGCGCGCCCTCTTCCCCTTCCTGAACTGGCCTCGCCCCTCGGCCGAGCTGCTGCGCAGCGAGGCCCTGGCCGGCCTGGCCGTGGGCCTGATGGTGATCCCCCAGGGGGTGGCCTACGCCGTGCTGGCGGGCATGCCGCCGGTGACCGGCATCTATGCCTCCATCCTGCCGGCCCTGCTGGCCGTGCTGTTCAGCGCCTCGACCCGGCTCTCGGTCGGCCCGACCGCCCTGACCTGTCTGCTGGTGAGTGCCGGCCTCACGGGGCTGGCCCAGCCCGGCTCGGCGCAATGGGTGCAACTGGCCATCTGGCTGGCCGTGCTCTCGGGCGGGCTGCAGCTGGTGCTGGGTTTCATGCGCTTTGGCTGGCTGCTCAACCTGGTCAACGCGCCGGTGCTGGCGGCTTTCACCCAGGCGGCGGCGGTGCTGATCATCGGTTCGCAACTGCCCGATCTGCTGGGATGGCCGGACTGGCGCAGCCTCTGGCAGGGCAAGCCGGGGCCGCCCTGGCACCTCCCCTCCCTGGCGTTCGGGCTGGGCACCCTGGCCCTGCTGCTGGCGGCACGCCGCTGGCGCCCCACCTTCCCTTCCGTGCTGCTGATCGTGCTGGGCGCGGCCGGCCTGTCTCAGGCTGTGGGCTTCGAGACGGCCGGCGGCGCTGTGGTCGGCGTGCTGCCCGCGGGGCTGCCGGCGCTGCAGCTGCCGGCCCTGCCCGATGCGAACGTGCTGGGCCAGCTGCTGCTGCCCACCCTGGTCATCACCCTCGTGAGTTTCCTGGAAACGGCCTCCAGCGCCAAGGTCGACAACGAACGCCGCGGCACGCGCTGGAACCAGGACCAGGATCTGATCGGCCAGGGCCTGGGCAAACTGGCCGCCGGCTTCAGCGGTGCTTTTCCGACCAGCGCCTCCTTCTCGCGCTCGGCGCTCAACCTCTACGCCGGCGCGCGCACCGGCTGGGCCACGCTCTTCTCGGCCGGGGTCGTGCTGCTGGCGCTGTGGCTGTTCATCCCCATGCTGCGCCATGTGCCGCAGGCCGTGCTGGCCGCCATCGTGGTGGCCGCGGTGCTGGGCCTGATCAAGCCGCGCGAGTTCCTGCGCCTGTGGCGCATCGCCCGCGTGGAAGCCCTCATCGCGGGGGCCGCCTTTCTCATCACCCTGCTGGTCTCGCCGCAGCTCTACTGGGGCGTGCTGGCCGGCGTGCTGATGTCGCTGAGCCATTTTCTCTACCAGCGCCTGCATCCGCGCATCATCGAAGTGGGCCTGCACCCGGACGGCAGCCTGCGCGACCGCCATCTCTGGCAACTGCCCCCGCTGGCCCCCGACACCTACGCCCTGCGCATGGACGCGGCGCTGGACTTCGCCGCCGCGGCCGAATTCGAGCGCGCCATCGTCGAGTACCTGGCCACGCATCCGCAAACCCGCCACATCTGCGTCTTCGCCCAGTCGATCAACCACATCGATGCCACCGGCGTGGACGCCCTGCTCAAGCTCAGTGAACAGCTGCGGCACCAGAACGTGCTGCTGCACATCAGCGGCATGAAACTGCCGGTGGAGCGCACCCTGCTGCAGGCGGGCTGGAAACTGACCGACCCGGCCCATCGCCTTTACCGCACCGAGGCGGAAACCCTGGCGGCGCTGCGCTCGCTGGCCTGAGCCGGGCAGGCGTCAGAGACCCGCGGCGACATTCAGCCGAACTTCAGGAACATGCGGCTGTACGGTCCCTTGAGCCGGTCCAGCGCCTCGCGCGCGGCGGCCACGTCCTGGTTCATGGCGGCCCGCTGCAGCGTGGACACCGAGGCTTCCAGCGCCTGCAGGGCGGTGCCGAATTCAGCGTCGTTCTGCAATGCCTTCGGGGCCTCGCTGCGCAGCCGCTTGGCCAGATAGTCCAGCACGCCCACCCGTTGCACCAGTGTCAGCATGGCCTGCGGACTGCCCGTCATGGCGGGCCCCTGCTCCAGCACATGCTCCATCTCGGCGTGGTAGGCGTTCATGTGGTCACTGAAGACGACGACACCATTGCGCCGCCGCAACTCGGCCATGATGTCGCGCGCCTGCTCCAGCGTTTCATGCGCCTGCGGCAGCTTGCCCTGGCCGACCTCGCCTGCGGCCTGTTCGTACACCCGGGCCACGGCGTCCAGGGACGCGCGAAAGGCTGGATCACGGTCATAGGGAATGGGCGGCTTGACCGCGAAACGGTCGATGATCGATTGCCAGGCCTGCCGGGCCTGGGCCATCGCCTGCTCGGACTCGGCCTGGGCCTTGCCGTTGGTACGGAACAGGGCGGCGCGGTAAGGCGCATAAGCCTCGGTCATCGCCGCGGTCACCGGGTCGGCCGCCTGGGCGCCCAGACCGACCGACAGCATGGTCATTGCAAAAAAATGAGTGACGAGTTTCATGGCAAGCCCTGACAAGAAAATGCGCACGCACGACAGGTGCTGCCCGGCCAGTCTAAGCAGCCGCGCTCGGCCCGTCTTGATGCACATCAAAGGTCCGCGACCAAACCTCCCACGCCCGACCAGCGGGCGCATCGAGGCACAGGGTGGCGCCCTGCACGGGATGCCGCAGTTCCAGCCGGGCCGCATGCAGCCAGAGGCGCTGTTGCGCCAGCAGCCCCGCCACGGCCTGGTTCAGCGGGCCCTTGCCATGCGTGGCGTCGCCAAGAATGGGATGGGCGATGTGCTTGAGGTGACGACGCAGCTGATGGCGCCGGCCCGTGAGCGGCTGCAACTCCACGAGCGCGCAGCGTGTGCCCGGGAAATCCCCATAAGCCAGCGGCAACTCATAGTGCGCCAAGGTGCGGTAGCGCGTCCGCGCCGCCTGCACCTCGGTGCGGCCGGCGCGGGCATCGTCCTGCATGCGTTGGAGCGGGTGGTCGATCAGGCCTTCGGCCGGGGGCCAGCCGCGCACCACGGCGCGGTAGGTCTTGCGCACCCGGTCCGGCGCCTCGAAAGCCTGCCCCAGGGCGCGGGCCGTGTCGGCGTCCAGGGCAAACAGCAGCACCCCGCTGGTGCCCTTGTCGAGCCGGTGCGCGGGCCAGACCGGCCGGCCGAGCTGGTCGCGCAAGAGCTGCAGGGCGAACCGGGTCTCGCCGGCGTCCAGTCCCGTGCGGTGCACCAGCAGGCCAGGCGGCTTGTCCACCGCTACGAGATAATTGTCCTGGTACAGGATACGCAACATGCTCTTTTTATTATCTCCCGCCAAATCCCTGGACTACGACACCCCCGCCGGGAATGTGCCGCACACACAACCCTTGTTCGTCAAGCAGTCGGCCGAACTCATCGCCCTCCTGCGCGAGAAATCGCCGCAGGAGATCGCCGAGTTGATGGACCTGAGCGACACGCTCTCGGGCCTGAACGTGGCGCGTTATCAGGCCTGGGCGCCGAAGTTCACGGCCAGGAATTCCAAGCAGGCCCTGCTGGCCTTCAACGGCGACGTCTACGAGGGGCTGGACGCCAAGACGCTCAAGGCCGCCGACCTGGCCTGGGCGCAGGAGCATGTGTGCATCCTGAGCGGCCTGTACGGGGTGCTGCGCCCGCTGGACTGGATGCAGCCCTACCGGCTGGAGATGGGCACCAGCCTGGAAAATCCGAGAGGAAAAACCCTCTACAAATTCTGGGGCACGCAAATTGCCGACTACCTGAACGAACGCCTGCAAGCGGACAAGACCCCCGTGGTGGTCAACCTGGCCTCGCAGGAATACTTCAAGGCCGTGGACAGCAAAGCGCTGAAGGCGCGCGTGATCGAATGCGTGTTCGAGGACTGGAAGGGCGGCCAGTACAAGGTCATCAGCTTCTTCGCCAAACGCGCGCGCGGGCTGATGGCGCGTCATGCCATCACCCAACAGCTGAGCACCCCCAGGCAGTTGGAGAAATTCAATCTCGATGGCTACGCGTTTGACGCCAAGGCCTCCGAACCCGAGCGGCTCGTCTTTCGCAGGAAACTGGCGGCATGAGCAGACCCGAAGACTCCCTGCTGGGCAAGGCCGCGCCGTACAAGGACCAATACGACACCAGCCTGCTCTTCCCCATTCCCCGGCTGAGCAAACGCCAGGAGATCGGCCTGAGCACCAAAGAGGGCGCCACCCTGCCCTTCATGGGCGCCGATCTCTGGACCGCCTATGAAGTGAGCTGGCTCAACCCGCGCGGCAAACCCCAGCTGGCCATTGCCCAGGTCACCGTGCCCTGTGAGACCGCCAACATCATCGAGAGCAAGTCCTTCAAGCTCTATCTCAACAGTTTCAACAACACGACACTCGCCGACGCCGCCGAGGTGCAGGCACGCCTGCGCGCCGACCTCAGTGCAGCGGTGTGGCGCGATTCGGGCCAGACCGGCACCGTGGGCGTGAAGCTGATCGCGCCCGAGCTGTTCGACCAGCAGCCCCTGCACGAACTCGACGGCCTGAGCCTGGACCGGCTGGACCTGGAGTGCACGCACTACACGCCCGCGCCGCAGCTGCTGACAGCGGCTTTCGACGAACAGCCGGTCAGCGAGGTGCTCACCAGCAAGCTGCTCAAGAGCAACTGCCTGGTGACCGGACAGCCCGACTGGGGCAGTGTGCAGATCGCCTACAGCGGCCCGCAGATCGACCAGGCCGGCCTGCTGCAGTACCTGGTGAGCTTTCGCAACCACAACGAATTCCACGAGCAATGCGTGGAGCGCATCTACATGGACATCTGGACCCGCTGCAAGCCCGCCAAGCTGACGGTCTACGCCCGCTACACGCGCCGCGGCGGCCTGGACATCAACCCCTGGCGCACCAGCCACCCGCAGGCTTTGCCGGCCAATGTGCGCACGGCGCGCCAGTAGGTGGCCGGAAATGACCCTCACTTCGAGGCCTCGTTGGCCATCGGCCGGTACCAGTCCACCTGGCGGGTGAAGTACATCACGGCAGCCAGTGCCGCAAACAGGGCCAGCGCACCCACAACCAGGGCGGTCTGCTCAAGCTGCAACAGCAGAAACAGCAGGCCATAGAGCACGGCCACGCCCAGGCCGAAAGGCAGGCCGCGCCACAGACCGCGCAGCATGTGGCAGCCGTAATAGCCCAGCAGCACCACGCAGGCGCTGGCCGCGGCCAGATAAGCCCGGTTGAAGGCGATGTGCTCGCTCAGGCTCAGCAAGAGCAGGAAGAAGATGGCAATCGCGCTGCCGACCAGGAGGTATTGGACCGGATGCACGCGCAACTGCTTCATCACCTCCAGCAGGCCGACGGCGGCAAAGGTCAGGATGATGAACAGCATGCCGTACTTGCTGGCGCGGTCGCTCAAGGAATAGGGATTGATGGGGTCGATGAAAGACACCTTGATGGTCTCCAGGCAGTCGCTGTCCTTGTCCACGGTGCCGTCCGCATCAACGCGACAGTTGCCGTAACCCTTGCGCAGGCTCTCGCCCACGTTGGAGGCCAGGGAAGAGACGCGCCAGGAGGCATCAAAGCCTTGTTCGGTGACGCTGCGGTCGGCGGGCAGGAAGTTGCCGCTGAAAGAAGGGTGCTGCCAGCTGCTGCGCATGCGCACCTGCGTGGTTTCGGCCGCCGGGACGATGGACAACGCCTCGGTCCCGAACAGCTCCAGTTCCAGTTCGGCCGTGATGGCTTCGTTCTTCTGGCGCAAGCTGTCGGACAGCGCGGCATGCACGCCGCGGCTGTACTTCGGATGCGAGGTGCCGGCCTTCAGCGGCCTGGCCTGGCCATCCAGCCTGAGGCTGGCCGCGCGAATGCCGTTGGGATCGGCGACCGAAAGCATCAGGACCGGCGCGCAGCTCAAGCGCGAATTCTTCCTCTGCACACCGGTCCGCAGGGCATCCAGGTTGTTCCATTTGGCCGTCATCCGTGCCTTCAGGCCGAAGGCGTTGACCTGGTGCAGGCCGCGGGCGCGTGGCTCGATCTCCACGCCCGAGGTCACCTGCAAGGTCTCGGGCAAGGCGAAGGCGGTGTAGTGATTGCTGCGCTCCACCGTCTTCATCTCGGAGCCCACCTTGATTTGCTCGTCCCAGCTCTCCGTGCAATTGGCGTAGATGACAGGTCCGGTGACCGTTTGCGCGGCACCGACACTGGCAATGGCTTTGTTGCGGTTCCACTGGCGGTCCTGGACGATGTTCTGCACCACGTTCAGACCGAACATCAAGACCAGCAACACGATGGCCAGAGCGCCAAGTTTCACTCCTATCGACGATTTCATGCATTCCTCCAGGGTTAAGGTGGAGGGATGTTCGGGGGCAACCGTGAAACGGGAATGAAGTCTGTGAAGCGAGTGTGAAGTGGCGCCGTTCTCAAGCGCCTGCGGGGAAGCGCAGTTCGGCGCGCAGGCCGCCGGCGTTGCTCAGATGCAGTGTGCCGCCGTGCAGCACCATGATCTGGCGCACGATAGCCAAGCCCAGGCCAGAGCCACTGCGTTCGCCATTCGGCCGAGGCGTCGTATAGAAACGCTCACCCAGGTGCGGCAGGGCATAGTCGGGCACGCCGTTCCCTTCGTCGTGCACACTGATGCTGCGGGGGCCGACGGTGACGGTCACGCGGCTGTGCGCGGGCGCGAAGTCCAGCGCATTTTCCAGCAGGTTGCTGACGGCCAGGGTGATGGCCTGTGCATCACCCAGAACCTCGACCAGCCCCCCTGCGTGGTCCACGTTCACGCTGACCTCGATCTTCCTGGCCGCGAAGCGGTCGGCGATTTCCTTCAGCGCGGTTTCCACACACTCCTGCGGCTGCACCAGCCGCGACCGGTGCAGTGGCTGGCCCGCGCTCCCCCTGTGCTCCAGCTTGCTCAGCTCCAGCATGCGATCGATCAGGCGCTGCAGGCGCTCACTCTGCGCCACCACCTGGCCGGCGAACTGACTGCGCTGTGCCGGAGACAGTTCTTCCTGCAGAAGCTCACCGCTGGCGCGCATGGCGGCCACCGGGCTCTTGAGTTCATGCGTCAGGGCGCGTACATAGTTTTCGATGTACTCCCGGCCATCCAGGCGCTCGCGCATGGTCTGCATGGCCTGGGCCAGTTCGCCGAGTTCTCCGGGAACACGCGGCACCACCTCGGTGCCACCGGCCTGCACGCTGCGCGCATAACTGCGCAGGCGCCGGATGTTCCAAACCACCCAGACGGTGGCCCAAACGCCGACCGCTGCCGAAAGCAGCAGCAGCCAGGCGCCACCCGTCAGCACTTTCCGTTCGGCCCGGTCGATGAAGCGCTGGATGGTGCTGATGGGCTTGGCCACGGTCAGCACGCCGATGATGCGCCCCTCACGCAACACGGGGGCAGCAACATACATGACGGAGGTGCGATCATCGGTTTGCACCTCCCGCGTGGCCCGCGCACCATATTCACCTCGCAAGGTCAGGGCCACATCGCGCCAGCGCGAATAATCCTGGCCTTCGGCCTGTCGAACGGAATCGAACAGGACGAGACCTTTCTCGTCGGTCACATAGATGCGATAGTCCAAGGACTGTTTGCTCAGCCCCCAGATCCCCGCATCGACCGGCCGCTGGGCATAGTTGCGGACGTGCTCGGCGAATCGACCGTTCTGCAGACGACCGCCGGCCAGGTCATCGCTGGCCAGCTCGGCCAGGATATTGGCCGTATCCACCAGCATGTCCTCCATCACATCCCGCACGCTGGGCCGTATCTCGGTCGTGAACACACGCAAGAGAAAGAACACCGCCAGACCATTGAGCAGGAAAAAGACGAACAGCAGCCGTACCCCGAGTCTCACCGGACCCCCAGGCTGTAACCCATGCCGCGATGGGTGATGATGCAGTCTTCTGCCGCCCCGGCTTCACGCAACTTGGCGCGCAGGGTCTTGACGTGGGTATCCACCGTACGGTCCGTACAGTCGGTGTCCTGCCCCCAGACCGATTGCAGCAGCAGATCGCGACTGTAGATACGCCCAGGTCCACGCCACAAGGCCAGCAGCAGGCCATATTCGAGGCGTGTCAGATGCAGTGCCTGGCCCCGGTACCGGATGCGCTGCCCCGCTTCATCCACCAGGAAATCACTTTCCTCTTCACCAGGCACAGACCGACCCTGCCGGGCCTCTCCAGCCCGGTCACTGCGACGCAGCAGCGCGCGCACGCGTGCCACCAGCTCACGCGGGCTGAAAGGCTTGGCCACGTAGTCGTCGGCGCCCAGCTCCAGCCCCAGCACACGGTCCAGTTCTTCGCTGCGTGCACTCAGGACAAGGATGGGTAGATGGGTGGTTTCCGGGTTGTTCCGCAGGTCGCGGCACACATCCAGGCCGCTGCCGTCGGGCAACCCCACATCGAGCACAGCCAGATCGAAATGGCGGATTGACAACTCCCGTCGTGCATCGCGCACCAGGGGGCAATGGGTCAGGACAAACCCTTCGCGCTGAACTGCAAACGCAATCGTGCTGGCGATGGCGGGCTCGTCTTCGAGAAGCAGGATCTGCGTGCCGTCCCTCATGGTTTCTTTCTTCCTGATCGTCTGACGGCAAGCTTAGCAAGATTCCTCGTCGACCATGAACCCGATCGCTGCTCCAGGACTGAATCTACCTGCTGATCAAGGCTGTCCTTGCGGCCATTGCAGGTCGAGCAGTTTCCAGCTTCCTCCCGGGGCCTTCTGCACAGTGCAGCGATAGTCCGAACGGACCATGGCCGCGCCAAAACGGGCCTGGGCATGGAGCGCGCCGGCGGCCTGCCAGACTTCCTGCATGCCCGCCCAGCGCTTGTCGTTCACATCGACAGGGCTGGCTGACTGCGAGGCGTCAACCCTGGGCTTACCCAGGGTCTTCAACGCCGCCAGGGCATATTGCTGGCAGGCATAGCTGGCATACAGCGCATCGTCCTTGTCAGCCGCATGGACAGGGCCAGCGCCCAGAACCACGAGCAGGCCCATGCACTCCAGCCCAAGAACAGCGGCACGCCGGATACGGCCCCGGCCTGCCTTACTGGCCCGCATCGCGAAAGGAGTGTAGCGACGCCAGATCCGGGAAGTTGCCCGCCCGCTTTTCCTTCATGGCCGTGACGGCCTCCATCACGTGCCGGTTGCTCCAGATCGCGCCCTGCAGCCAGCCCATCTGCCTGAGCGCATCGTCCACGCCATGGTCGCGCGCGTAATGCAGGGCCTGCTTGGTGCCCCAGATGGCCACCGGCGGTTTGGCCGCAATCTCTTTTGCCGTCTGCAGGGCAGCGGCCAGCAGGGCCTCCGGCGTGTCAAAGACCTGGTTGACCAGGCCGTAGGCCAGGGCCTGCGCGGCGGGCAGACGGCGCCCGGTGTAGGCCAGTTCCTTGACCACCCCCAGCGGAATCAGCTTGGGCAGGCGCTGCAGGGTGCCCACGTCGGCCACCATGCCGATATTGATTTCCTGGATGCAGAAGAAGGCATCGCTCGTGGCGTAACGCAGGCAGCAGGCGCTGACCATGTCCACCGCACCGCCGATGCAGCCCCCCTGGATGGCCGCGATGACCGGCATGCGCAGGGTCTCCAGCTTGCTGAAGGTGGCCTGCATGTCGGTGAGCAGGTCGAAGATGGCGGCACGCCCTTCGGCGCTGCGGTCGTCCAACTGAGCAGCGCCGCCGAAGGTCTCCAGCGCCATGCCGGCGCTGAAGTGCTTGCCGGTGCTGCTGATCACCAGCACGCGCGCCTCGCCGCTGGCGTGCAGGCGCGTGAGCACCTCGTCCAGCTCGCGCCAGAACCGGGGGTGCATGGTGTTCATCGCCTCGGGGCGGCTGAGCACCAGGTGGGCGATGTGGTCGGTGAGGGTGAGCGTGAAGCAGGGCGGCGTGTTCATGGCTGGACACTGTACCTGTCTCAGCCGGAGAGCCAGTCGCACCTGAGACGCCGCGCCCGATGCGCATGCCGGCGCCAGGTCACGTACAGGCGCGGCATGGCGCTGGCCAGCAGGCACAGGGGCCAGGCCCAGAAGAGCTCCAGCAAAAAAGCGGGCAGCCAGCCGACCCAGCCCATCAGCCAGAGACAGACCACGGCATCCCAGAGCTGGTATTCCAGCGGATGCCCATCCTTGTGTGCCAGATGCCAGTGCCGGATGCGCTGCATCTCCGCCAGGGTGAGAGGGGGGGTCATGGAAGCCTCCTGTATGCGGCTTGAATGTAAGTTTCGCGTCAGTACCTGTCAATGCCCGGCGGGTCGGCAACGGGCTCAGAACAGCGGCAATGTGTTTGCTCCTGAATTAATAGCATCCGATATTGCACTGACAGCATCGCCCACCTGCTGCGCCGCAGCATCCTGAGCGTCCGCCCGGCGCAGCGAGCCCACGCGCACCCCCAGCAGGCGCAGGCGACGGCTCAGGTCCACGCGCTTGAGGCACAGGCCGGCGGCCTGGCGTATGGTCTTGGCGTCGGCGGTGTAGTACGCCAAGGTCTGATCGCGCGTGACGCTCCTGAAGTCGTCGTAACGCAGCTTGATGCCGATGGTCCTGCCCACATAACCCTTGCGCCGCAGGTCGGCCGCCACGCGCTCGCACAGGGTGGTGAAGATGGCGCCCAGCTCCGCCTTGTCGCGCACGGCGTGCAGGTCGCGCTCGAAGGTGGTCTCGCGGCTGAGCGACACGGGTTCGCTCTCGGTCACCACCGGGCGCTCGTCGCGCCCCCAGGCGGCCTCGTGCAGCCAGGCGCCGTAGCTTTTGCCGAAATGCTCGATCAGCCAAGCCTGCTCGCGCGCGGCCAGCTCCCCGATGGTGTGGATGCCCTGGGCCTGCAGTTTCTCGTCCGTCTTCGGACCGACGCCGTTGATCTTGCGACACGGCAGCGGCCAGATCAGCGCCTGCAGATCCTCGGGGCCAACGATGGAAATGCCCTTGGGTTTGTTGAACTCGCTGGCCATCTTGGCGACGAGTTTGTTCGGCGCCACGCCGATGGAACAGGTGAGACCCGTGGCGTCGAAGATGCTTTTCTGGATCAGCCGCGCCAGGCTGCGCCCGCCATCGCGCTGACCGCCTGGCACCTCGGTGAAGTCGATGTAGACCTCGTCCACGCCGCGGTCCTCCATGAGCGGCGCAATCTCGGTGATGACTTCCTTGAAACGGCGCGAGTACCTGCGGTATTCGTCGAAGTCCACCGGCAGCAGCAGGGCCTGGGGGCAGAGCTTGGCCGCCTTCATCAGCCCCATGGCCGAGCCCACGCCGAACTGGCGCGCGGCGTAGGTGGCGGTGGTGATGACACCGCGGCCGGTGTAGTCCTTCAGCAAAGGGAAATCCGCCACCGGAATCTCGGCCAGCGGCAGGCCCGCATGCTTCAACAGCAGCGCGTCATCGGGCCGGCGCCGTGCGCCGCCGATCACCACGGGCAGGCCCTGAAGCTGCGGGTAGCGCAGCAGTTCGACCGAGGCGTAGAACGCGTCCATGTCGAGGTGCGCGATGCGGCGCAGGAAGCTTGGAGAGGCTCGGGTGGGTGTCGTGGCGATCACCCGGCAAGCATAGCCTGCGCGGCCCCTGCTGGGCCAGGTCATCGAGGCCACCGGCACACGCTTGGACAACACCCTCAAGCCGGTGCTGCGCGCCATCGACGGCTACACCGTCACCCTCCTGGACGGCGGGCCCATGCCGCTGGGCGGCCTGGGCCCACCGTGGGCAGTGTTCGACGCCGATCGCCACGCGGATGTGATAGCCCGGCCCCTGGCCGAGCGCCATGCCCAGTGCCCCTGGGGCCTGTACCGCCCGGAAGTACAGGACACTCAGGCCGTCGGGTAGGTCCCCGGCAGCAGGATGCCGCGGTCCACCGTGTTGATATCGGTGTGGCCACAGAAGGCCATGGTGATGTCGAGTTCCTTGTGGAGGATCTCCAGCGCCTTGCTGACGCCGGCCTCGCCCATGGCGCCCAGGCCATAGGCCATGGCGCGGCCGATGTAGACGCCGCGCGCGCCCAGCGCCCGCGCCTTGAGCACGTCCTGGCCGGAGCGGATGCCGCCGTCCATGTGCACCTCCATCTGCTGGCCCACGGCCGCCACGATGGCCGGCAGGGCCTCGATGCTGCTTTGCGCGCCGTCGAGCTGGCGCCCGCCGTGGTTGGAGACGATCAGCGCGTCGGCGCCGCTGTTGACGGCGAGCTTGGCGTCCTCCACGTCCTGGATGCCCTTGAGGATGATCTTGCCGCCCCAGCGCTTCTTGATCCACTCCACGTCACCCCAGTTGAGCGCCGGGTCGAACTGCTGCGCCGTCCAGGCCGACAGCGAACTCATGTTCTCCACGCCCTTCACATGCCCCACGATGTTGCCGAACTCGCGGCGCTTGGCGCCCAGCATGCCCAGCGCCCAGCGCGGCTTGGTGGCGATGTTCAGCAGGTTGGCCAGGGTCGGCCGCGGCGGCGCCGAGAGACCGTTCTTCAGGTCCTTGTGGCGCTGCCCCAGGATCTGCAGGTCCAGCGTGACCACCAGGGCCGAGCAGCGCGCGGCCTTGGCACGATCGATCAGGCGCTCCATGAAGCCGCGGTCCGTCATCATGTAGAGCTGGAACCAGAGGGGATGGCCGTCGGTGCCCTGGGCCACGTCTTCGATGGAGCAGATGCTCATGGTGGAGAGCGTGAAGGGCACGCCGAACTTCTTGGCCGCGCGCGCGGCCAGGATCTCGCCGTCGGCATGCTGCATGCCCGTCAGGCCCACCGGGGCAATCGCCACGGGCATGGCCACGTCCTGGCCAATCATGGTGCTGCGGGTGCTGCGGCCTTCCATGTTCACGGCCACGCGCTGGCGCAGCTTGATGGCGGCGAGCTCGGCCTCGTTGGCGCGGTAGGTGCTCTCGGTCCACGAGCCCGTGTCGACGTAGTCGTAGAACATGCGCGGCACGCGGTGCTTCATCAGCACGCGCAAGTCTTCTATGCAGGTGACAGCAGTCA
>JACCDS010349118.1_pt1 | contig 17246 bp, 13 predicted proteins | sample 7446441 | NCBI WGS metagenome assembly JACCDS01 (sample SAMN15323445, study PRJNA562643) | freshwater metagenome | isolation source: river surface water | place: USA:Blue River Watershed | collected 2017-08-17
CCTTGCTTGCAACGGCCACGCGCTGGCAACTGGGGGGTTTCAAGTGCTGAACCAGCGCATCGCACTCACGCCCCTGCGCAAACTCTGGCTGGCCTGGAAGGTGCAGGCGCTGGGCCACCTGTGATGGTTGCGCCGCCCAAGCGCGTTGCCGTGGTGGGCGGTGGCTGGGCGGGCCTGAGTGCCGCGGTTCGCGCCGCCAGTGAAGGCCACCACGTCACCGTGTTCGAAGCAAGCCGGCAATGGGGCGGCCGTGCCCGCAGCGTGCCCGTCGCGTTGCCCGATGGCCGCACCGTTGCGCTGGACAACGGCCAGCACATCCTCATCGGCGCCTACACCGACACGCTGCGCCTGATGCAAACCGTGGGCGTCAATGTGGATGCCGCCTTGCTGCGCGTGCCGCTGGCCTTGGTTTACCCCGACGGTTCGGGCCTGCGTTTGCCCGGTTGGGCCGTGCCCACGGGCGCAGCAACTGGCGTACCCACGTCCATAACGACCACCACAGGCACATCCACAGCGGCAACCGCCACAAGCACAGCAACCACGGGCCAAGCTTGTGGTGCCGGTCTGGCCGCATGGCTGTCGCACAAGCTGGCGCTGCCGGTGGTGGTCGGTGTGTGCAAGGCCCGTGGCTGGCCGTGGCGCGACAAGCTGGCCTTGCTTGCAACGGCCACGCGCTGGCAACTGGGGGGTTTCAAGTGCGATGCCACGGTCACCGTGGCGCAACTGTGTGCCCAGTTGCCCGCCACGCTGGTGGCGGGTTTCATCGACCCGATGTGCGTGTCGGCCCTGAACACGCCCGCTGACCGGGCCAGCGGGCAGGTTTTTTTGCGGGTGCTGAAAGACGCCTTGTTTGGCGTGCCCGGCGGTGCTGATTTGCTGCTGCCCAGGGTGAACCTGGGCGACCTGTTTCCCCACGCTGCCGTCCACTGGCTGACTGCGCCAGGACGCAGCGCTGACCTGCGGCTGGGCACGCGCGTGACCAACCTGCAACCCTGCATGCCACCCAATCCCCACGCGTCAGGCGATGGCACCCTGTGCCCAGCGGAGCCAGCCAATGCACCCCTGCCCGGGATGGGAGGATGGATCGTCAACGGCGAGTTCTTTGACCGAGTTGTGTTGGCAAATTCAGCATCAAAACAAGCTTCCTCGCTTATTCCACATAGCATATACGCTATGCATTCTGAAAATCCCGCAGGGCTGCAAACCCGCACCACCACCGAAGCCTGCACCGAAGCAGCCACACCCGAAAGCTGGGCAGCCGCATCCGACGGCCTGGCATTTGAGGCCATTGCCACCGTGTATGCGTGGTGTGAGCAGCTGGATGGCCCCGCATCGGGCCACGTGCTGCCCCAGCCCATGACGGCGCTGCGCCACACCCCCCACCAGCCCGCGCAGTTTGTGTTTGACCGCAGTTGGCTCGACGGCCCCAAAGGGTTGCTGGCGTTCGTGGTCAGCGCCAGCCAGGCCGATGCGCACACCTTGCAAACCCAGGTTTGTGCTCAGGCCAAGGCCCAACTGGGCCTGGCCGTCACACCCCTGAAAACCATTGTGGAGAAGCGTGCCACCTTCGCATGCACGCCCGGCCTGCACCGCCCGCCTGCCCACATTGCCGCCAACCTGGTGGCGGCTGGCGACCACATTGCAGGCCCCTACCCCGCTACCCTGGAGGGCGCGGTGCGCAGTGGGTGGTACGCAGGTGGTGTCACAGGCTTCCCCCCCACAACCGTTTCATGAGCAGACCCTGGACACGGCAGATGCGCCCTGGCCAGCGCCTGCGCATGCGGGATGCCTTGGAGTAGACGGATTTGCAATCCGTTGCCTGAAAACACCTGATACCCGCTCGCACGGCGAGGCCGTCAGTACGGGTTGGCCGACAACACGCCTGCGGTCACGTCCACGGTGTAAGCGGGTTTGCCACTCCAGTCGGACAGGTTGAAAACCCCGTCGTCGTTGAGCTTGCGAATCTCAAACTGGTGCGCCGTGAAGGGTTTACCCGGGCTGCACACCGTTGCGGCCTGCAAGGGGCGCACAAAGTACACGGCGTTATCGGTTTCGGTGGTGTAAGGGTTGGTCACCCGCCGCCCCACGAACGGCGTTTGCAGCCCGTTGCCCTGAACCAGCAATGCGGTTTCCACCCCCACGCCAATGGCCCGCGCACCGTTGAACACAGACGTGCCGGCCGACAAGATGCCACCCGGACAGCCCGTGGTGCCCACCTGTGCCACCAGACGCGACACGAACGTGAGCATGCGGCCCATGCGGTCGCGCGTGTTCAGGTGGCTGTCCAGAATCGCATTTTTGAAGGCAGGTGGGGTCAGGAAGCCGCCTGTCAGGCTCAACGGATCGGGGTCAAACGTCATGAACTCGTTGTATGGGTCGGCAAAAGCTTCAGATGTCAGCACACCGTCCACCATGGCTGAAAAATCGAACTGCCCCAGCACGGCCAGTCCGGCACTGGTGCCGCCAATGGGCACGTTGCGCTGCATCAAGCCATCGAGCGTGGTGTGCAAGGCGGTGTTTTTCCAGTAACGGATGTAGTCGCTCTGGTCGCCACCGGCAATGAACACGGCATTGGCACGGCCCACCACGTCGTTCACAAACACGCTGTTGGCTGCCTCACGGTCGGGAATGACCAGCGTTTCCACCGAACTCAGCCCCAGGGATGCACCCCCCACCCATTCAGGGGCCACGGTGGCTGCGGTGGTCAACTTGTCGTCGCTGAAATAGATGTACGGGTTGTAGGCCTCGGTACCCGAGGCCCGAATGATGACAAACCGCCCACCCGAACCAGGCCGCACCCCGCTGCGCTCGATCATCCATTTGAACGCACTGTCCACATCCGGACCACCGCCCATGATGACGGTAGAGGGCTCGGAAGGCTGAGGCACGTCCACCACTTGTGCGGGGTTGCCCTCGGCAAAGTAGCTGTAAGTTGGAGGTGTGTCGGGTTGAGGCGTGTTGCCACCCCCACAAGCCGCCAGCAACACAGCGGTCAAGGTCATGGACAGGTGAAGTTTGAATGTCATGAGGTGTCTGCTGGGTAATTCCCCCTGAAAACCAGGGGGAGGCAAGGGGTGAATCCCAGTTCGGTGCGCACTGCCCAACCGCTTCCAGATCACGCAGATGGCATGGCGACATGCCATTCGCAGTGCTCAAGGCAACCGAACCGCTTCACGTCGGCATTTTGCTGTGGTTTGCACGGTGGAAGGTGCTCAAACGGGGAGCGCCGTTGTTTTGCCACATGCACCTGACAAACCCGGCCTTGAATGGCGCGCTGAACCGAGGACCCGGTTCAGCGCGCCAGCACCAGACAAGCGCCAACCCTGCCAACAACGTCAATCTTCGGCGGCTTGTCAGTCAAGCCCAGAATGCAAAAAAGCCCAAGTAGATCAACTACTTGGGCTTACGTCCTGGCGGAGTGAGAGGGATTCGAACCCTCGATGAGGCTCTACACCCCATACTCCCTTAGCAGGGGAGCACCTTCGGCCACTCGGTCATCACTCCAGGAAACCAATATTATGCCTCATTCTGGCCCTGCTCTTTGGCCTTTGAGTGTGTTGACAACAAAGGCGGCACGTAGGCCAGGTGAAGCCCCTCACGAACCACCCGGCCGTCACCCACTTTGATGTCAATACGGTGTCCGCGCGTGGTGGCGGCCACGATCTGCTTGACCAATTCCCCCAACTGCGCGGCGGAAGGCGCGCGCCCGGTCGTGTCACGCAACCAGCACCGCAGAACATTGCCCAGCCTGGGTACCGTCAACGACTGCAGCGCCTTCAGCACGGGTGGCACGCCCACAACCTGCAAATCGAGCCGAGCCAGCTCGACAAGCAAGCCATCTGCCTGTGCACAATGCCGGGCCGAACGCGACAACGTGGCCACAATCTGTGGGAACGCCTGTGACAAGGCAGGCATCACATCGTGGCGAATTCGATTGCGCGTGTGCTGCGTGTCTCGATTGGTAGGGTCATCCACATGATCCCAGCCCTGTGCCTGGGCAAGTGCCCTCAAGTGCACCTGTGGCAAGGCAAGCAAGGGGCGACCAAATGTCAAATCATCGCCAATGGTGAAGTCGCCCATGCCTGCCAACCCGGACACACCGGCACCTCGCGAAAGGGCCAGCACGACGGTTTCGGCCTGATCATCGGCATGCTGCGCCAACCACACCACACGTGCCCCCAGATCAGTCGCAGCCGCCCTGAGCAAGGCATGCCGTGCATCTCTGGCTTGCTCTTCCAAGCTGTCACCTGGCCGCAGACGAATGTGGGCACGCATGACTGACAGCGGGACACCCAATTGATGACATGTGGCGACGCAGTGTGACTCGAACCCTGCTGCTGCCGTTTGCAACCCATGGTTGATGTGTATGGCCACCACGGCTCCCGGCCAAAGCGAATGTGCCACGCGAAGCAGTACCGTGGAGTCAAGTCCGCCGCTGTACGCAATGGCCAGCGGGGTTTGGGTACTCGGTGGTGGGACGCCATGTTGGCGCAACCATTGCTGGAGCGCCCTGCGCAGCGGCAGGAGGCTGCGGGGACCCGGGTTCACAGAATCAGCGAGAGCGGTCAGCTTTTGTATCGGTGAAGCGCCCGTAGCTCTGCAAACGAGCGTAGCGTCGATCAAGCAGCTCTTTGGGCTTCAGATCGGCCAACTGGCGCCAGGCGTCGGCCAAACCGCGCTTGAGCAGTGCTGCCATCTGTTTGGGATCACGGTGCGCCCCGCCCACGGGTTCGTTCACGATTTTGTCCACCAAACCCAATGCCTTGAGCCGGTGGGCGGTGATACCCAGCGCTTCAGCGGCTTGTTCTGCACGGTCACTGGTTTTCCAGAGAATGGACGCACAGCCTTCGGGGCTGATGACGGAATAGACCGAGTACTGCAACATCACCACTTGATCTGCCACAGAAATGGCCAACGCACCACCTGAACCACCTTCGCCAATCACCGTGCTGATGATAGGCACCTCAAGCTGTGCCATTTCGAAAATGTTGCGGCCAATGGCCTCCGATTGCCCACGCTCTTCTGCATCGATGCCTGGGTAAGCACCGGGTGTGTCGACAAACGTGAACACCGGCAGTTTGAATTTTTCGGCCAATTTCATCAGACGCAGGGCTTTGCGGTAGCCCTCGGGCTTGGTCATCCCGAAATTGCGCAGTGCGCGCTCGCGGGTGTCGCGCCCTTTCTGGTGCCCCAGCACCATGCAAGGCATGCCATTGAAGCGTGCCAACCCGCCGACGATGCTCAGATCGTCAGCAAAATGACGGTCCCCATGAAGTTCGACAAAGTGCGTGAACACCTCACGGATGTAGTCGAGCGTATAGGGGCGATCAGCATGCCGGGCAATCTTGGTGATTTGCCAGGGCGTCAGGTCACTGTAGACATCTTTGGTGAGTTGCTGGCTTTTCTTGACCAGCTGTTCGATCTCGGACGAAATGTCCACCGCTGATTCGGTTTGGACATAGCGCAACTCTTCAATCTTGGTTTCCAGCTCGGCAATGGGCTGCTCGAAATCCAGATACGTCTTTTTTGCCAAAATGAAACTCCTGTCAGCTGTCTGGTGCACCAGACCTGAAACGACGGCGCGGGGCCAAGGCCCACATCAATAATTCACAGGCACGGGGTCTAGCGACCGCCAAATATACCAAGTTGCCACGGTTGAATAAGGGGACCACGACACAGCCAGCTCTTTCACGTCACTGCGGCTGACAGGTTCACCAGAGTAGTAAGCTGAACTGATGCCATTGATGAGTCCGACATCGTCCACCGGCAACACGTTGGGCCGCATCAGGTGAAAAATCAGGAACATCTCTGCCGTCCAACGACCGATGCCGCGAATGGCCACCAATTCCTGGATGATGGCCTCGTCCGGCATGCCGCCCCATGCATCAACGTGCAAGGCACCGGAGGAAAAATGCAATGAGAGGTCTACAAGATATTCAACCTTACGCGCACTCAAGCCCGCAGCACGCATGTCGTCTACCCGTAGCTTCAGGACGGCATCGGGAGACAACGAAGGCGTCAATGCTTCAAAACGGTTCCAGACCGATTGTGCCGCTTTCACTGAAATCTGCTGCCCAACGACGCTGCGAGCCAGTGTGGTGAACGCGTTGCCACGGGACTGCAAGTGACTGCCTGGAAACGTCTGAATCAGCTTTTTCATGACCCGATCACGCTTGGACAGGTGCTTGCAAGCCTCCTGCCAATAGGCAGGAGCAATCTGTTCAGGAGGACAAACACCCACCTGTGTCACACGCGCTCCCACGTCGTGCCCTGAGGCGAATCTTTCAGCACGACACCGTTGGACAACAATTCCTTGCGAATTTGATCGGCTCGCTCAAAGTTCTTGCTTTGCTTGGCCAAGTGCCGTTCATTGATGCAGGCCAAGATAGCAGCTTCGTCCAACCCTTTACCAGCTTGCAGGTAAGTGGCGGGATGCTGTTGCAACACACCCAAAACGCCACCCAAAGCCTTCAGTTGGGCCGCGACAGACGCCGCATGTGTGCGGTTTACTTCAGCAGCAAGGTCAAACAGCACCGCAACGGCCTCAGGCGTGGCGAAATCATCATCCATGGCAGACTTGAACCGCTGACCAGAGGCACACAACCAGTCGGGCGCCACCACGGGCACATCATCAAACAAGGACAGTGCCAAATACAGGCGCTTGAGTGATTGGCGGGCATCATCCAAGTGCACATCGCTGTAATTCAATGCACTGCGGTAATGGGCGCGTATGATGAAAAAACGCACCGTTTCAGCGTCGTACGCGTCAACCACTTGGCGGATGGTGAAAAAATTACCCAAGCTTTTCGACATTTTCTCGTTGTCGATGCGAACAAATCCGTTGTGCATCCAAATGCGTGCCAGCGGTTTGCCAGATGCCCCCTCTGATTGGGCAATTTCATTTTCATGGTGCGGGAAAGGCAAATCTGCACCGCCACCATGGATGTCGAAACTCTCACCAAGCAAACGACAGCTCATGGCCGAACACTCAATGTGCCAGCCCGGCCTGCCCACACCATAGTCACTGGGCCACTTGGCATCCTCGGGCTCTGTGGATTTGGCCGACTTCCACAGAACGAAGTCGAGTGGATCGTGCTTGCCATCCGCCACAGCGACGCGCTCACCAGCCCGCAACTCATCCAGACTTTTTCCACTCAGCTTGCCATAGCCGTCAAAACTGCGAACAGAGTAGTTCACGTCACCCTCTGCTGTTCGGTAGGCAAGTCCTTTGGATTCCAGGCGAGCAATGATGGACAACATGTCACCCACGTATTCTGTTGCCCGTGGTTCATGGTCGGGTCGTTGTATACCCAACGCGTCGGCATCGTCACGCAGTGCCTGAATCATGCGATCCGTCAGGCTGCGGATACTTTCGCCGTTCTCTACCGCGCGCCGGATGATTTTGTCGTCGATGTCTGTGATGTTGCGGACGTAAGTCACACGGAATCCCGACGCCCTCAACCACCGCTGAACCACGTCGAAAGCAACCATAGACCGCGCATGGCCCAAGTGACACAGGTCATAAACCGTCATGCCGCACACATACATGCGAACATGGCCAGGTTCAATCGGTTGAAAGGCTTCACTTTGTCGGGAAAGTGAGTTGTAAATGCGCAAACTCATTGGCTGTGAACGTCAAAAAGACCTGCTGGCACACAACAGATCAAATCAGAGGGGTTGGGCATTGGCAATGCAAAAACAAAGCGACAGCGTGCATTGCCGTTTCCAAATTTCGACTGTACCTGGCAGGGTTGACCCCCTCAGATACAATGAATCAGTATATCGGGCTGGCTGTGCTCAAAGCATGCAAATGCAAGACTGAACGCCTGCACAGCACACTGCAAACCACTGACTTTCACGCCAACATGCTGCCATTTGCTCGCATTTCCAACAAAGGTTCATTGAACACACCTCTGGCGTTGTGCGTGCTGACAGCAGCACTCTGGTCGCCAGTGACCTATGCAGATGACTATGCAGATGTCAACAAACTGGTCAAAGCTGGACAAAACGCGGAAGCCCTGAACAAGGCAGAGCAGTACCTGACAGCCAAACCCAGAGATCCGCAAATGCGATTTCTGAAAGGTGTCATCCTTGCTGAAACAGGGAAGTCAACCGATGCCATCAACACATTCGTGAAGCTGACCGAAGAATTCCCCGAGCACCCCGAGCCCTACAACAACTTGGCCGTACTGTATGCAAGTCAAAATCAGTTTGACAAAGCACGCATCGCCTTGGAAATGGCCATCCGGACCAACCCAAGCTATGCGACTGCCCACGAAAACCTGGGTGATGTCTACGCCAAGTTGGCCAGTCAGGCTTACAGCAAAGCGCTGCAACTCGACAGCAACAATGCGGGGGTGCCACCCAAGCTGGCACTCATTCGGAACCTGTTCGCCCCCACCGATACACGTGGCGTCAAGCCATCTCCAGCCCCTGTGACAGCGGCGCCAGTTGCCGCGGTCACACCTGCGGCCAAAGCATCCGTGGCACCTGTCGTCGCCACACCGGAAAAAGCTGCACCCAGCACAGCTGTCGGCACCCAACATCCAGATGTCGTGGCAGCCGTGCAGGATTGGGCCAAGGCATGGGCCGCGAAGAACATGAATGGCTACCTGGGTGCATACAGTGCCGGTTTCACACCTGGCAATGGCAAAACAAGGAAAGACTGGGAACAGGAACGCCGCACGCGCATCACTTCAAAAGGCAACATTTCCGTTGATGTCACTGAATTTGATGTTCAGGCATCTGACACCAAAGCCACTGCCGTGTTCCGGCAGCATTACAAAGCTGGCAGCTTGGTGTCCAACAGCAAAAAGACACTTGAATTGGTCAAAGAAAATGGCAAGTGGCTGATCGTCAAGGAAAGTACTGGCGGATAAATCAGTGCCAACGGCGGAACTTTGTCCGCCTAAGTCAAACCTGAATGGATTGACCTGCTCCATTCACTCTCCCACAGCCCATTTCTGGGCTGGTTTATTCAGTCTGCACGCAATTGACTCGAAAGTTTCTGCTTGGCTTTGCCTTGGTCTTGATAGTGGCTGCCGTCACCGATTTGGGATCACTGCCACTGCGATGGATAGAGGGCATGCTGGGCAAGCTGTCCAATGCACCCACTGCCGCCGAAAGGCCACTCGCTGACACGGGCATCTCAGCACAGAACACCGAAGCAGCGTCAAATCGTGCGCCAGCAGAAAACACTGGCTCACCCTCCACATCAGCCACACAGTTATTGAGCACCACCAGTTTGGGGCCAGACAATGCCGAGACAAAGCTGATTGCCATTTATGCCCTGATTGAACAAGGGCAACTGCATGCAGCCTTGATCAAATCGCAGGCGTTGGTACAGGAACAACCCAACTTCCAGCTGGCACAAATGGTGCACGGCGATCTATTGCGTCTGCGCTACAAGCCAGATGCGCCTCTTTCAGATACCACACACGCTCAGCTGCTGTCGTTGCGTGCCGAATCACGGAAGCGGCTGGATGCACTTCGCGACAGGCCCTTGCCGGGAACCGTGCCGCATCAGTTTGTGGCGCTGGCACCCAACAGCCGCCATGCGATTGCCATCGACGCCTCTCGCAGCAGGTTGTATTTGTTCGAAAACAAGTCCCGTGCCCTTGCGGACAGCAAGCTGTCGCCCAATTTGCAATTGATCGCCGACTTTTTCATCTCTGTCGGCAAATCTGGGATCGACAAACGGTTGGAAGGCGATGGCCGCACGCCGCTGGGCAACTACTACATCACGGCGGCCAAGGATCGGAAATCACTGCCCGCGTTTTACGGTGCTGGCGCACTGCCCATCAACTATCCGAATGCGTTCGATAACCACAAAGGACGCACGGGCAGTGGCATTTGGTTGCACGGCACCCCCCCCGACCAATTTGTAAGGGCTCCCCTGGCGTCTGACGGTTGTGTGGTGATTTCCAATCCCGATATGCAAAGATTGCTCGCCACGGTGTCCCCACGGACCACTCCCGTGGTGATCGCCGAGCAATTGCAGTGGGTAGATGCTCAGGCATTGACGGCTGACCGCACACTGTTCGAAACTGTGTTGACTCAATGGCAAGAGGCACGCAGCACGCTTTCACCTCTGGAACTGACCCAGACCTTTGGTCAACCGAGCGCCCGAAACACAGGCAACGGACAACCTGTGCCGCTTGATTTGACGGTGGCACCTCACATCAAACTGGGGGTTGCCAACGTATCGCTGCTGCAATCCAGGTTCCCAGACATCAGCATGGTGGCCACATTCGATGAAACCGTTGACGGCGCCCCCAGCGGGGTGACGCGCCGGCAATACTGGTTCAAACAAGCGGACCGTTGGCAACTGCTGCAAGACACCATCATTGCGGGCACCCCATCCCCCATGCTCAAGCGCCCCCTGCCTGTGCGTGACGTGCAGGTTGCCAGCGCGGAAAATACCAAGCCTGGTTTGCCCAAAGCCGAGGCGCACACCAAAAAGCCCGATACCAAGCCCACCAAATTGACGGAGACAAGCAACACGTCGGCCGACCAAGAACGTGCAAGGCAAGCAGTACAGGCGTGGGCAAAGGCCTGGAGCCAGAAAAACATGGCCGCCTACCTGGGTATTTACGACAGTTCGTTCACACCACCCAACGGCATGAGTCGCAAGGCCTGGGAAAAAGACCGCACAGACCGCATCGTCTACAAATCGAAAATATCGGTCAACCTGAGCAATTTGCAAATCAAGGTCAACGACAACCAAGCCAGTGCCACGTTTCTGCAAAGCTACCAAGCGGATCAGTTGAACGTCTCAGGCCGAAAGACACTGAAGCTGATCAAGCGCGGCAACGAGTGGCGCATCACACAGGAAAGCATTGGTTCAAACTGATCATTTGACAACCCTGACAGCGCCCCCCATACCATTCAACAACCTATGAACCACCTGTTTCTCCACACCCTCACCCGTCGACACCTGGTCAATGGATGCCTGTCACTGGCCACACTGTTTGTCACATTGAGCCCTGCTACGGCAGCAGAAACCGTGCGCGTGAAGCTTGCCACAACCGTCGGCGACATCACCTTGGAGCTCTACCCCGAACAGGCGCCCAAAACCGTTGAAAACTTCGTTCAGTACGTGAAAGACAAGCACTACGATGGCACCATCTTTCACCGTGTGATCGAAAACTTCATGGTGCAAGGCGGTGGCTTCGATACCAACTATGTGCAAAAACGAACCCGCCCCCCCGTTGCACACGAAGGTCGTGAAGCGCTGGCAAAAGGTGGCCTGCGCAACGTGGTGGGCACAGTTGCCATGGCGCGCACGAATGACCCTCAATCAGCCTCATCGCAGTTTTTCATCAATGTGAAGGACAACGCCTTCCTAGACCCCGTTGTCATACCGGCTGGCGATCCTGTACCCAAATTCGAGTACCAGGGCCGCGTGTATGAAAACACACCGCGCGCAGCACTCATGTCCGCGCCCCAGTTATTCGGTTACACCGTGTTTGGCAAAGTCATTGCAGGCATGGACGTGGTAAACAAAATCAAGGCAACCCCCACAGGCGCTGGCGGACCATTCCCATCAGACGTACCCAAAACCCCTATCCTCATCAACAAAGCCACCCTGGAGAATTGAACCATGAGCAACCCCCAAGTTGAACTGCATATTGCTGACCACGGCACCATCACCATTGAACTGGATGCTGAAAAAGCACCCAAATCTGCGGCAAACTTCTTGTCGTATGTGGCCAAAGGTCACTATGACAACACCATTTTTCACCGCGTGATGGACGGTTTCATGATTCAAGGCGGCGGCTTCGAGCCCGGCATGAAGCAAAAAGGTACGGATGCCCCCATTGAAAACGAAGCCAACAACGGCCTGAAAAACAACAACTACACCGTGGCCATGGCCCGCACCAGCGACCCGCATTCGGCCACGGCGCAGTTCTTCATCAACGTGACAGACAACGGCTTCCTGAACCACACCTCACCCACCGGCAGTGGTTGGGGCTATGCCGTGTTCGGCAAGGTCGTCAAAGGCACCGAAGTGGTCGATGCCATCCGCAAAGTACCCACTGGCCGCAGCGGTTTTCACGAAAACGTACCCAAAACCGACGTGGTGATCACCAAAGCCGTGGCCATCTGACATGGGCACCGCGCCAGTGCTGGCTGCCCAGCCTGACTGGCGCAGGATGGATTTTTTGTCTGACCTGCATCTCCAGCCGTCAGACAAAGCCACCTTCGATGCCTGGGCGCACTACATGGCATCGCCACACTGCGATGCCATGTTCATTTTGGGCGATCTGTTCGAAGTATGGGTGGGTGATGACATCCTGAGCGACCCGACCCACGGGATGTTCTGGCAGCAGTGCGCAGACGTCATCAGACGAACCAGCGAACAGATACCCGTGTTTTTCATGTACGGCAATCGAGACTTTCTGGCGGGACAACGGCTGTTGTCACGCGCCGGTATGACCGCTCTTGCAGACCCTACCGTGCTGGCTGTGGACACCGAACGCTGGGTATTGAGCCATGGCGACGCCCTTTGCCTGACCGACAAACCCTACCAAACCTTCAGGGCAGAGGTACGCGACACAGCTTGGCAAACGGCATTCCTGGCTCGACCCTTACCCGATAGGCTGGCCTTGGTGCGGCACATGCGCGAAGCCAGTGAGCACCGCAAACTCGGCAGCCAATCGTGGATTGACGTGGACAACGCAGCGGCCTGCGCCTTGCTGCAACGCACCGATGCCACCGTGCTCATCCACGGTCACACACACATGCCAGCAACCCACAAACTGTGTGACAGCGGCCTGGTGCGACATGTTCTGAGCGACTGGGATGCCACCAGCCAACCGCCCCGGCTCCAGGTTCTCTCGGCCACGCGCCAGCCGCACGCGCCGCCGGGCGACTGCGAACTCGGGATGCAGGTTGCGCCACCTATTTTCTCAAATAAAAACATCATCTCCGCTTGATAAACAAGCAGAGTTTGCTATGTTTTAAGAAGTCACACCTTCTTCATCAAGACTTTGAGTGTTTGCTGCAAGCGGCGCGCAGATTCAGCGTCCCATTCGGCACCGAATACCTGTGCAGTGTCCTGTTGCCAGGTTTGAGCAGGTGTCGGGTCATTGCGACGCGTCAGCATTTTCAGCTGCAGTGCGCGCCGTGCATCGACGTGACCAGCAGGCGAAGGCACTTCGGCTGCCATTTCCAGACGCAACAACGCTTCGTCAGCAACGGCACCCTTGGCAGGCGCAGACACCGCCTGCGTCCAACTCTGACGCGCGGATGCGTTCACACGGGCACCCAGTTCTGCTGCGGGTGGCACCAACGCAGCGTCGCGCGCTTTCCAGCCATCCAGTAACTGCGTGAGAGATTGGCCGTGGGCTTGCGCGACCAATTTTTTAAGCGCCAGCTGAGCATGCTCCATGGCATCGCGGCGGGCACGGAAGGCGGCATCACCCAGGCGAGGGCCACGGTCCGCAGATGCAAACGGCGCACGGCCAGGTGCACCATCCCGGCGGGGGCGGTCTTGCATGCCAGCGCCCGGACGTGAATCGCCGTGGCGACCCGGACGCCCTGCGGGTGCGGGTTCAGCCTTCTTCATGCCGGGACGGTCATCGCCACGAACCGCCACGATTTTGCGAGCGGGTGTGGGCACTTTGGCAGGTGCTTCACCATCAGAAGCTATATCTTTTGCAGCACTCAATTCAACACTTGATTGCGAAGAAGCCTCTTTATCGCCTGCATTGGTTGCATCAACCCCGCTCGCCTCAGTTGCTTGTGCTGGCTGGCTAGGCACCGCCACACCTGCCGGATCGTGCGCGGCATTTTCCAGCGCGGACATCGCGGCCTGGATGGCTTGCGCGTCCTGGCCTTGGATGGCAGCCTGCAATGCCTGGGCAGCGGCCACCACGCGTTGGTCGTGCTCACTCATGGCGGCAGCCTGTTGTGCACGTGCCGCGTCTTTGCGGGCAAACGCGTCGTCAATGGGTTTACGGAAGGCATCCCACAGTTTTTGCTCCAGGCGCCGCTCCAACGGCACTGCCTGGGCCAGGTGTTGCCAGTCGTGTTGCAACGCGCGTACGGCGTCCATGCGCAGCACGTCGGCAGCGCCGAGTGCCACAGCCTGCTCAATCAAAGCGTGGCGCTGTGCCAGGTTGGCGGTTTGCGCCGCCTCCAGCGGTGCACGCGCCTGGTCCATGGCCGCTTTCCATTGCGGCTGGATGTCTGCGAACTGTTTTTCACTCAGGTGACCCGCATTGCGCCAGGTTTCGGCAAAGCGGTGCAGTTCACGGGCGTGAGCCTTCCAATCGGTACTGGCCTGGCTGGCCTGTGCCCAGGCCAGCACGTCTTGGATCAGCGCCATGCGCTGGGCCTTGTGTGCGGCTGACTCGGCCTTGAGCTTGCCCAGCCACTCTTCCACGACCTTGTGGGCCTGGTTGCAGGCCTCGTCAAAGCGCTTCCACAGGGCATGGTTGGGGGCGCCGCCATGGTCGGCCTGCTTCCAGCTCTCGCGCAGGGCGCGCAGCACCTCTTGCATTTTGCGGCCGCCCATGCGCTGGCCATCCGGCGCGGCGGTGAGTGCCTCGGCCTTGGCAACCAGTTCCTGGCGCAGCTGGTCAGCGCGCCAGCGTTGCCAGCCCTCCATGTCGCCAGCCTGCGCCAGCAAGGCTTGTGCGGGCACCTCGACTTCCGGCGCCAACCAACGACCGTGTTCTTTCAAGGCATGGCGCAACTCGTTCGCCAGCTTGGGGATGGTTTTGCCGTGCCCTTGGGCCAGCTCGGCCGCCAGGCGGCCTGACGCATCCGCCAACACCTGAGCAGCCTTGGCCTTGGCAGCGGCAACGTCTTCTGCCGACATGCCTGCGGGCAGGCGTTCGGCCACAGCCTCGCCCCGGGCCAGTCGGATGGCATCGGCCCATACCGGCACAGCAGGCAAGGGAGCAGAGGCATCGGTTTGTGCCGCCACGGCTTGCTTCAGTGCGGCGTCGAAAGCCTCCCATACCAACATCAGCTGGGTGCGTGAAGTTTCCAGCATGGAAGCGAATCGCACGTCCATGCTCGACCATTGCGGCTCGTTGCCCAACGCTTGGGCCTGGGTCACCCATTGATTCACGTCTTCAGCCAGCGAATGACTGACCTGTGTGGAATCTTCCAGCGGTTTGGTTGACAGCACTTCGATGCGCTGCGCCAGCAACACAGCCGCTTCGCGGGCCACCTGGATGCGGTGCTGCAAATCATCCACAGCCTTGATCCGGTCTGCCAGCGCCACTTTCAGCCCTGCCAACGGCTCGCGCGACAGCGGTGCGCCCGCTTTGGCCGCATCACGCTGCCACGCCATGGCATCGGCCACGTTCCAACGCTCCATGGCCAGCAATGCTTCGGCTTTTTGCGCCCATTCCACGATCAAACCATCCTGAAGGCGCGCGCGCTTGATGTCATCCAGCTTTTCTTTCAGGGGGCGTGCTGCACCTTTGTCACGGTGGGAAAGCTCGCGGAACACATCTGCCATCAGATCCGGACTGGGTGACGTGGCCAGCCAGTCACGCACGCGTGCCGAGCGCTCGCCCGTCGTCGGGGCGGTGAAAGCGCCACCAGTCAGTTGATCCATGGCGGTAACGTCCAGTGACTGGGCAGTGGCGGAAGTAGAGCGGTCAGATTTCACGGTGAACTCGGCAACAAATAGAGGTGCCAACCCAATCACACGGGCAGGCAGGGCAACAGAAGAAATTGGGTTGGCCGCGCACCTGTCCAAGGCGCGTTCAGCACAACCCTATATTGTCACCTCACACCAGACCGCGTAAGCGCATAACCACACTGCATTTCTCGACCTTAACTACCAAAAATTGGAATAAAGAATTGATTCTTTATTATTGACTGGTAATAAATTGCTTTTTAGAATCCGGCAAAAACACGCAGAGGGTTAACCCTATACCCCTGACGTCCCTCCCGCTGCACGCCTCATCCGGCGTTCTTCCGGTCAAAAAAGCATGTGTCGGCGACCGACCTCGCTCCAGGCGCATGCCCCACGAAAGGACAACTCATGATTGCAGACACTCACGCAGCGCATCGAGCGCAGACGGCCATCAAGACGGTAACGTCCCGCATGGTCAAGGCCGTGATGGACCTGACCCACAACAGCATTGCACTGGTTGGCGTGTCCATCGCAGCGGTCGCATTGGTGCTGTTCGCACGCGACGATTTGCGCGACCTGACCGAGCGCCATGCACTTACCTGGCTTCTGGAACGTCAGGAAGCCAAAAACGATGGCATGCCCATGCTGGTCGAGCCACAGGCTGCCGACCGTGCCACGGCAGCACACCCAGGCAACCTGCCCAAGCCACAGGCCAATGTCACGTTCTGGCTGTCCCGCAAATACAGCGTGGCCCCCGAACCCCTGAGTGCACTGGTGGCAGAAGCGTTTTACCTCGGCGAGAAAATCAAGCTCGACCCCACGCTGATCTTGGCCGTGATGGCCATTGAGTCACGCTTCAACCCTTTTTCCGAAAGCAGCTACGGCGCACAGGGTCTGATGCAGGTGCTGACTCGGGTGCACGTTGACAAATACGAAGACTTTGGCGGCAAGCTCGCCGCATTCGACCCGGTGACCAACCTGCGTGTTGGCGTTCAGGTGCTGCTCGACTGCGTACGCAAGGCTGGCAGTGTGGAGGGGGGGCTGAAACTTTACGTGGGTGCAGTGGCAACCGATGGGAGCGACTACGTCACGAAGGTCATGGCCGAACATTTGCGTCTGCGCGACGTGGCCGCTGGTAAAAAAGTCCCCGTGGCCTTGCCCGTCATCACGAATGCAGCCACCGAGTTGCCCAAACTGGCGCCGCTGCCACGGCAACCGGTTGATGCCGACACGGACTCAGCCAAAGCCCCGGGCACGCCCACCTCTGCATCCTGACCCCACAGACGGGTTGGCGACGCATCCTTTACACTTTGCCCCGCGCGCGACTGGCGATACGCCCACCTCAGCCCCGTCTGAGTGTGTGAGCGGACGTGGAACACCACTGGGAAGCGCGCCGTCACATGCATCCAACGGATGTGTGCTGACGTTCAGCCGTTCGCCTGGGCAGTCCTTGCGCTCAACCATTGCCGGGTGATACCCGTGGGGCCCAAGGTCCATCGTCATTGAAAGACTGCCATGTACAACCGCAACATCCTGATTGAACAAGCCGATCCCGAGCTGTTTGCAGCCATTCAGGCTGAAAACGCCCGTCAAGAACACCACATCGAGCTGATTGCCAGCGAAAACTACGCCTCGCCCGCCGTGA
>JACCDS010945270.1_pt1 | contig 17236 bp, 12 predicted proteins | sample 7446441 | NCBI WGS metagenome assembly JACCDS01 (sample SAMN15323445, study PRJNA562643) | freshwater metagenome | isolation source: river surface water | place: USA:Blue River Watershed | collected 2017-08-17
CATCTTTTCACGCTTGGCAAGGGCGCGGCGCATTTTTCCAAGGGCGATGTTCTGGAGTTGGCGGATCCTCTCCCTGGTGACACCGAACTTCTCGCCGACTTCCTCCAGCGTGATCGGTTCGGATCCATCCAGCCCGAAGCGGGCGTTGAGGATCTTCTTCTCACGCTCGTCGAGTTGACCGAGCAGATCGCCCATCTCGTCCTGCATGTTTTTGTCGCTCAGGTGCTCGAAGGGATCGACCGCGGCCTGATCTCCCACCAGTTCGCCGAACTCCGTCGAGTCATCGTCACCGACGGGGGCGTCAAGGGATGCCGGCCTGATGGCGGCCTGCTTCAGTTGGCTCACCTTGGAGGCGTTCATGCCGACCTCCTCGGCGATCTCCTCGTCGGTCGCCTCGCGTCCCAGTTCGTCGCTGAGACCCGCACCGACACGGCGGATCTTGGCGATCTTGTCGACCAGATGAACGGGCAGGCGGATCGTCTTGCCCTGGTTGGCAAGGGCCCTCTTGATCGACTGCTTGATCCACCAGGCCCCGTAGGTCGAGAGTTTGCCTCCCTTCGCGGGATCGAAGCGCTCCACCGCCTTCACCAGACCGATGTTGCCCTCCGAGATGAGGTCGAGCAGAGGCAGGCCGAGGTTGGCGTAGTCACGGGCGATCTTGACGACCAGACGGAGATTGGCGCGGATCATCTCCTCCTTGGCGGCCTTGTTACCCTTCTTGATCTTGGCGGCAAGGCTCACCTCCTGATCGGGGGTCAGGAGCGGGTACTGCGCGATCTGGCGCAGGTAGAGTTGGAATGACTGGTCGGTGTCTTCGTAGTTCATGGGATCGGTTGGTTGGAGTTGTTTCCTCTACCCATTTGACAAGGGACTGATCCCGTGCGTTCGAAATCTTTTTGTTTTTCGAAAATCAAGCCCCCACCACTTCAAAAAAATAAAAAGTGGGATCGCCCCGTTTACAACCGGCAACACTCGTGGAATGGGTTTCCTCAATTCTCCCCATGATCACCCGAATTTTTTCAGCCGCCGTGGTCGGCGTTGATGCCACGGAAATCGAAATCGAAGTCAACACCGGCGCCGGGGCGCCTCGCATCATCGTTGGCGCACTGCCCGACACCCCGGTCAAGGAGAGCAAGTACCGCGTGATCGCGGGCTTCTCCAACAGCGGCTACCGGTGGCCGCGGAAACGGACCACGGTGAACCTTGCCCCGGCGGACATCAAGAAACAGGGGCCGAGCTTCGACCTGCCGATCGCGCTCGGCATGATCGCCGCTGACAAGGAGGAGGATCTCGCCCGCCTCTCCCGCTGCACCGTGGCGGGGGAACTCGCCCTCACCGGTGACGTCCGCCCCGTCAAGGGAGCGCTTCCCCTCACCCTCGAGGCGAGGGCCCGGGGCAAGAAGGCCGTCATTCTTCCCGTGGCCAATGTCCGCGAGGCCTCGGTCGTGGAGGGGATCGATGTCTACGGGGTGCGCAATCTCCGCGAAGCCTACGAGTTCCTCTCCAAAGCCTCGGAGCTTTCCCCCGAGGAATGCAATCCCGCAGCGTTGCTCGGACAGGGGGATCCGTTCGACGTCGACTTCTCGGAGGTGAAGGGACAGCACCAGGTCAAGAGGGCGATCGAGGTGGCCGTGGCCGGAGGTCACAATCTCCTCATGTTATGATACTATAACCCACTAATTGGTTTTGTCAATCTAGGCAGCCTAAAACTAGGCGCGCACCCACTCGAGGCAGTCCACCAGAATCGGGTAAGTCTTGATCACGTCTTCTTGGGGCATGTTCCTCAGAATCTCTTCTTGAGCCATGATCGCTTCCTCACCTTTGTCGACAATGCCCATCACATGCTCAATGCAGCCCGCCGTCCAAATCCAAGTGTCCTTTTTCCGCAGGTCGACATGCAGCTTCGTGCACACCTTTTTGCCATCGCCGTCAGCGGCGAGAAGCGCCCAAATATCAGAGGCCACGAAGGCACCACCCTTACACGGCATGCCGCCGTTGAGAGTGAATTGGTGGACGCCCTGTAGCACGCCCAGCACTCGTTTGACCTCAACCATATCCAAGCCGACCTTGTCGACAAAACCCGCCTTAGGCGCTTCGGTAAAAGCAAAATCCAAGTCGACCACAGCACGAGATTTGATCCCCATGGCCGAGAGCACCGCCATGCCCTTCGGAATGTCGGAACAGGAACCGAGGGAAATGAAGGCAATGTGATCGTGTTCGGGCGCGTGCCCGTAGTGCCTCTCGTAAGCCAATGGGAGAAGGCGGTTGTCTGTCTTGCCTTCGCAGATGACTATGGTATCGGCGAAGTATATATCAGCTAGGTTGCCCAGCTGGAAGAGCACGCGAGTTTGAGACGGGGCATCCTTGATTGCCTCATCAACAGCTTTCTGAAGGGGGATGCGAGTGTGGGTGCCTTCTCCTACGGGCTTCTTAACGATGATTGTTTGACCGGTGTTGGCTCGATCGAGCATGACGGGATTGTGGGTCGAGAAAATGACCTGAAATCCTTTTTCCGAAAGCGCATTGAGAGCCCTTCGGATTCGCCGCACCCCTTGTGGGTGGAGATACAATTCGGGTTCGTCAATAAGGAGGAGCTTGCATGGAGGGTTTTCGACTGCGGCGGGCTCTTCGGCCAAATATCGAATCAGGGCCATTTCGATACTCCGCTGTGCACCGCTACCAAGTTGTTCAAAGTCCGTCCACATGTCTCGGCCAACTTCCTTGATTTTGAGGGAACCCGACTTGAAGAATTCCTTCAGCTTTGTCTCAGGAAGTTCGAGCCGAAGGCCCAATCCAGGGAAGAAATCAGCGACTACCTCGGAGGCCTTTTTGTCGAAATCAACCAGGGCTTGGGAGCGGTGGCCCTCCTCGCCTGCCAGCAATTTGTTGATTGCGTTGAGAGAGTTCTCAATCTCGGCTTTATGTCCTGCAGTTATAGGTTCTGCGATGGCCTCAATCAGGGATTTGATGCTAGTTCCAGCGGTCATGCTGGTGAAGTCCTTTGCAACGTCCTTCATAGCCCGGATCACCAAAGGGTCAGGGAAAATGGCACTTACCGCTTGCGGGATACCTGTCGTGTAGTCTCTCCATTCCTCGGGAAAGTCCCCAGCCGCGGTCTTCTCGTGATCCCAAATCTCCTGTTTGAAGTCCTTCGGTTTGCCGGGTTGAACGGAAACGCGAATCCACAAAACGCCGCCGGGACAACAAGGCGCAAATGCCGTCCGGTGTTTCTTATCGGGGACGCGTTCAAGAATCTCCTCATTTAACCCCTCTATCAGACCGGAAACCACGATCGGTTTGGCGGGGTCGCTGTAGTCTTGCGCCGTCAGCGCACTTGGCTTGATGAGCCAACGGATTGCTTCGAGGATCGTTGATTTGCCGGAATTGTTCTGTCCGACAAGTGGCGTATAGGAATGGAGCGGTAACCTGACGTCGCGACAGGACCGAAAATTTTCAATACGAATGGAGGAAAGTCGGTGATGCATTGCTCTGGGGTGAGGTCAACGAACTAATCAGGGGTATGGCCTTGGATCAATAAAGCAAGAGCATTATCGCTATCTTATCGGCTCAATGAGCGCATTTGCCGGAGCTGCCTACTCCTCATATTATACCCCCACAACCTCCTTTAGATAATTTGTCATTTCTCTATCAAAGCTATAAAAGCTTCGATGGTTTTGCCCTGAAATCTTGTATTGAGTTCCGTCTGTTGTTGCATGGAAAAAAACGTAAGAATTTTACTAAATTTATTTGATTTTGGCCTTGCGCAAAAACTCAAGCTTCTTATATTATCTAATATGTCTTATCCCCCCCTCAACCATAAATGTGCCGTCACCGAGTTTAAGTGTCTTCTCAAATACAACCTCCATGTGTTTTCAATAGATTCCCCTGTAAGTATGAATTTTGGGATTAAACCGCTTCGCGAATTAGTTAATCCTGGTAAGTTAGTTGATCATCCATCTCGAAAAGGTATTTTTACTCCCGTTAATGGTTTGGAATGGTCATATATTGGAGGCACTAACGACACAGGCGAGTTTCACTGCTGCGGCAGTATCTATAAGGACCGCATAGTTAAAATTAATGATTTCGCCGCGAAAATATTAGAGAAGTCACTTTCAAAAGACATTCAATGGGAAGAGTTACACAAGTTGCTCGGTGAAGAGCGCATGAAGGAACTTAAAAAACGCGTAAAAGAACAGGAAATGCTAGGCCCTCAGATCAGTTAACACTAGGATAGATTGATTGGTGGCGGGGGAATTTCAGGCAAGGGAAGACCCGACGGTTTAGCGAGTTTCTTCATTAAAGCATCGTTCCAGCTAGCCTTATTTGGTGGCTTCGAGCGTTGTAGTTGAATGTTAGAAACCAACGCAACACTCTCTAATTCTTTTGCCATTTTCTCCCCATAAACATCACCCTTAAATGCCACATCAGCCTTCCGGATAAAAAGTGCTTTAAGAAATTTGATGATTTCTTTCGCCGTAGCTTGTTTGTCTGTAGCCACAACTGGCCGTCCTGTTGCAGCGTGATAACTCAACGCATCAATGGGAAATTCAACGATCCCAACAGGAGATTTACCGTCAAACTCCCCGAAATGGAAAAATGTGTTTGCTCTACCAAATGATTGAACGACGCCATTTGTAATACTCAGGATGGACGCGCCTTTTGTTTTGTCTTCCGCTGCTTCCCTGGAAAAACAAGCTGCCCCCCATCGGTTCGCCCATAATTTCGAATCTGCCACTAATTCGTCGATGATCTTGCGAGGAAGCTTTCTGGTGTTTTCAAGGTAATTTATGACATTTGCTAGTTTGCTTTTCTCGGGTGAGGCAAATCTCTCAATTTTAGCATCTAAGTCGACAGGTTCCCGAGCTGAATATTCAACCATGGACCTCATTTTAACTTCAGCCACCCTTACGGCTTCAGCTGTCACAGTTGCTGAGTCATCGGGAAAATGCTGGGAGAGGACACGAACTGCCGTTTCAAAATCCACCTCAAGAATATGCCTGGTAAGGGAGATGGCCCCGCGTTCACCGCGCGCAGTGGATTTGTCGTCTTTGAATGCATTGCCGGTGATGATGATTTTTCGGGCATCGTCCTCGAAGATAACTATTTTACCGTCTTTAATGCCCTCGTAACCGAGTAAACGAGTCGCAACTTCTGGAAGATTTAGGGAACGGAGCCGATCAGTAGCAGTTTTTTTTGCCGCCTCAGATTCAGCAGCGAGGCGGCGAAGGGATTGAACCTCAAGCGCGGCCAACGTGGCGGCTGTTTTGGCAGCGGCCAATGGCTCCAGTGCAGTAGTGACATGAGCCCGCAATTTTTCACTGTAGGTCTTCCAGCTTTCCAACGGGGATTTCTTTGGAATGCCGTCCATTGTGTTTTTGACAATCTCCGCGCCCTCCTGCGTTCCTCGGTAAATTTCCTGCATTGAAAGGTGCGGACGGGAGCTTCCCTTCGTCCCCCTAACGAGGCCGAATTTTTTAACGGCGTCGTGGTAACTGGTTTGCAAGTCGCGAAGTTTCTGACGGGTGCCGAAAATCCGTTTGGCTGCCAGCTTTTCGCCCACAAAAGGGACGATGACGCATTGCAAATGAGGCGTTTTTTCATCAACATGAAGGACGGCTGAAACAAGGTTATCAGCGCCGAATTTTTGTTTAATAAAATCGACGGATGTTTTTGCCCACTCCTCAACAGCAAGGAACTTTTCACAACCTGGGGAAAAAGCGCAGATGATCTCGACTGCTTTAACCGCGTCGTGGCGATATTTTTTGCCCTTCAGTTTATCCCGGACACGATCAAGTAGGGGGCGGTCGTCGCTAATGAATGAGCGGTTCAATTCAACGCGGGAGGGGTCAACATTATCTGGGAGCTTGCCACGGCGGTCGTTATGGGTACCAACCTTGGAAATCTCTTCGGCGTTTCGCAGTTTTTTGATGCGAAAAATTGCGAACTGATTTTGAATGGTTGTCATGGCAAGCGGATGGATTTTTCTTCGCCCTGTGCGGAGCACGGGCAAGCGATGCTGAGCATCGCCCTCCCGGAGGGCACGCTCAACTTTGCGGAGCAAAGTGTAGTGTGTTACACTTCGCACAAATCCGAAATTTCACAACTGGTAAGAATTCCAGCGGTGAACACAGGCAACCTGTTACAGACACCGCAAATGCGGTGGACTCATCGGAAAGATGAGCAGTTATCCCAAAAGGATGACTGCTCATGTTTCCCTCCCCTCAGTGCGGAAGCTGTTCCTTGCCGTGGGTATTGGGATGGCATGGAATAGCTGACGCGGAGCTACTGTGAGATTTCTGGTGTTATGGTCTCGATAATAAGTTCGGCTTTTTTCAGGAATTGGTAGGCATCTGATCGTGAGGGAAATGAGCCCTTGTGAACTGTTTTATTGCGGATCTGTGCGATCTCATCGTTAAAGTTTACTGTAGGGAAGCTGATGTCGTAGATCTTGGCGAGTTTGTAGAGTTTTCCCAGTGTTCTAAACTCACTCATGAGTTCTTGAGCGTTTTCCAATCCTGTTTGAGTGATTTCTGATTCGACTCGATCCGTGAGGGCTAATTCAACAGCACAGGCGGCGTCTACGATGGTTTTTCTCCAATCTCTATCATTCATCGCCCTGATTGCTTCCAGCAGCATTCGATATTGTAGTTTTAGTTGTTGTTGATTTGAAGCGGCGGTACAGGCTTTTGAGAGCTGTGCCAGGTTAAGTCCTTTCTGATTACTAACTATAATTGAGATAATGCTGACTCTTTTTTCGTCTCTAACACAGTTGATTTTACCATTATCTAGCTCTAAAAGTTCTAACCGTCCTTCTTCAGGGTTTTGGACTTCATTACCACCGCCATAGTTTTTAATGAGTATGGATACATAACTTTCAAAAGTTTTAACCCATTGGGCACAGCCTCGATATATCTCTTGTTTTGATGCCCTAATTTGTTCTGGTGTGATCTGGAATTCAACGGAGGCCCGCTTAACCATTGATTCACCTGTAGGGAATCTTTCAGGCATTCCCCAGTGAAGGGGTGAATCACCTCTAATGGCATTGCTTGCTACAGGGGGCGCAACAAGAGGTCTACCGAGTGGATTGGGTTCGTCTTTTACCCAAGAGGGGAGAGACGGTAGCGTCAAGAATGCAGGAATACCATTGATCGTGATAGGTGTTCTGCTTCCCAAGACCTCTGAGGAACAGAAAATCAGCTTAAAAAACGTCAGGATGCCAATGGTTTGAACACTCATGAGTTTGGTCAATCTCTAGGCTGATACGGTTCTGAGTGTCTTATGTGAGCCTTCCAGTTCCTTGTGTAGGTCTCTGCCAGTTCTGGGGCGTGATTGATAACAAGGAGATTTTCAGCGTTTCCGGTTTCCGCAGATTTGGTGAAGTTGAAGGAGCCGGTAATGACAGTTTTTCCGTCTATAATGATGATTTTGTTATGGGCGATTTTGTGAACTGGGTCAATGTATGTGGGGACCCCTTCGTTTGCTAGAAACGTTGCTGAGGTGTAGCGTTCTGTTCTTTGGGATTTGTCCAATATAACTTGGACGTCGATGCCCCTTCGGTGGGCGTCGATTAGGGCCTTGGCAATGGGGGCCGAGGTAAAGGAGTAGGCTTGTACAAGGATGGTTTTGCTGGCGGCAGAGATGGCATCAACGACGGCTTGTGTGCAGCCTCCATTGGGTGAGAAGTAGGCGTGTAGATCCTGCGGTCCTTGTTGGGCTCGAAGGGCTAGGCAGCCTAGAAAAAAAAGGAGGAGGAAGGCTCTCAAAGCTTGATGGCCGGGAAGTAGGGTTTAATGGTCTTTCCATACCTCACGGAGAGGTACCCGCTCTAGCTTGCCAATTGATTGAGTTTTCACTGTGGTTTTGAGTGTTTAAACCTTTTCATTAAGAGCAGGTAGTGCGTTGACGATTTTCATGGTTTCAACGCTGACGCGAACGATGCGCTTGATCAGGTTGACGAGGTAGGTGGGGTCGCCGTGCTCGATCATCCAGTCATTCGGGTCGTTTCGGATACCGCTGTCTTTATCCACGGTGATTTGATACCGCTCCATAACCCATTCCAGCGCGGGTTTGCCATTGACGACATAATCGTAGGCTTCCAGCGGGATTCCGGTGAGAGTGAGGTTGGCGTTGTAGGTGATGGTGGCTTTGTCGATGGCCTTGTCCTTGCGTCCGAAGGTCATTTTCTGGACTCGATAATATTCCTCCGGGGCCAGCGTTAATTCGCTGGCGACTTCGGTGAGGGGGTAAGGGTCAACGGTTTCGTAGTTCAGATGCCAGCCGGCGAGGTCGCGCCCGGCCTGTAAGAACTTCCAGAAATCCCCGGCTTCCTTGGTGAGCGGAACTCGGGGGAGCATCTTTTTGAGGTCTGCCGCGAAGCGGCTGCGGTATTCCGAGGAGTGGAGGACGCCGTAGACGTAATAGAAGATGTCTTCTTTGGATACTTTGTCACCGTAGGCGGTGCGGAAGTCACTAAGAATGGCATCGGTTATGGCGTCACGACGACGGTAGCCGTCGATCAATTCCCCTTCCTGCTGCTTGCTGATGAGTTCGCCGTCTTCTGGCTCGTCTTTTTCGTAGAGGTAGAGAGGAAAGCATTGTGCTTTGGAAATGGTCTCTAAATCGGGAAGCGCCTTTGTAATCAGTGAGGAAAACCCTTGCGTTGCACCGATTCCGGTAACTGAGATTACAAGATTTGCATGCAATCGAGTTGGGAAGATTTTCCGCATTTGCCCGACACGATGATTCATTAAATCGTCATAGTAGAGCTGCTGTTTGCAAAACGGGCGATACAACGCAACGCAGATTCTAGACTCTGCAAATGTGCCGGTGATGCCTCGGCCAACCTTTGGGATTAGGCTACTTGACCAGCTGATTTGCTTGGCGTCTGTATTGATGGTTGCCTCGACTAATTCTAGTCGTTCGGTAGCACTCATTGGAGGCTTGTCCTTTTGTAGGGCCTCAAATGCTCTTACTTGGCTGTTATAGAAGTCGATGGTGCGGCGCATGTTGTCCGCAAGAGCTTTTGTCGAGAAGTTATAAACCCAAGCGTCTCTGTTAGTGCCGATTCCTAGAGAGTAGTTCTCAAAGAATACCTTGGACTTCTCATCCTTTTTATCGCCCAGAGAGGTAAAGCCTTCAAATGCTTCGTCGCGCTGGTTAATCCAGTCGTGATTGGCGTTGGGAATGATGTGTTGCCAGCCCACTTTTTCTTGAATCCCTGCTATACTTTGAAAGTTGGTGACGATGGCTAGCTTTTCCTCACGGTCGAGGTAGTCGCCAATGTCATGGTAGTATAGATTACATCTTCCCTTCTTCTCTGGGTTTTTGATGAGGAGGGAGATTGCAACCGGGGTGCGGGTGCCTTCACCAAAGACATTGCCTTTTTCCATTCGGCGTTGTTCACCGGATGTGCGCGCGTTTCCTCGGAGATTGAAAACATAGATGCTGGTGAATTCTTCTGTGAGGCTGGCTCTCAACCCATCCATGTTATTTCCGTCGATGAATGAGGCATTGCTGACAAATGCAACAATACCCTTTCCGTTAATACGGTCGCTGGCCCAACGGAGTGCGCGAATGTAGCTGTCGTATAGATTTCTTACAGAAGCGGCTGAAGACTTGGCTGCATAGGTCGAGGCAATGCGTTCGTCAAGGCAGGGGTAATCTAGATTTTGGTTGGAGTCGTTCTGACTGGCCTGTCCAGAGGAATACGGCGGATTCCCGATGACAACGCGAATAGGGCTTTGTTTCTGGCGTAGAACCCTCCGGTTGTTCTCCGGGAACATCTTCTCTTCCATGCCTTCTCTGGACTCGGAGATTTGGAAGGTATCTGTTAAAACGATACCTTCGAATGGGTGGTAGCCGCCCGTATCGCCTTGTTCGCTGGGTAATGCACGGCGTAAAGCGTGGAAGGTTTCTTCGATGTTGATGGCGGCTATGTAGTAGGCAAGGAGGACAATTTCGTTAGCGTGGAGTTCGTCTTTGTATTTCCGCAGGAGGTCGGCAGGATGGATGAGGCCGCTTTGCAGTAGGCGGACGATGAAAGTGCCAGTGCCGGTGAAGGGGTCGATGATATGAACGTCCTTTTCCCCCAAGCCTGAATTGAATTCCTGCGAGAGAGCGGCGTTGACGCTGTGGATGATGAAGTCAACGACTTCAACGGGCGTATAGACGATGCCGAGGCGTTCCGCCATGCGAGGAAAGGCGGTGCGAAAGAATTTGTCGTAGAGTTCTACGACAACGCGCTGTTTGCCCTGGGCGTTGTCGATGCCGGAAGCTCGTTCCTTAACGCTGGCGTAGAATCTTTCTAGTTTTTCGGTTTCCTTCTCAAGCGCCTGATCCTCGATGGTATCGAGCATCTTTTGCATGGCGACGGAAACGGGATTGTGCTGGGTGAAAACGTAGTTTTCAAACAGTGCGTCGAAGACGGGCCGGGTGATTAAATGTTGGGACAGCATTTCAATGGCGTCGTCTTCGGTGATGCTGGGATTGATGTTGGCGCGTAGACCGGCAAGGAATTCGGCAAAGGCTTCCTTGTGGCGGGGTTCGCCGTTTTCAAGAATGGCCTTGATGCGGGTTGAGTGGCGCTCAGCAATGACGGCTACGTCTTTCGCCCAGGATTCCCAGTAGCGACGGTCGCCACATTTCAGGACGATGCGGGCGTAGATGGCGTCTTTCCATTCTTCCAGTTGGGGGAAGAAAAAGGTTCCCTGCTTGGTGGTGGTCGGCTTGCCGTCGCCGTCGTGCTTCTTCTCTCCGTCTCCGCCAACGCCGATGATCTGGATGGCTTCGGGGCGTTTATGGTTTAGCTCGATCTGGTTGACGGTAGCGTTAAAACGGTCGTCGTGGGCGCGTAGGGCTTGAAGCACCTGCCAGACGACCTTGTATTTCTGATTGTCCTTTAGGGCTTCCTCCGGGGGCATATCGGCCGGGATGCCGATAGGAAGGATGATGTAGCCATATTTTTTACCCTCTGCCTTCCGCATAACGCGGCCCACCGATTGGACTACATCCACGATGGAGTTTCGAGGGTTGAGGAATAGAACGGCGTCGAGGGCTGGAACATCAACGCCTTCAGAAAGACATCGGGCGTTTGAGAGGATACGGCAGGAATTTTCGGGGACTTCGTCCTTTAGCCAGTCGAGCAAGGCGTTGCGGCGGAGTGCGTGGTAGGTGCCGTCAACGTGGTCGAGGTCGCATTGCAAGGGGTCTTCGTCCGGGTGTTGTTCGCGATATGCGGCGATGATCTGGGCGAATTGCTGGGCGAACGCCTTGGAATCCTTGATGGAGCGTGAAAAGGCAACGGCCCGGCGCATGGGTGCGGTGTCGCCTTGGAAATCGGTGGCTTGGGCTGTGTTCTTTTCGAGCCGCTTTGCGAGGCCATTCCAGCAACCGGTGATTTTAACTACGTCGTCCAGCTTCAATTCGTTGTTGGCGTCTGCGATCTGTCGTTGGAACGCGGTGGAGACGTATTTTTCATCTACCGCGAGGACGAGGACTTGATAATCGGAGAGGAGTCCCGCACCGACGGCTTCCCCGAAGCCCAGCCGGTGGAATTCCTCGCCGAAGACGGCGGGGTCGTCCATCGAGCAGAGTTCCGCGTCGGCTTCCTTGGCGCGGGTCTTGGTGTCGTCGCTGTAGATTCGGGGAGTGGCGGTCATGTAGAGCCGCCGTTTGCCTTTGATGTAGGCCGCGTCGTGGATTTTAACGAAGTGGCTTTCATCCTCGCCACTGAGCGTGACGCCGGTGGTGCGGTGGGCTTCGTCGCAAATGATGAGGTCGAATTCCGGCAGCCCCTTCTTCTGTGCGTCGGCTACGGCTTGGATAGATTGGTAAGTTGAGAAAACAACGGTCATTCCCTCCTTGCCATTGGCTTTTGCGGTGGCGGTGATGCCCTCGTATTGGAGGATGATCTGGCGGACTGACGTGGTGGCAGGAAACGCGAGATCGTAGGTGGTGATTTCAGCGGTGTCGTCGTTGGTGACTTTTTTCCCGATGTTGGAGTCGGAGCAAACAGCGAGGCTGTGTAGCGCTCCTGTGGCCTCCGCCGTCCATTCGCGGAGGCTCTGGGAGAGAAGAGAGAGGGACGGGACGAGGAAAAGGATATTGCCGGTAGGGGCGAGGTGTTCTGCGATTTTGAGGGCGGTGAAAGTCTTACCGGTTCCGCAAGCCATGATGAGCTTGCCCCGGTCGGCTTCGTCAAATCCGTCGGAGACTTTTTTCAGCGCGGTTTGCTGGTGGGGACGTAGGGTTTTCCGGGCGCGTAGATTGAGGTCTTGAGGACGGGTGAGACTGAATAGCGACCAGTCAACAGGGCTGGCGTCGAGGTCTTGAACGCGGAGACGGGTGACGGGCTTGGATTGGTTGGCCAGCGCATCTTCGGCGTTTTTGCCCCATTTATCCGTCGTGCTGACGATCATGCAGGACGTGAACAGGGATTTTCCTGACGCCGTGAAAAATGAGTCGATGTCTTCTTTGGCGAGGGTGTGCGAGGGGTCGTAGAATTTGCATTGGATGGCGCAGAATTCCCCGGTGGCTCGTTCTTGTGCCACAAGGTCAATTCCTACGTCGCCGACCTTCCCCTTCTGCGGCCACTCATTCCACATCCACACGTTTGAAAAACGGTCTGCGTAGAGTGGGTCGAGTTCTAGATAGCGGCAAATGAGCCGCTCGAATCGGTCGCCAAGGTCCCGGTTGGATTGCGCCTCTGCCCGGAATTCCTCAAGAATTGAGTGAATTGTCTGAGGCGCTGGCTTGGGTTGATTGGAAGCGGGTGTTGGCTCTGGCATTAAACGCTTCTTATATATGTAAAATCCGTGGAACGCGACGGGAATCCAAGGTCGTTGTCTGTGAGTTTTGGGGCCATTGATAGCAGCCGACAGGGACTTGAATTTCGCCCTTAGGGCACCGCTTCCAAGCCTATTTTAGCCGTGCTAGATGGAGCAAATCGTCTACGAGCACCCGGAGCCCAGGAATGACTTTGTTCACGTCCGAAACGGTCGCGACATAACGGCGGTTATGGGCAGAGCGATCTCCGAGTTCTTTTGCTTTTGGTAACGTTGATTTTGAGTCTCGGGCAAGGTTCCAATGTGTGGCCTTCAAAATTGCGTCAACGAGCTGCCCAAGCATGAAGTAATCCCCGTTTTTATCCTTGATTTCGGCTTCCTTTTTGTGGGCCTCGTAGACTTCAATGATCAGAATTTCAACCAACTTCCGAATCATCACAGCACAGGCATCGTAGCACCGGCTTTCATAGCATTGGTTCGCCTGCACCACAACAGTGATGAGGTAGGCTTTCTTGGCTGGAATGACGACAGATTTTGAAAGAACAGATTCTGTTGTTGGAGCCGGTGGAGATTCCTTATCAGAAAAGGCGGCGGCGGCAGGACCGTGAAGGATCTCTTCCAGCGAACGCAAAGCAGCCATCCTTTTACGGCCCTGCTTTGAAGTGGACTTAATTATCTCAATGTTCGCTTTAGCTTTTTTGACAATGGCCTCGTCAATCTTTGCAGACGCCAGAGTTGCGAGGATAGAAGTCTCCAACTTGTGGAGTGGGAGAAGTTGGGAGTGGAACTTATGGGCGTAACGATTTGCCCCCCCCAATGATTGCCCGCCACGTTCGGCCGTGGTTGAAATGTCTAGAAGTGATTTGCAGGCAGAGATGAAATCATCGAGAGATTTATTCATCCTTCGTTCCGGGAGAATATACCCAACCGCCACTCTCATCCTGAGTTCGACTCAGGATGTCTTTTTTCGAGAGAGACTGTAGTTGAGCAGAGAAGGAACCAGGCACGAGTTTGGTGTGACCCTTGGCATTGACGTGCGAAACAATGTCTCCAACGGTTTTGCCGCCTTCAAAAAAACCGCTCTTTCGCAACTCTTTGAGAAGCTGCATCGGGGAACTTCCAGTTGATTTTCGGGCGGCTCCTTTTTCTGAACCATTCGTTTCAGCAGAGTCCTCCGCCTCGCTTTCGGCTGCTTCGGGCTTCCTTTTGCGTCGTCTGGATCGAGTCGGAGGCAGTGATTCAATTACGCGAGCTTCAACAGGTTTTGCTGGCGGGAGCCCCAAGGCTCCGTTTTGTAGATTAGCAATTTCTCCTAGAGCTTTACTGATTCCAGTTTGAATCTTCTGACCTTGCTCAAAGTCGCCTTCGAATTTGAAGGAGAGTTCCTTGATACTCATTTCGAACTTCATTTTTTGAGAGGCCATAGGATTTATTGATTAGTAGAGAACAGTTGACTTGTCGAGCCAAGGAAGCAGGTGGCCTGCGACAGGTGGGTCCTTCCCGTAGCGGAGAGGGCTTTACCCATCGTTGGGAGTGGGTAAAGAGTCTATGGCCGCAGGGCCAGAACCCGGGCGAGCTTGCCCGCGTCGATTCCGCCGTTTTCCGAGTTGCGGCCTTTGTATCTGAAGTAAAATTCAATGGTGATTGAAGGAGCAATCAATCCAAGTTCTTTTCGACTTTTATGGGATTAAAAGTAACGCTTTGAACAGTTGGTTCCTTGCCCTTATTCAACACCACGCGGATGATTCGCATGATACCGTTCACAAATTCGATCGAGATGTTGAAGAAGTGAGCCTGCGGGGTTCGTCCGTGATGGTCCTTTCTCTTGAAACTCCCCTTGCGAGAAAGGCGGATTGATTTAATACGTCGCGCAAGCTCGGCGCGGAGGGCCAGCCGAATGTCGCGGGCGGTGGGGTCATGGGCCGCATCTTGGATGGCAAGCGGCACCATGAGGCCGCGCTTTGATACTTCCTTATTAGCGAGTTCTCGCCGTGCTTCCACGGCACGGGCTCGGGCTTCCATGCGCTGTGCCTCAAGCTGGGCCAGCTTCTGCACGAGGGTAGGCAACGGATTTTCGGCGATGGTGTCAGCAAGATTACCACATTTTTGCCTGAGTTCTTCGGCGGTGCGTTCCAACGAAGCGACGCGGTTTGCGAATGCGATGAGTTCCGGGGTGTCCCCCTGCCCTGCCACGGCTTTCCAGTCGATTTCTTGCAGGGTTTTGAGGACGGCGAACTCAACGGCAGGATAGGGCCATCGAGCAGCTTCTAGTTCATGTTTCCTTTTGCGTGCCTTGTTTATGGCGTCCACCTCGGCCACAAGATAGCGTCCGTGTCCATGGCTGCCTTTCGCCTTGTAGATTGCGGGGACTAGGATTGTGGGAGGGGATGCAGGTTCATTCGGGGCGGGAACGCTCTGCATTGGGTCTTCCAAGTTTCCGAAAATAAGGCTGGGAAAGAGATTGGAAACTCGTTCTCGGATTTTCCCGCCTGCGGTTCCTCTGGCGGCTTGGCGGTAGGTGGCCTGCACCTTCTGGAAGGTGGAAACGTCCACGACGGAGGGGTAGTAATCCTTGAATACTTCCCCGGTGGGCTTCCGGATTTGAGTGCGTTCGGAAGGGGCGGAGGGGTCGGGCTGATATTCGTAGATGTGCGGACGGAATTCCCCGATGGCGGCGGGATTGTGTAGGATTTTTTGAATGTAGCTCTCGTGCCACTTTTTGGCGACACGCTTACCGCGTCCCCAGTTCGCAATTTTGGCTTCGTTCAACCTGTGGGCGATGGTGCGGTTTCCGACACCGCTCAGCTTCCATTGGAAAATCTGACGGACGATTTTTGCTCTTTCTTCGTTCAGGACGAACCGGCGTTTATCCTTTTTCCCTTCTGTATCAATCCATGCTGGGGCGATTTCCGTCATCACCTTCCCGGATTCTGCAGCCAGCTTTCGCTTTTGAATCCAATTCTTGACCCCAAAATCTGCTTTTCGGGCTGATTCTCCGCTGGCGCGTCCTAGCTCAAACACGAGAGACATCATTTTCGCGCCGCTTTGGTCCGCGCGAATGGATTCCTCGGAGTATTCTTCGTTGTTCTTGTTGAGGACTACGATTGTGACGCCTGACGAAATTATCTGACGGACTAGAAAGAGTGAGTCCAACGGATGCTCGCGGGAAAGACGGTCAAGGTCTTCAACGATGAGGTAGGAGCCTCGAGGTATGTTGCCACTTTGGATGCGGCGGAGGAATTCGCCTAGTTTGCCCTTTTTGCGATTGATGCCTTTGAACCCTGAGCGGCCACGATCGGCATAGGACTTGTCGAGTTTTAGTTTCTTCTGCTTGGCCCATTTTTCGGCAGCTTCAATCTGCCTCCTCTCGGAATCCCCTAGTGCTTGCTCCGGGGTCGAAAACCGGAGATAGGAGAAGGCAAGGAGTTTCATTTCATCATCATAATCAGATAGTGGGTTATTGTAAAATAGATTGCTGCTGCTTGGCCCACCGGGATCTGGCAAATCGATGCTGGCGCGGCGGATCCCGACCATCATGCCGCCGATGTCGCTCGAGGAGGCGATCGAGACGACCAAGATCCATTCCGTCTGCGGCCTGCTCTCGCAAGGGGAGCCGATCGTGCTGCGACGCCCCTTTCGGGATCCCCATCACACCATCTCCGACATAGGGCTTCTCGGGGGCACAGCCAACATCACCCCCGGCGAGGTGAGCCTCGCCCATCACGGCGTCCTCTTCCTCGACGAGCTTCCGGAGTTCCACCGCTCGACCCTGGAAGTTCTCCGGCAACCGCTCGAGGACGGCCGGGTCACGATATCGCGTGCGACGGGAACAATGACCTTCCCCTCAGCCTTCATGCTGGTGGCCGCCATGAACCCCTGCCCCTGCGGCTACTACGGCGACCCCAAGCGGGAATGCCGCTGCTCCCCGGGACAGGTGGAGCGATACCGGCAGAAGATCTCGGGTCCTCTCCTCGACCGGATCGACCTCCATGTCGAGGCACCGGCCGTGGAGTACAAGGAACTCACCGACACCGTTCCCGCGGAATCCTCCGCCTCCATCCGTGAGCGCGTCATGAAGGCGAGGACGCTCCAGCAGCACCGATTCGCCAAAAGCCGGAAGGTCACCTGCAACGCCCGCATGACCCACTCCCATCTCAAGGAGCATTGCCGCCTTAATGAGCGCGGCAACGAACTCCTCAAGAACGCCATGAGCGACCTGAACTTCAGCGCACGCGCCTACGACCGTATCCTGAAGGTGGCCCGCACCATCGCCGATCTGAGCGGGAGCGTCACCATCGCCCCGGATCACCTCCTGGAGGCACTCAGTTACCGCAATCTCGACCGGAATATCTGGCGTTAAGCCTCGCCGGAGTTTTCCGGCTTGTTGGGGAATGGCGGCTCTTTTTCCTTTGCCACCACAAGATATTGTGGTCCATTTGGAGGAACCGCCCGGA
>JACCDS010902453.1_pt1 | contig 17232 bp, 13 predicted proteins | sample 7446441 | NCBI WGS metagenome assembly JACCDS01 (sample SAMN15323445, study PRJNA562643) | freshwater metagenome | isolation source: river surface water | place: USA:Blue River Watershed | collected 2017-08-17
CCATCGTCGGTTTCCAGCCAGAACGTGCCCCCCGGGATGGCCTGCCCGATGCTGCCGGCCTTGGCAATGGCCTTCTCTGGCGGCAGGTAGGACATGCGTGCGGTGGCCTCCGCCTGCCCGTACATCGCAAAGTAACGGATGCCCCGTGTGGCACAGCCCTGGGCCATTTCCAACGCCAGGGCAGGGCTCATCCGCCCGCCGGCTTGCGTCAGGGTCCTCAGGCTGGGTAAGTGCATGTTGAAGAACCGCAGCTTTTTCAACATGTCGTAGTGGTATGGCACCCCGCCGAACGATGTGGCCTCGGCGGAGGTCAGGAACGACCAAAACCCCTTGTCGAAAAAGCCACGCGCAGTCAACGCGATCGTGCAACCCAACAGCACGTGGCTGTGAATGACAGACAGGCCGTAGGTGTAGCTCAGGGGGAGGGTGGTGATGGGGCGATCTTCTGGCGTCAGCGACAAATACTGGGCAATCGCCTGGGCGTTGCTGCCAAGGTTGCGCCGCGATTGTCGAACCAGCTTCGGGCTGCCTGTGCTGCCCGATGTGCTCAGCAGCAGCGCCAGATCAGGATGGACCGGGTAGCCACCTCCGGCTGGCAAAGCCCGCAGTGCATATCGATCGAGGTTTGCTATGCTATAAATAGCAATGTTTTGTTGATATATATGCGAAGATTGCCAAAAAAATGCTGGTTTGTACGCGTCAACCAGTGCTGTCAGCTGGTTTGCTTGCAGGTTGGCGTTGAGCAGCACCGGCACCGCCCCAGCATGCAGCAAGGCCAGGTACCCCACGAGCGATCCCGGGTCGTTGGCACACAGGCAAAACACCAGTTGCCGTGCAACCCCGGCGCGGGACAGGGCCGCGCTCAGTGTCAACAGTTCGGCGTACGTCCATGAGCGGCCATCGTCACCCATGACCAGCGTTCGGTCGGCATGCGATTCCAGCTTGTCAAGGAAGTCCATGGCCGACAGGTGCGATCACAGTGCGATGCCGTACTTGCCCAGTATTTCAATGCCTTTTTGGAAGGAGGAGAAGTCGACGATGTCATCGGTCTCCATCATGATGTCAAAAGACTCTTCCAGCGCAGCAATCATGCCCATGTGTCCAACCGAGTCCCAGGCGGGGACGGATTGATAGACGAACTGATCGTTCAGCACTTCTTTTTGAACGCCGAAACAATTGCAAAAGACATCCATGTATTTGTCCATGTTGCTCATGTGATTTCCTTTGTTGAATGCGCTTATTTGAACACGCGGTGCTCGTCATTTTTGCGCAGCACCCGCGCGGGATTGCCCAGCGCAATGACGTCGTCGGGGATGTCACTGAACACAGCGGCAGCCATGCCGACGATGCTCCTGCTTCCAATGCGGACACGGTCACGAACAGACGCATTCATGCCAATGAACGATGCCTGGCCAATGGTGGAGCGGCCGCCGATGACGGTACAGCTCGATACGACCGAATGTGCCCCGATTTCAATGTCGTGGCCAATGATGCAGTTGATTTCAACCAGCGTATTGGTCGCAATCCGCGTGTTGCAAGACACAAAACTGCCAGGGCCAATGATGCAACCCGCTTCAATGTGAGCCGCATTTGAGATGGTGGTTTGAGGATCGATGACAGTGGCCAATGCCACACCATGGGTCACCAGTTTCTGATGAAGATGCTGGCGGTCATTGGGCTCACCTTGCGCAATGATGCATTGGTACGGACGCCCGATGTTGAGCATGGCGTCGAACCTGACGACGTTCAATCCATATATTGATTTTTCATCCGTGCAATCATCAACAAAATGCACACCAGACCATGTCTGGTGGCTTTTTTGGCATCTGGATACGATGTCTGCGATTTCACGTCCAGTGGCACCGGCGCCATATATGAACAAATCCATGTCAATGATCAGGATGCCAGTGCACGGGGTCTGTTGATTCTGTCTTCAAGAAACACGAGTCCCTTGATTTTTCTCAACTGATCGGCGGTTGGGAATTTGAATTCATTGTCCAGCATGTGCTGAACGATTTCAGCGTTGGTGAGCTCTCCTTCACCCAAGACGATGGCTTGAATGTCATTTTCGTTGAGCACTTCTTCGTAGGCAATGGTCGGGTGAGGTCCGCCGGCAATGATGGGAACTTCAGGGCAATGTTGTCGAATGACTGCGATGCTGTCCCGGAAAAAATTCTTGTAATAGGACAGGGCCCGAGTGCCAATGATGTCGGGTTGAAAGTTTTCAATGAATTGAATCAATTCGTCGAAACTGTCGTAATCCACGCACGATTTCAGGATTTTGCCCTCCACCTTGTCACCAAACGTGTGATTCAAGTGGGTCAGCAGGGCCATGAAGCCAAGGGGTGGCTCGGTGATGCGCAGCTCTGAATTGTCATCAGTCGAGAAAAATTGTGTGGTGTCCACATACAGTACGCGAAGCGGGCGTGTGCTGTCGTCCCTGAGTTTGGCTTTTGCTTTGGGTGCAGGGTAGTGAATTTCAGGTGGTGGGGTGGTGGGTTGCTTGCTGAAATCGATGTCCGATCTCTTCAGGCGTGCCAACCTCAAAATATCATCAATACTGTGGATGGTGCTGGGGAAATAAGATTTGTATTTGAACAGCAACTCGTCTTCGGTGCAAACTTCCAATTGGTGCTGCAAAACATACTTCAACCGTTCTTTGTTCAGCACATACGAGTGAACGAAATCCAGGCGCAGTTTCCTGGAGAATTCGTGATCGAAATGAAATGTCGTTGGAATGGCGTTGTAAGGCAGGGTCAGCGATTCATCTATTTGCTGCTTGGTGATGCCGTTTTCAAGCGCAATTTTTTCAATGACTGAGCCAGGGAAAATCCTGACGTTGTGCAATTGCGCAAAGTGGATCCACTTGACGCCCTTGATGAAGTCCAACGTGGCAACCGCTTCCTCCTCTGTTTCTGTGGGGAAGCCATGCATGGCATTCAACCCCAGAAGCAGGTGCGGGTAGGTTTCAGCCATGTATTGAAGGTTTTTGTAAAACTTCTCAATGTTGAGGTTTTTCTTGATCAGGCGCTGAAGCCGATGCGAGGCGGTCTCAAGTGAAATGTTTGCACTTTTCACGCCACCTTCCATCATGGTGTCGATGGCCTCTTTGTCCAGAATGTCACCGCGCAGACCGCTCTGGAAATAAAAATTCATTTTCAAACCGCTCTGGATGACGATTCTGAAAAATTTGATGAAGTCTTTTTTGTTGACGTTGAAAATATCGTCAATGAATTCAACGTCCCGGCAGCCAATGCTGTGAAGATATTCAATTTCATTGAAAACATGCTCCGGGGAGCGACGGTACAGGCGAGGTGACAGCTTGATCACATCGCAATAGATGCAGCGGTACGGGCAGCCCCTGCTTGCCTGAACGGTGAAGCAGTTCTTGATGCCGCTTTGGCCAATGTGCTGGTGATACTTGTGGTAATCGATCAAGCCCCTGTCCAGCATGGGCAGCGTGTCCAGGTCGTCGATTTGCCCTCTTTTGTCCGTGATGACGAGGTTGGGGTTGTGAAAGGACCGGCTGCACAACGATCCAATGCTTTCGGCCTTGATGGGGAAAATGCCTTGATTGACGTTCATGATCGTTTACCTTCTTCAATGATTGCCGTGGTGCTGGGTGCCCTTGTCGCCGGTGCTCGCGGCCACTTGCATCGGAGGCCTCGTGCGTGGCGATGATGGCAGCACTTGCATTGGAATCTGTGAGGGCCGAAATGAACCCCTGATAAAGGCAGGCCTTTGCCTGCTTTCATGGGGTTTGGCTGAGTGCCAGTTGGCCGTGTTATGACGCGGTGTCTGTCACGTCGCGAAATGTGCGCAGGATGCGCTGGGCCAACAGGGGGGCGGTCAACCCGTATTCATTCAGCAAGTGGTGGTAGTCACCTGTCGGGCCAAAGTGGTCTGGCAGGCCGATGAGGAGTTGGGGTGGGGCTTGCCGCAGCCCGGTCTTGAATTCGGCCACTGCGCTGCCCAGTCCGCCAATGACCGAGTGCTCTTCTACAGTCACCAGCAGGCGGCAGTTTGCCATGGCCGCTTGCAAAGCTGGGGTGTCGAGTGGCTTGAGGGTGTGCATGTTGATCACACCGACCGACAAACCCGCCTGCTCAAGCTGGGACGCTGCTTCCAACGAGGCGGCCACCATGGAGCCTGTGGCCACGATGCTCACGTCATGGCCCTGGCGAAGGGTGATGGCCTTGCCCAATTCAAAGGCGTAGTTGTCGGTGTTGACGATGGGGGTGTTGATGCCGCCAGTCAATCGAACGTAAACAGGGCCTGCATGCCTGGCTGCGGCAAACACAGTTTGCGCGATTTCAGCGCAATCTGCAGGGCACACCACGGTCAGGTTGGGAATGGCCCGCATGATGGCGGCATCTTCCAGCCCGTAATGGGAGTTGCCCAAAAAGCCCATGGCCAAACCACTGCCGATGGCGACGGTGGTGACATTCAGCTCCATGTAGCCCATGTTCATGCGAACCTGCTCCGCAGCTCTCAGTGCAATGAACGGTGCAAAGGACGTGGCAAAAACCGTGAACCCTTCTTTGGCCAGACCCGCAGCCACCCCCACCATGTTTTGCTCGGCGATGCCGACGTTCAGGAAGCGGTCCGGATAGGCGGTTTTGAACCGGTCCAGTCCGGAGGAGTTGCCCAAGTCTGCAGACAGCACCATGAGCTTGGGGTCGTGCTCGGCCAGCGCCAGAATGGCCTGACCAAACATGGCCCGAGAACCCAGGCGGGCCCACATCCGTGCGTTGACTGGGGTGATGTCCATCATGTTGCGCTTCCTTCCATCGGGGCAGATGCATCCAGTTCGGCCATTGCTCGCTCATAGTGGGTTTGGGTCAGGCGTGCGTGGTGCCACTCGTTGTTGTTTTCCATGAAAGGAATGCCCTTGCCTTTGACGGTGTGCGCAATCAGCACCTTGGGCATGCCAGCCGATGTGGCCGTTGTGAATGCGTTCAGCAGGTCGGGGACGTCGTGACCATTCACATTCAAGGCTTGCCAGCCAAAGCATCGGAATTTTGCGGCCAGATCGTCAAAATCAATGATTTGCAGGCTGCTGCCATCGCTTTGCAGTTTGTTGTAGTCAACGATGGCAATCAGGTTGTCCAGTTTGAGTTGCGCGGCCAGCATGATGCCTTCCCACACCGAGCCTTCATTGCATTCGCCATCACCCATCAGCACGTAGACCTTGTGGCTCTGTGCCTTCTTCTTCGCGGCCAGTGCAAGCCCGATGCCCAGCGACAGGCCGTGCCCAAGGCTGCCATTGGATGATTCGATGCCAGGGTCCAGGTTCATGACCGGATGTGCAATCAGGTGGCTGCCGTTGGTTTGAAAGGTTGCAAATTCACTTTCCGAGATGAATCCGGCGGCCAGCAGTGCGCTGAAGTAGCCCAGCACACCGTGACCTTTGCTGAGGATGAAGCGGTCTCTCTCTTCCCATCGCGGGTTGGTGGCGTCAACGCGCAGCACCGCGCCGTAAAGGGTGGCCAGCATGTCCACAATCGACAGCCCTCCTCCCAGGTGGGTGCTGAGTTTGCATTGGTAGCTGATGTCTAGCATTTTCCGACGCATGTGGTGAGCCATTGCAATCAGTTGGGGGGTGTTCACGGTCGTCTCCTCAGGTCAATCCGCCATCGACTTCCAGCACTTGCCCCGTGATGTAGCTGGACAGATCGGAAGCCAAGAACAGCGCAACGTTTGCAATCTCGCGGGGCTCGGCAGCGCGTTTGAGCGCGCAGGCCTGCACCAGGCGCTCGCGTGCAGCCGTGTCCATTTGCGCCAGCATGTCGGTTCGGGTGGCGCTGGGTGCAATGGCATTGACCCTCACACCTTGTGCGCCCAGTTCCGTGGCCAATATGCGGGTGGCGTGCGCCAGGGCCGCTTTGCTGCTGCCGTAAGCCAGCATGCCGCTTTCACCGTGCAACGCGGCAACGGATGCCATGTTCACGATGGCGCCGCGACGTTGCCGGGCCATCAATCTGGCAACGGCTTGCGTGAACTGAATCTGGCCGAAGAAGTTGATTTCAAACATGTTCCGAAGTGCTTGCATGGTGGTCATTTGGAACAGTGCACCACTGGCCACGCCTGCGTTGTTGATCAGCAGGTCAACTGGGCGACGCATGGCCGTTAACTGATGCAGCGCTGTTTTGATGTCGTCGGGCTGACCAAGATCGAAGTACAGCGGTATCACCTCGGTGCCGTGCTGATCGGCCAGCTCTTGGCAGCATGTTGTGAATGCGTCGCTGGGGCGGCGGGCGCATGCCACCACATGCGCGCCTTGTGCTGCGAAAAGACGGAGTATTTCAAGCCCGATCCCACGGTTGCTGCCTGTGACGATGGCCAATTTGTCTTTGAGAAGTGGGGGCATGGGGTTCTTCAGCATGGTCGGTAGCAGGGGCCTCGGTCGTACACAGGCTCCAGCAAATCAAAAGACGCGTCGGCAACCAGGTAGCCTTCGGGGAAGGGGGGCCTCAGGTGTTCGCCCAGTGCCACACTGACCCTTGGATCAAGGCAGTATGCCTGGATGGCCAAGGTGAAAAAGTCAGAAAAAAGGCGCAAATGACGCCGTTTCATGGTGGTCAACACGTCCAGACGCGCCTCAGCGGTCAGGCTGGGGTATGTCTGAGGGGCACAGCTTGACTGGAGCGCCTCCAGCATGGCGTGCAGCGTCGCCATGCCCGCAGGGGCTGCGCACACGTGCCGGTGCAGCACATCAAACTCGCCACATGGAAACCCCTTGTCAGGTACGCTGGGCAGCACATCTGACAGCAATACCTCGAGCGTGTGTCGCGCCTGTTCCGTCAGCGGTGGTGGGGTGGCCTTCATGGTGACTGGCATCTGTCTTGGATGATGCCGTCTGCAATGTGAAGCGCAACGGCCTGCATTGTGGAGACTGGATTCACCCCGCCACTGGTCACGAACACGCTGCTGTCGGCGATGTAGAGGTTGTTGACATCGTGGCAGCGTCCCTGTGCATTGACCACAGATGTCTGGGGGCAATGCCCCATGCGCGCGGTGCCCATGAGGTGCCAACCCGTGTGTCGAACAGGGCCAAAGCCCGTCACCTTGCGGGCACCCGCGGCGCGCATCACCTCTTTGCCACGGTCCAGGCCGTGCGTGAGCATTTTCCTGGTGTTGTCGCTCAAGGTGTAGTTGATTTTGGGGGCTGCAATGCCGTGCTGATCGGTCAGGTTGGCGTCCAGCGTCACGGTGTTGTGAGGCTCGGGCAAGTCTTCTGTGATGACGCCGATGCCCACGGTGTGTCCATAGCGTGCCGCCAGCGCGGCCTGGAATCCCGCGCCATGTGGAATGTCGCGTCGCAAAAAACCTGATGTGGCGGTCTCGATCAGCCCTGGGCCACGTAAAACTTGCAGTGTGTAGCCCCTGACAAAGCCCCGTTGTGGATCTGTTTCATAGAACTGATGGCTGTAAATGGCGCAGCCCTGCGGGCCTCGATGTGCGTGCAGGTTGTCATCGAAAACGCCTTCCACATAGCCCAAAGGGTGGAGCATCAGGTTGCGACCCACCTGCCCGGAGCGGTTGGCCAGGCCATCGGGGAATCGGGGGCTGCGAGAGTTCAACAGCAGCCGTGGTGTGCCCACGCCGTTGCAAGCAATCACCACCAGCCGAGCGGGCTGAAAGTGGGTGTTGCCATCTGCATCGAAGTACAACGCGCCAGCGGCCTTGCCGTGTTCATCCAGTGTGATTTCGCAGACGCGGGCATGGGTCTTCAACTGCACACCGGAACGCAAGGCCAAGGGCCAATACGTGCGGTCAGTGGACGCTTTGGCGCCTTGGGCGCAACCTGTGTTGCACGGTCCCAGGTTGATGCAGGCGGGACGCCCGCCGTGTGGCTTGGTGGCAATGGCTGCATAGGAGGGCCACCAGTGCCAACCCAATTGATTGAATCCGTGACCCATGCGTTCGCCCATCAAACCCATCGGTATCGGGGGGAGCAGGCCATCAATGGGGGGGTAAGCAGGGTCACCACCCAAGCCGGACACCCCCATCATCCGGTCATTCACCGCGAAGTAGGGAGCCAGTTGCTCGTACGACAAAGGCCAATCTTCTGCCACGCCGTCCAATGTGCGAACCTTGAAATCGGACGGGTGAAACCGGGGAAAGTGGGCCGAAAACAGTATGGTGCTGCCGCCCACTGCGTTGAAGTTGGCAATGGCAATCGGTGAGCCTGTGTCGTTGATGGGGTAGTCTTCCGGGCGCTGGCGGACGTTTGGGCTGACGTGGAAGTCTTGGTGTCGCGCCAGCTCCCAATCGATTCGGGTGCTGGGGTATCGGGCAGGGTCCATGTGACCGCCTTGTTCCAGGCACAGTACTTTGAGGGAGGTTTGCCCCAGGCGCCAGGCGACGGCTGCACCTGTGGCACCTGCTCCGATGATCAGGACATCAACGGTTTCTGCCGCGCTCATCGCACCACAGTCGTTGGCCTTTTGGGGAGGTATTGCTCCAGGATGTCAGGAATGGTGATCAGCATCTCTGCTTCGCAGGCCACCTCTCCATTGGTATAGCCGACGCCAGAGCCTTTGGCGATGCCTCTTTTCCAGGAGTGAACGCGGGTTTCAATCACCAGTTTGTCACCGGGTTTGACTTCTTTTTTGAAGCGCACCAGGTGTTGCAAGGCGTGCGTGACTTTGCCTTGGTTACCAGGCAGGGTGGTGATGGCCACCGTCAGCATTTGTGCCATGGCTTCCAGTTGCAATGCGCCGGGCATGTTGGGTGCACCAGGAAAATGGACTGGGAAGTACCACTCATTGAGGCTGAGGTTTTTATAGCCTTTGGCGCTGACACCCGGGATGACTTCGTCCACGTGATCGATCATCAGGAACGGGTAACGGTTTGGCTGGTATGCCTGCAATTCGACGCAGTTCAGGCTGAAAGCTTGCATGGGGATGGGCTGAAAAGTGTTCGTGAGATAGGCGCAAATCTACTGCGCACGCGTGTCTGACAGCACCTCAAGTATGTTGTCCACAACTGAGGTGGACAGCCCTGGGTAAATGGGCAGGCACAGCACCTGATTGGCCATGCCATGTGCGATGGGCAGCCGATCAGGGGATGCACTGGCCAGGCTTCTGTACATGGGGAACGAGCTGGTCAGCGGGTAAAAATAGCGCCGAGGGTTGATGTTGACTGCTTTGAGTCGCCGATACAGCTCATCGCGGCTGACCGGGTGCGCGGGCGTGACCAGCAGCGGGCAATACGCATGGTTCCACTGGGTGTCAGCCGGTGGTTGAAGGAGTTTCAGCGTCGGGATGTGTGCCAAACCCTGTGCGTATTGCCGGTGGATGCTTGCTCGGGCTTGAAGGGCTGTGTCAATGTGCTTGAGTTGCAGCAAGCCCATGGCAGCCTGAATTTCATTCATTTTGCCGTTGATGCCTGGTGCAACCACAGTGACTTCGTCGGCAAAACCGAAGTTCTTGAGAAAGTCGATGCGGTGTTTGGTTTTCGCATCCGGGCAGATGATGGCCCCCCCCTCAAATGTGTTGAACACCTTGGTGGCGTGAAAGCTCAGGACCGACAAATCACCATGCTGAAGAATGCTGCTGCCCTGGTAGCTCACATCGAATGCGTGTGCGGCATCGTAGATGACTTTGAGCCCGTAGTTTTCGGCGATTTTTTCGATCCGCTCCACATCGCAAGGAAAGCCGTAGCAGTGCACAGGCATGATGGCCGTGGTGGACGGCGTGATGGCTTCTTCAATCCGGTCGGGGTCCAGGTTGCAGGTAGCCGGGTCGATGTCAACGAAAACAGGCCTGATGTTGTTCCACAGTAGCGAATGGGTGGTGGCTGCAAAGGTGTACGGCGTGGTGATGACTTCGCCCGTGATGCGCAGGGCTTGCAACGCCGTGACCAATGCAATCGTGCCATTGGCAAACAAGCTCAGGTGTCCCACGCCCAGATGGCGTGCCAACGCCTCTTCCAACTGCTCATGGAAAGGCCCGCCGTTGGTCAACCGTTTGCTGGCCCAGATGGACTCCAGGTACGGAATGAACTCGTCTAAAGGGGGGAGGAACGGCTCTGTGACATGAATGGGTTTGTGCACAGGGTTGGTCATGATGGCCCTTCAGATGTGTGGGTGCTCAGTGTCGGCTCACCGGGTCGAAAATGGCATGAAACCAAGCATCCACATGTTGGCTCAACGCGAAATTGGATTTCACCCAACGGTTCAACCCATCTCCGAGGGATTGTCTCAGTTCTGCGTCGCTCAGCAGGCTGTCCAAGGCGTCAATCCATGCATCGCACTCATTGGCGACCCTCAAAACGGGTGGATTGCCCGTGCGGAATGGGTACACGTCGGAACAGACCACTGGCCAGCCCATGGCACCGTACTCCAGCAGTCGGAGGTTGCTCTTGCAGGCGTTGAACGGGTTGTCTTCCAGCGGTGCAATGGCAATGTCCAGGTCGAGGTTGGCCAAAGTCTGGGGGTACACATCAATGGAAACAAACGGGTGCACCTCCTTGACGTGGGGTTGTATGGACGGTGGGCACATGCCCATGAACACCCAGTCCACTTGGGTGCTGAAATGTGCGACCACCGTCTGGATCATGTCCAGATCGCCCAGGTGTTGCTGTGCGCCGGCCCAGCCCACACGCAATTTGCCGCCGCGTTCGCGCCGTGTCACGGGCAAATCAAACCAAGTGGCTTCGACCAGTGCGTTGGGAATCACACGTGTTTCAGGCACGAATGCCTGGTAATACTCTCGCAATGGCTCGGTGGTGACCACCAACCGGTCGGACAGCTCGAGTGCCCGGCGCAATCGGGTGTTGCCTTCTCGCTTGTGGTAGTTATGCAGATGGTGTTTGCCTGGCAAGTTGCCAAACAAGTCGTCCAGCATGTGCACGATGCCCAGCTTGGGCAGGTTGACGCGGTACTCCTCCAGCCTGGCCAGTTGAAGGTCGCCAATCGCGTTTTGCACGATCAGCCGGTCAAGGCCTGAGCGAACCAGTTCAATGGAGCTGGGTACCCTGGCGATGTCGCGGTTGATGGGGAACACCACGCAACTTTGTGCTTTGCCCTCGTTTTGGAGGGCATTGAGCGGTTCGATCACACGGTACTGACCTGAGCCGCTGGACAGTGGCAGGGCCACGGCACGGGGCCGGTCACGGCGGCTGGGTTGCCAGTCGATGACGATGTCCTGCTCAAGATCGAAGGGGTGTGTCAGCGACAGGTTGCGGTTGTAGTTAGGGTCTGCGCCAAGGGCCGATGCCCACCGTGCAGACAGGCATCGGCGCTCTGTCAGCTCTGCCTGACGCAGCGCCAGCGTGTCTTCCGGCAAACGTTGGCGCTCCTCCAGCGTCTTGCCACCGTGGTGCAGCACGCTGACCTGTGGTGACCACACGTGGCGCAGTCCGCTGGCACTGGCGCGCAAAGCGAAATCGAGCACGGGCAGGAAGAGCGGCAAACCAGCTTCATCGAAGCCACCCACCGCTTTGAAGTGCGGTGCACTGACCAGGAAAAAATGAGGGGCAAACGCGCTCACATCCTGCGTCGCCTGCAGCCGCCCATAGGGCCCGCTTTCCAGCACGTTGCCTTGTTCGCCGCAATAGCTGGTGTACAGCTCCGCAGGGCCCAGGAAGGCCGGTCCTGCGGACATGACCGGGTCGGGGCTGCCGGGTTTGACCAGGCGGGGGGCCACCACGGCCACATCCGGTTGGTTGAACAGGGCACACAACGGCTCCAGCCAGTTGCCGTGTACCAATTCTGTGTCGTCGTCTGCAAACAGCAGCACGTTGCCTGTTGCTTCCGCAGCCCCTGCGTTGAGTGCCTTGGCATGTGAATAGGGTTGATTGGCCAAGGTGATGACACGCGTGGCAAACGGTGTGTTGACCTCGTCAACCGCGTGTTGCACACGGCTGGCAAACTCAGCATCGGCCACGACCAGCACCTCGTGAAGCAAGGGGCTGCCATGGCTGACCATGGATTGGAGCAAGCAGCCAAGGTAGCCCACTTGTGTGGCACACGGCAGCACGACGCTCACCCGTTGCGGGCCTGCGGTGTACACGATGTCGCGCAGCCCCCGCTGTGTGTGGGCTTTGACCTTCGCCTGCAGTCCTGAGCGTGCCAGGTGAGTTTGAACTTGGATTTGCTCTGCCGCCAGTTGCGCGTCCGTCAAGGTGCCAGTGCCGTGTACCAGCAAGGTGTCAATGTGGGCGAGACCTGTGCGACCACTGACTTCCAGCGTGCGCAGTGCGAAGTCGTACACCCCTTCGAACCGGTGGCTTTCGGGGTGGGTTTTCCAGCCACTGGCCTGAAGCAACACCGCATCACCCAGGTAGTTGGTGCTGCGCAGCCATTCAACGTTGGTGTGTGGCTTGAAGTGGGGGTGTTGAGGCTTGCCGTCAATCAGCAAGTCGTCGTCTGCATACAGCAGCGCAGCGGCAGTGTGTTGTGCCGTGATGGCGAATTCGAGGATGGCGTTGGGTTGAAGCGTGGCACCTGCCTTGATGGCCAGAACCCAGTGCGCTTGAACATGCGTCAGTGGCCCCTTGGTATGTGGGGGCCAAACAGCTGACGTTGCACACGCTGGGGGCAATTGCATCCACCGCAGGGCACCTTCGCTTGCCGCACCAAACGGGTTGGCCTGGCTGGACACGATGGTCAGCTCAGTCGGCTGAAGCAAGCTGTTGCCCAGTGAGTCGAGCGTATCGGCCAAGGCGTCCATGTCATGGTCGGCATACACCACGGCAGCCACCGTTGGCAGGTGTCCAGATGCTGCATAGGCACCGTAAATTTCGCCATCAATTTCCCGCAATGTGGAGCGTGCCGTCCATTGCGCCAATTGCTTGTTCACCCGCAATTGCTTGCTGCGGTCCGCGCGCCAGGCCGCGGCTTGCATGGATTGGTCGGTCACCGGCAGTGTCAGCACCACGTCTTCGGGCCAAGCCGTGTCCCAAGGTGTTTGGGCGGCAGCGGCTTGTGTGCGTGCGACAAACTGCGCCACGTCGTCTTCCCAGCCATGCATCTGCGTGAGGTAGCTGTCCAGGAATGTGCTGGTCTGCCAAGGGGCAGTGGGGGGGAGCGAGCGCCAATCGGTCGTCTCCATGACACCCACGTCGCTCAACACCGATGGGGCTGGCTGGTCAATGGGCCATGTGCGGGCGTTGCGCACATGCACAACGGTGCAGCCTTGGGCGCGAGCCATGGCAGAGAGTACCGTCGGTTCGAACAGGTACAACGTTTGCGCCTGTGCCAGGCGGGCCAGCAGCGCGTCCTCTTGCTCCAGGTCGGCACGGGTCAGCCGTGTGGCTTGCTGGGGCAGGTCGGTGATCAATCCACCGGCAGCCAAGTAACTTTCGGCGTACACCAGGGTGAGGGTGCGCGCAGCCAGAGGGGGTGGGGTATTCAGGTTGAGAAAGGGCAACCTCAGTCGCGAGCTTTGCGCAGTGCCGACCCAGGCAAACGTCAGCAGGTCTGCGTTGGGAGACGACGCAGGGTGGGTGTCGAATGCATTAAATTGATAGCGAACTTTCTTTCCTATTGAAGCGGAAAGGCCTAATTTTTCATCTAAAAATACAACAATCGGGCATTTGTTGGCTGCGTGGTGCTGGGCGCGAACAAGGTCATGGACTTTGGGGGTCCACAGTTGTTCATGCGTGTCGGTCGTGATCATCCACGACTCTTGCCCCGCGTGGTTCAACCAACTGCACAGCCTGTGCAAGAGACGGTTGCCTGTGTCCGCCTTGCGATACCCCGTTGCCACAAAATAGTAAGGGTGGGCGGTGCTGTTTGCGCTGGTGGTACACGGTGGTGTGCGGCCTGTGCTCGTACTCAGGATCATGATGTGGACAGAGGTGTACTCAGAATGTCATGGGCCTGCGTAGCGCCCTCCGCGTCAGGCGCGGAGGGTTGTGTTCAGCCGGTTCATCGCAGGAGTGAAAGGACGTTTTGAGGTACCTGGTTGGCTTGCGAAATCATGGCTGTGCCAGCTTGTTGCAGGATCTGCGTGCGGCTCAGGTTGGCGGTTTCTGCGGCGAAGTCGGCATCCATGATCCGGCCCTTGGCGGCAGATTGGTTCTCTACCGAGCTGCGCAGGAAGTTGATGGTGTTTTCAAACCGGCTTTGCACCGCACCCAGTTTAGCGCGAGCCGTGTTGACCGCAGAAATGGCCGAGTCAATGGCCACCAGGTTGGCCGAGTTGCCGGCGTTGCTGCCAGTTGACAGAGCAGAGGCTGTGCCCGCGCCGTACACGCCGGTCACGGCTGAGCCACCGAGGTTCAGGCTGCCCGAGGCGACGGTGATTTGTTGCGTGCTACCCGTGTTGGCACCCACCTGGAAGTCGAAGTTGCCAGCCACGCCCGACAGCAGGCTCTGACCGTTGAACTGCACGGATTGCAGGTTGCGCTGAATTTCGGCGCCCAGCTGGGTGTATTCATCGTTCAGTTTGTCAACGTCGCCGCCAGTGCCGGTGGTGTTGGTGCTGTTGGCTGCTTGCACGGCCAATTCACGCATGCGTTGGAGCATGTCTGTGACGGTGGCCATGCCCGCTTCAGCGGTTTGGGCCAGCGAAATACCGTCGTTGGCGTTGCGGATGGCCACGTTCATGCCGCGAACCTGCGTGTCCATGCGGGTGGCGATGGCCAGGCCGGCAGCATCGTCCTTCGCGCTGTTGACACGCAGTCCCGAAGACAGGCGTTGCAGCGTGGTGGCCATGGAGGCGCTGTTTTGGATGGTGTTGCGCTGTGCATTCAGCGACATCACGTTGGTGTTGACTGCCATTGACATGACGGACTCCTTCGATGAAACGGTTTAAAAGTGATCAGAACCACGCGGTTTCGAGAGCATCTTTTTGATGACCAAGTCAACCGAGTACGTGGGTCCATTGTTTGGTGTCTGCGTGAAGACAAAGCCCCGATAAACGGGACTTTGTGCGGGCTTTTATCAACTTTGCTCAGCCTTTCAAGAGAGACAGAACGTTCTGTGGCACTTGGTTTGCCTGGGCAATCATGGCTGTGCCAGCTTGCTGGAGGATTTGTGCGCGGCTCAGGTTGGCGGTTTCTGCGGCGAAGTCGGCATCCATGATCCGGCCCTTGGCGGCAGCCTGTTGCTCGACCGCACTGCGCAAGAAACTGATGGTGTTTTCAAACCGGCTTTGCACCGCACCCAGTTTGGCGCGCGATGTGTTCACGGCGGAAATGGCCGAGTCAATGGCCACCAGGTTGGCCGAGTTGCCTGCGTTGCTGCCCGTTGACAGGGCAGAGGCCGTGCCCGCACCGAACACGCCGGTCACGGCTGTGGTCCCGAGGTCCAGGCTGCCGGAGAGGATGGTGATTTGCTGCGTTGAGCCGCTGTTAGCGCCCACCTGGAAGTCAAAGTTGGTGGCCACGCCCGACAGCAGGTTCTGTCCGTTGAACCGAACGGATTGCAAGTTGCGTTGGACTTCTGCGCCCAGTTGGGTGTATTCGTCGTTCAGCTTGTCAACGTCGCCGCCCGTGCCGGTGGTGTTGGTGCTGTTGGCGGCTTGAACAGACAACTCGCGCATGCGCTGCAACATTTCTGTGACGGTGGCCATGCCCGCTTCAGCGGTTTGAGCCAAAGAGATGCCGTCGTTGGCGTTGCGGATGGCCACGTTCATGCCGCGAACCTGCGTGTCCATGCGGGTGGCGATGGCCAGGCCAGCGGCATCGTCTTTCGCGCTGTTGACACGCAGTCCCGAAGACAGGCGTTGCAGCGTGGTGGCCATGGAGGCGCTGTTTTGGATGGTGTTGCGCTGTGCATTCAGCGACATCACGTTGGTGTTGATGGTCATGGACATGACAGACTCCTTCAAAGACGATGTATGGCGGTTAAAGCCACACGGTTTGAAGAAGCGTCACTGGATGACGAACCCAACCGCGTGTTGGGTTCAATTGTTCGATTCCCAGAAAAAAACAAAGCCCCGATAAACGGGGCTTTGGGGGGTCAAATCGGAACTATGGTGGCCAGCATGGCTATTTGTTCCACTGTGCCACTTGCTGTGTGATGAACGTGCTCATGGTGCTGAGTGTGCCCATCTTCGTGTCCAGCGCGTTGTATTGTTTATAGAGCGCGGCTTGACGCTGTGTGAGCCGGACGTTCAGGGCGTCTTGGTCCTTGGTGTTGCGTGCAATGGATGCTTGCAACACACTGCTGCGGCCACTCACATTGCCATCGACGCCATTGGCTTGCTGTATGAAACTGTTGATGCGTCGGGCCATGCCGTCTGTTGCCGACGATCCGGTCGAAGCGGTGAAGAACGTGTTCAAGTCTGACGTGCTTTTCAGCGCTGTTTCCAATTTGGTGCTGTTGAGGCTGAGGGTGCCGTCGCGTTGAATTTCCATGCCGATATCACTCAGCCTGGTGAATGTGGTGCCGCTGGGGCCGCTGGCGCCCAACATGCTGCGCAGCACACTCTGCAGGCCAACTGCCGTCGAGTCGCCTTGCAAGGTGCCGGCCTTTTTCGTCGCGGCGTCGTACTTTGTCAGATCGGTCAACGTGGTGGCCACCTTGTTGTAGGCCGTTTGAAAGGCCTCCAGCTTGGTTTTGATGGACGCAGTGTCTTCGCCAATCGTGATGGTGGCTGCTGTGGTGGTTTCTGTCAGCAGGTTCAATGTGACGCCAGGCACGGCGTTGGTGACGGTGTTGCTTGCCGAGGTAACGGCAATGCCATCGATCTCGATGCTGGCATCCTGCGCTGCCTGGGTTGGTGTCATGCCATAAAACGCCGAGCTTGTGCTGGAGTAGTCGTAGGCCAATTTGCCGACCCCTGTCGTGCCGTCTGTGATGGCAGTGCCTCCACCGTCGAACGTCTTGATCTGGAAGCCTGACGCTGCGCCCGTGGTGTTGCCGCGCAACAGCAGTTGGTCATTGGTGCCTGTTTTCACCACCACGGCCGTCACGCCCGCGCCTGCGCCGTTGATCTTGGTAGCGATGTCGGTCAACGTGTCGGTGTCGCTCACGTTCACGCTCACGCTGCTGCTTGAGCCTGCTGTGAACGTGGTGCCGCTCCATTCGCCCAGCTGGATGTCCAGTCGCCCACTGGAACCCAGTGCGGTCCCTGTGGCCACGCCTGACGAGCGAGTCGATTGCACCTGCGCCAAATCGATGACCTTCAACCCGAATGACGTCGCCAGTGCACCGGTGGTCGCAGAGCCCGTCACCGCGCTGGTGTTGTTGGATGTAAAGGTCTTGGCTTTCCAGCTGGATGTGTCCAGCAGCTTTGAGGCCGCATCTTGCAGTCCCGACAGGGCAGACTTCAC
>JACCDS011008791.1_pt1 | contig 17222 bp, 14 predicted proteins | sample 7446441 | NCBI WGS metagenome assembly JACCDS01 (sample SAMN15323445, study PRJNA562643) | freshwater metagenome | isolation source: river surface water | place: USA:Blue River Watershed | collected 2017-08-17
GCATCACGCTGGGCATGAAGACCACGCACGAACGCATCCCGGAAGTGCTGGAGTTTTTCCCCCGCGTGAAAGAGCGCATGAACTCGCGCGCCTCGGCCCTGTCGGGCGGTGAGCAAAAGCAATTGGAGATTGGCCGCGCCTTGCTGCTGCGCCCCAAGGTCTTGCTGATCGACGAGCCCTCCATTGGCCTGTCGCCCATGGTGGTGCAGGACGTGTTCAAGCTGTTGCGCAAGCTGGCCGACCAAGGCACCACGGTGCTGATGGTGGAGCAAAACGTCAAGAGCGCGCTCAAGTACTCGGACAACGCCATCGCGCTCGAATCGGGCCGTCTGGTGCTCTACAAATCGGCCGCCGAAATCCTGGCCGATCCACAGATGGAGCGCCTGTTTTTGGGGGGGGCGCACACCACCTCGGCCGCTGCGGTCTGAGGCCCAGACGCTCACTCCACCGTCACGCTTTTGGCCAGATTGCGGGGTTTGTCGATGTCGGTGCCCCGGATCTTGGCGGTGTGGTAGGCCAGCAATTGCAGGGCCACCACATGCAGCCAGGGCGACAGCGCCAGGGGCGCAGGGGGCAGACGGATGATCTGGGTGTGGGGTGTAAGTTCGAGCGCCGCCTGGGCATCGGCCAGCACATACAGGGGACCGCCGCGGGCGCTGATTTCCTGCAGGTTGTTGCCCAGCTTGCCCAGCATCGCATCGTCCGGGGCCAGCGCGATCACGGGCATGTGCGGGCTGATCAGCGCCAGCGGGCCGTGCTTGAGTTCGCCGGCAGCAAAGGCTTCGGCGTGGATGTAGCTGATCTCCTTGAGTTTGAGGGCGCCCTCCTGGGCAATGGCGTGGTGAAGTCCCCGCCCGATGAAGATCGCGCTGTCGTGTGTTGACAGGCTCTGGGCCCAGCGCTGCAACTGCGGCTCCAGCTGCAGCACCTGCTCGATGGCTGCGGGTAACTGCCGCAAGGCGCTCAGGTGGGCCACCTCTTGCGCGGTGTCCAGGTGACCTCGGGCCTGTGCCAGGCTGAGCGCCAGCCAATACCAACCCAACAGTTGCGCGGTGAAGGCCTTGGTCGAGGCCACCCCAATCTCGGGGCCGGCCTGGGTGATGTGGGCCAGTGCGCATTCGCGCACCATGGTCGAGGAGGCCACATTGCACAGTGCCAGCGTGTGGGCCATGTCCAGCTGCTGCGCGTGACGCAAGGCGGCGAGGGTGTCTGCGGTTTCCCCCGACTGCGAGACCGCCACCACCAGGCTGTGCGGGTTGGGCAGGCTGTCGCGGTAACGGTATTCGCTGGCCACTTCGACCTGTGTGGGCACGCGTGCCAGGCTCTCGAGCCACTGGCGTGCCACGCAGGCGCTGTAGTGGCTGGTGCCGCAGCCCAGGATCAGGACCGCGTCGATGCTTTCAAAAATCTTCTGCGCGGTCTGCGCGCCGGCACCGGGGCTGTGGCGCTCCAACAGGGCCGCAGACAGGCCCTCGGTCTGCGCCAGGGTGTCGCGCATGATCTGGGCCTGCTCGAAGATCTCCTTGTGCATCTGGTGCGCGTGGCCATTCAGGGCAGACGCTTGCCGGGCGGCCTGCACGGTTTGAACCGGTCGCGTCACGGCCTGGCCTTCGCGGTCGGTGATGGTGTAACGGCCGGCCTGGATGTCGGCCACATCGCCATCGTGCAAATACACGATCTGGTCGGTTTCGTCCGCCATGGCCAAGGGGTCGCTGGCCAGGTAGATGTCTTCCTGCCCGATGCCCAGCACCAGAGGCGAGCCCGAGCGCGCCGCGATGATGCGTTCCGGTTGGTCATGGAACATGACGGCCAGGGCATAAGCCCCTTTGAGCAGGCTGAGCGTGCGGTGCACCGCCTGCAAGGCATCGCCCTGGCGCGTGGCGTCCAGCAGGTGCGCGATGACTTCGGTGTCGGTCTGGCTTTTGAAGCGGTAGCCGCGCTCGATCAGGGCGGCCCGCAGTGCGTGGTGGTTTTCAATGATGCCGTTGTGCACCACGGCCACCCGGGCTGCTGCGTTCGCATCGGCGCCCGGCCCCGGGCTGAAGTGCGGGTGGGCATTGCAAATGGCCGGTGCGCCGTGCGTGGCCCAACGGGTGTGCGCAATGCCGCTGCGGCCTTGCACGCCATGTGCAGGTGCCTGCGCCTGACGGGCCAGGTCGGCCACCCGGTCCACGCTGCGCATGCGCAGCAGTTGTGCGCCTTGGGGGTTGGCGCTGTGGGTGCCGTGCACCGCCAGGCCGCAGGAGTCGTAGCCACGGTATTCCAGCCGCTGCAGGCCTTTGAGCAAGGCGGGCACGATGTTGTTGGGAGAGACGATGCCGATGATGCCGCACATGGGTTGACTTTCGGGAGGGGGTTTAAAGGTCCTGGCTTTTGCAGCGCTGGCTCACATGGTGCAAAGCGTTGCTGATGAACACCTTGGTCAATCGGCTTTGTTGCTGTGCATCGCGGATGAAGCCCTTTTGCTGCAGGCGTGTGGCCAGTTCGTTGGATTGGTGGGCTTTTTTCAGGTGCGTGCTGACGATGCGGAAGTCTTTTTCAACGCCGTCATGGATCGGCATGTCGATGCGGTTGTTCAGGTCGTCGTTCATGTGGGGCTCCTTTTCAGGGTGGGGTGGGACTGCGCGTGCGCAGGGCTTCATGCAGGGGTGTCCACTGCACTGTGAGGGAGGGGCTGTTGCCAGCGACCAGCAGCCAACCACCCCGGTCCGGGCGCAAGCTGCCTTGTCCCTCGGTGATGCGGATGTCCCGGGCCGTGCCGGCCGGAAACACCCAGGTCATGTCCTGCAGGCTCTCGGGGTGGCTGGCCGATATTTCCTGCTGGCCTGGTCCACGCAGGGCCCGCAGACGCCACTGGACGGCTTGCCGGCGGTTCATGAAGTCGGACAGCTCGGCCATGCTGTACCAGCGGAACTGGTCCTTCGCTTTGAGTTGTCGCACCTCCGATTGCATGGCCTGCAAGGTCATCTCGAAATGCGATGTCACGGCGGGGTGAAAGTAAAACAGCCGCGCCAGGTGCTGCACGCTCACATGGTCCAGCAGCTGACGGATGAAGTCGGCGATCTGCTCTTCCGTCATGCCGTTTTCTTGCAGTTCATCGAAGGTGGCAATCCGTTTGAAGTTGGAGATGGGGAAGGTCCAAAGGCGCGTGTGTGGTGTGGGTTGCTCATGGATGAACGAGCGTGTCGGCCCCAGGCCGGTGTCCGAGGTGGCGTAATAGGCCTTGAAGCCCTGGCTGTCCAGCCAGGCGGTGGCCCAGCTGGGCTGGTTGCCCATGGGCGCGGAATACGCCTTGACCGGCTGGCCGATTGCGCCGCTCACGCTGAGGTGGTTCTTTTCCAAGTCCGGCACAAAACGCGCCTGGTTGCTCTCATTGGCCTGGTAGCCGTACACGTTGTGCACCCAGCCACCGTGGTTGCCAATTTCGTGGCCTTTGTCGTGCTGGCGTTTGAGAAAGTGCTGCATCCAGGGGTTGTTTGGCAGGTTCAGCCCCAGACCATCGGCCGGGCGGAGGGCATCGGGGCCGGCGGTCACATGGATGGAGTAAGGGCCATCGTCAAACCAGCCCGACCTTTCCAGCTCGGCCAGGGGCGCTTGCGCAGCGTTCGAGTCGACGTGCAGGTTGAGCACGATGCCGCCCTGTCCCCTGGGGGTGGCCAGCAAACGGGGCTGGCGCACCATGTCGTGCCCGAAATAGGTGAGCAGCTGGTGCAGCAAATAACTGTCGGTGCGGGTCTTGAGGTAACCCAGGGGCAGGTTGGCAAACAGCACCTGGCCCTGTCCGTGGGCGTGCGTCGACACCACGGGCACGCCCTCGCTGGAGCGCAGCAGGGTTTGCACCGGCTCCAGCGCTTCGGTGCGGTAATGGCTGTACATCAGGTGTTTGTAGGCGTAGGTGGTCAGTTCGCCCCAGTCCTGGGCATCGCCTTCGCCAAAGTCGAGCTTGCCCGGCTGGATGCGCAAGGTCTGCTCGGCTTGCCGGCTGGCATACACCGGGCTTTGGGCGATGGTGTCGTCTTGCAGCTGTTCGTACAGGGCGTAACGCATGCCCACCAGGTGCGACAGGCGCGAGGCCTTGTCGGCATAGGTGCGGCTTTGCAGGCTGAACAAGGCGGCGTCGAAGGTCACCATCAAGCGGCCGCCTTGCGCCACATATTGCGACAGGGTGTTCACCAGCAGGTCGGAGGCCTGCCGGTGCACCGAGTCGGGCAAGAGCACACCGGCCACAGGCGTGCGGTTGGCCTGCGTGCGGATGAAGTCATCGGCGTTCATGGGCGTGACGGCCAGGCCTTCTTCCTGGGCGGCATCGAGCCAGGCGCGTGTGACGGGCAGCGCCTCGGCACCCGCGTCGGGCAAGAGCAGCACGATGCCGTGCGCTGCGACAGCTTGCCGGCTGTAGGCCTGAAAAGCCAGAGCGCTCACGGCCAGTGCGATCAGCGCCAAGGTGGCCCCCACGACCAGGCGCAGGCTGGACAGTTGCAGGTGGGCTGGCTTCATGTGTCGGCCCTCCCCGAGGCCATGGCCTGCGCCGGCACCAGGCTGGCCAGCCAAGCGTACAACGCCACAAAAATCCACAGATCGAGCAGGCTGCCAAAGCACAAGAACAGGACCGGCATGAACAGGATGGACAGGTGCTCCAACAGCCAGGCCTGCAAGATCAGCTTGTGCGGCAGCATCAGGGCAAAGTAGGCCATCACCAGACAAGGCGCCAGCAGCTTCTGGTACAGCGGCATTTTGAGCAGACCCCAGCCCAGGGCCAGCAGTGGCGGGATGACCCACATGAAGCCGTAACCCATGTCCATCAGGGCCTGCAGATGCTTGCTGATGCTGTAGGGAAAGCTGGCCGGCCGCCAGATGAAAAACAGGCAAGCGCTCAGGTGGATCAGACACAGGGCGCGCAAGGTGGTCCGCAGGGGGCGAAAGCGGTCACTGAAAAAAGCGCTGAGCAACCACAGGGCCGCGATGCCCGACAGGCTCCAGGCCAGTGTGGTGTTGGACGGCGCAAATGCGCTGTCGGCCAGGGCCGTCCATTCGATGGCCGAGTCCTGTGCGTTCAGCCGGGGGCTGACCGACAGATCCAACAACAGGCTCCACACCGTGAAGATCCCTTGCCAGGCCGCCATCAGCCAGGGCTTGAGCCAGGCCAGCAGGCCCAGGGGCAGGGCCGACAAGACCAGCCATTCGAAAGTTTTGGCCCAGACCCCGGTGCGTGTGTTCAGCGACAGTACCGTGTTCATGGCAGGTCCCTGAACAGCGCCAGTTGCAGGCCGTCACGCTGGTAGAAAGGGTTCTTGTAGTTTTCGGCGCTGGCCTTGATGCCCCAGTTGCTGCCGATCCAGTGCTTCACCGTGAGCGTGCTTTGGTGGCTGGAAAAGCGGGCGATCGTGCCAATGCTGCCCAGCGACTGGTAGCCCTCTTCGCCCCAGCCGTAGCGGCCGGTGATCTGGGTTTGCTTGTGGTGGCCCCAGGTGGCCGCCACAAAGTATTGGTCGCTGGCGATGTTGCCAGGCTTGCTTTGGGTGTGCTTGATCTCGCCTTGCAGCACCCAGGGCTGCTCGAAGTAGAGCGTGGCCCCCAGGCTGATGTTGTCGTTGCGGTAGCCCTCGGGCGATTTGTAGTGCCCCAGTCCCAGGCTGGTCACCAGGTTTTTGGCCGGCAAGAGCTTGCGGTGCAGGAAGCCATCGACGCGGTAGCGCGGCAGGTAGGTGGCGCCATCGCCCGCGCCGACCGCCAGCGAGGCATACCAGTCGGTGTCCAGCACCACCGTGTCGCCCACGCCCAGGTAACGCCCGTCCTGGTTGAAACGGGTCATGCTGGCCAGTTCGCCGGCGATCTGGTGCTGGCCTACTTCGTAGATGCCGCGCAGGCCCACTTCGCGCCAGTTGCCGTAACCGGCACTCAGCCGGTTGTAAGCGCTGTAGAGCTCAACGCCGCGCCAGCCCAGCATGGCATTGGGCAAATCGGTGCTCTGGGTTTGCGCCTGGGCGATGGGGCTGGCCAGGGCACAGGCCAGCCAGCCCAGGCTGGTGATGCAGGTGGTGGAGATGTTCATGCGGTGCTTTCAATGGGGGGCGTGGGCGTGGGTCAGGATGTCGGCAATGCGTTGGGCGGAATGGCCGTCGCCAAACGGGCTTTCCCGCACCTGCATGGCGCGGTAGGCCCAGGTGTCGTTGAGCAAGCGCGAAGCCTGCTCCACGATCCGGTGCGGGTCGGTGCCCACCAGGGCCGCGCCACCGGCATCGACCAGCTCCTGCCGTTCGGTGCTGTCGCGGGTGATCAGCACAGGGCAGTGGAAGGCCGAGGCCTCTTCCTGGATGCCGCCGGAGTCCGTCAGACAGAAATGGCAGCATGCCAACAGGTGGATCAGGGCCGGGTATTCCAGCGGATCGGTCAGGCACAGGCGCTCCCGGCACGGGCCTTGCAGCCCGCTGAACGCGCTCAGGATGTCGGCGCGCACACTCGGGTTGGGGTGCAGCGGCCAGACCACCGTCAGATCAGGGTGCAGCTTGAGCAGGACACCCACGGCCGACGCGATCATCTGGATGGGACGGCCCCAGTTTTCGCGGCGGTGGGCCGTGACCAGCATCAGGCGCGATGTGCCGTGGCATTGCAAAAATTGGCGCACATCGCTGGGCAGGGCATCGGCTGCGCCGTCCAGATCCAGCTGCGCTTTGACCCACAGCGCGGCATCGATCACCGTGTTGCCGACCTCGTGGATCTGCCGGGCCGCGATGCCCTCGCGCCGCAGGTTCTCGGCCGCTTGTGGCGTGGGCGGAAAGTGCCAGCTGGCCAGACGCCCGATCAGTTCGCGGTTTTTTTCTTCCGGAAAAGGGTCGTGTTGCCCGGTGCGCAAGCCGGCCTCGATGTGGGCCACCGGCACATCGTGGTAGTAGCCGGCCATGGCGCCCACCAGGGCGCTGGCGGTGTCGCCCTGCACCAGCACCACATCGGGCTGAAGTTCGGACATCACCCCGTCGATGCCCTGCAGCAACTCGGCCGTGAGGTCGGACAGGCTGGGCAGGCGGCGGCGCAGCTGGATCTGGTAGTCCGGGTCCATGTCAAAGAATTTGTACAGCGCCTGGGCCACGTCCTGGTGCTGGCCGGTGTGCAAGACCTGAACGGTTTCGCCACGGGCCTGGAGTTCGCGGTAGATCGGGGCCATCTTGATGATTTCCGGGCGGGTGCCCATGCAGGCCAGATAGGTGGTCATGAACAGTCTTTCGGTTGGGGGTGGGGGGCGGTCAATGGGGGCAGCAACTGGGCCGCCACTTCGTCGGTGACGGTCCAGAAAAAACTGTGCCGGTGCGGCAATGCGCGTTGTTGCCAGCAGCGCACGGTGGTCGCATCGCCCTGTTGCCAGGCCACGATGGCGATCAGTCCCCATGGGAACTCTTGTCCGATTTGCTGCAGCCACACCTGGCGGTGCAGGGCCATCCAGCGCTGGTAATGTTGGTCGGCCCCGCCAGGCACCCAGGGGTAACCCACCAGCAAAGGGTAGATCTGTGCGGTGGCATCGGGGTAGAAGGCGTGACCAGGGTGCGGGTGCTCGGGCTGCGTGCTGACCCGAAACAGACCGCTTTGCGCATCCCAGAACACGCTGCGGATGTCTTGTGCCAGGCGCTTGCTGGGCAGGGTGGACCAGACCTCCAGGTTGTCCATGAACAGGGCGTGGCCCACCAGGGGCGACACCTTGTAGATGCCCAGGCGCGGGTCTTGCAGTTGTTGCAGGTCTTGCCGGGCACGCGCCTCCAGGGCGCTGGCGTGCAGGCGCTGGCGCTCGGCCGCCGGCAACTGGCGCAGCAGGTACAACCACAAGGCCAAGGACGAGTCGTCCGCGTCGGGGGCCTTGCACCACATCCAGCTGGTGGGCGTCTTGCAATAGCGCCCCAGGTGGCCTGCGGCGGTGTATTGGCGCCCCAGCCAGCGCGCCCAGGGCAGGGCGTGGGCCGAGATGTCCATGCCTTGCGTGTGGGCCAGCCACAAGGCCTGCATGGCAAAGTAGGGATCGACTGTGTCGCCGCGGTGCTGCACCGTGATGGCGCCGCTCGCGTCGGTGTATCCGGTCAGGTCCAGTGTCCGGGCACCCGGCGCACTGCACAGGCCAAGCCAGACCGCCAGGGCCAGCAGCCAGGGGCGCAGGCCTTGCCGGCCATGGAGAGGACGGGCCATCAGACCACCTGCCCTGACTGTGACGCCCAGACGGTGCCATGCACCACCGCGCCGGCATGGGCCAGCAGTTGCGGTGCACTCACGGTGCCCGGCTGTTCTAACGTGCCCACCACCACCCCTGGCGCCAGACGGATCTGGACTTCGGAGACCACGGGGCCCAGCACCCGCGCATCGTCCTGCAAGCGGATGGGCTGCTCACTGAACAGCGCACCCGCCAGGCGGCTGCGCGGGCCCACTTGCACCGGACCATGGGCCTTGATGTCGCCATCGAGCTGACAGTCCGCGCCCACGGTCAGGGCGCCCATCACCACCAACGGGCCTGTCACCTGGTGGGCGTCCGGTATGCGGCAGTCGCCCGCGATGCGCCAGCCATGCCTGCCCCAGGGCTGCGCCTGCGGCGGTGGCACCCAAGGGCTGCTTGGCGGTGCCTTGGCCAGGGCCTGGCGGCTGCTGGCCGCGATGCCCAGCAAAACGGTGGGGGCGCCAAGCTTTTGAAACTGGCTGCCGGCGTTGGCCAGGATCCGCACACTGGCTTGGACCACCGGCGGGGTGGCCACCCCTTGAACCAGCCGCACCTGCGTGGCGCTGGGGTCGGTGTGGGGCGAGGCCGGTTTTTTGAGGGCCAGCGCCAGGGCATCAAGGGGGTGATGCCACTCGCGCCAGGCCGGGTAAAACGGCCACGCCAACAAGGCCGCCGTCAAGCCCAAAAACAGCACAGTCCATGCGATGTTCAGCGTGCTCATGCGGTCACCTGCCGGGCATAACGGGGGGTCTTGTTCCAGACCAGTTCTTTTTTCGTGAAGCGCTCGCTGACGCTGGCCCACAAGGCCGATGAAATCACGGGCATGCAGACCACAAAACTCAGCAGTTGCCAAGGCAGCAGCCGGATGCGCCTGCGGTGGCCGTCGATCAGCAAGGCATAGACCATTTGCAAAAAGGCCGAGAAGGCGCCCATGGCGCTGTAAACCACCAGCAAGGCGCCTGGAACAAACAGGGTCAGCGCTTCGGCGGCGTTCATGTAGTACAGACCCACCGCGATCACCCAGCCGAGCAGCAGCAGCGGCTGCATCAAAAAGATGTGGAGCAGCAGCAGGCCATCCAGGCGTTCGCGAGTGGACACCCTTCGGCTGGTGGCCAGCTGCCAGGCATGGCCCAGCAAGACCTGGTTGTGGCCCTTGGCCCAGCGGTGCACCTGGCGCAACCGCACCGACCATTCCTCGGGCACCTCCTCGTAACAGGTGGCCTCGTTGTTGTAAACGGTTTTCCAGCCGCCGATCAGCAGCCGGATGGTGATGTCGGTGTCTTCGGCCAGCACGTCGTCGCGCCAGCCACCCACGGACTCGACCGCCGAGATCCGGACACCTCCCACGGTGCCGCCGTATTGCGGCACGGCGCGCAGGTTCATGCGGGCCTGCTGGTCAACCTGGTAGCCGGCCGAGCGTTCCATGTCCAGCATGCGGGTGAGCAGGTTGCTGGACACGTTGCGTGGCACCACCCGGCCCATGACGGCACCCACTTCGGGGTCGAGGAAGGGCGTGACCAATTGCCGCACCAGGCCCGGTCCCGGTGTGTAGTCGGCGTCAAAGATCAGCGCGATGTCGCCCACGGCGTGGCGCATCGCATCTTTCAGCGCGGCCGCTTTGCCGGGTTTGCCGCTGCTGCGGTGGAACGCTTCCAAGCGACCGGGGTGGGCTTTCACGCAGGCATCCACAATGGCCGCGGTCTGGTCGGTGGAGCGGTCATTGACCACCACCACCTTGATGCGTTCGGCCGGGTAGTCCGTTTGGAGCAAGGACCGCATGCTGTCGGCGATCACTTTTTCTTCGTTGTGCGCCGCGATGAACACGGTCACCTGCGGCCATGCGGCCTGTTCGATGCCGGCATAGGGATAACGTTGTGTGCCCCACATGCGCTGCAAGGAAAACCAGGTCTGGCGGATGCCATACGCCAGCATGACCAGGGCGATCAGCCCCAAGGTCAACGCCATCAACAGGCTCAAGGGGCGTTGTTGCCACAAGGTGCCGACATCCTGTGCGCGCACGGCCGCCGGGCACAGCACACCGGTGAGCAGCGCACACGGTGCCAGCGCAGGGCCCCAAGACCGCGTTGTGAAAAGCCGGAAAGCCGAGCGAAAAACCATGGCATGCATACATCACCTTGTTTGTGTGCGGAAGGTGATATTGCGTTGGATGTGTCCGCAGCTCAGGGCGGCAACGCACACGGTGTTGGTGTTGTGTGTGTGGGCGCGCTCAAGGCTTGGTGTGTGCGGTTTGGGTGGTCTGTGCAACGGTCAGTGGCGCGCTGCCTTCCTAAATTGAAAGGACCGAATCGCCGTGCTCTGGGGCATGGCTTTGCGGGGCTGATTATTTTTCATGGAGTGCTCACATGCCCACATTTTTTCTTTCCGATTCACACCGTTTCGAACCTCCAACCCACGCCTGTTGGTGGGGGCCGCCCTGGGCCACTTGCCGAGCCCTGCTGGGTCTGTCTGTGTTGGGTGCCGCGTTGACCGCATGTGGAGGTGCTGCGGGGGACAGTCCGCAGTCGGGCAGCCTGGGGCTGGCCGCACCGGACGCGGTCAATGCCCTGGTGGTGCCGCAGGTCACTCTGGAGGCCGCTGCGGCGGCGGAGATGGCGCCGCAGGTCAGCCGCATGGCGATGTTCGCCGCGGCACCGATGTCCTTGGCGTTCACACCCAGCCCGGATGCCGGTGCATTGATGCTCTTGTTGCCCGACGATCAGGACATGGGGGATCCGCGCATCGCAGCCTGGCAGGACGCGGCCTCTGAAGTGGGGGTGCGGCTGCAGCCTGTGACCGATGCCCAGTTCCTGGCCCTGGGTGCAGCGGCCTTGGGCTATGCGGGCCTGGTCTTGCCCGATGGCCTGCATGTGCAGGCGAGCGATGCGGTGGTCAACGCGGTCAACGACTACACCCGCAGCGGCGGGCGCACCATGTTGGTGTTTGACTTCGCGGCCCTGACCACGCTGAACGGCATTCCGGTGTACCCGGTGCCCAAGTCGCGCCTGAGCGCGTTGGCCGGTGTGGACTATGTGCTCTACGAGGCCTTGCGCGAGCGCACCACGGGTCTGGGGCCTGTGACCGCCTTGCGCAGCACCTTGCGCAGCCTGCAGGTGCCCCCCGGCAAGTCTTTGCCGTTCAACGGCATCACTGCCACCAGCCTGAGCACCAGCCCTTTGCTGAGCGCAGCGCAGATTTCCAGCGAGTCGGCGCTGTACCTGCCGGTCAGCACCCGTGACCCTGGCGGGGCAGGGGGTTTCGATCCGCAGCAATACGCCAACTTGCGCTACGCAGGGGCCTCCGGTCGCACCGATGCCCGCCAGGCGCGTTCGGTGCGTGTGGACCTGGGTCGCGCCACCCGGGGCAAGCCGGTGACTGGGGCCACCGCAGCGCAGTGGCCGTCGGCGGGCATTGCTGCCCAAGCGGTGGCGGATCCGCTGGACGCCTACAACGGCTATTTGCTGGGGCACCTGATCTACCCCAGTTACGTCACGCAGGGCGACTTTGGCTCGGCCCCAGGTCAGACGGTGCTGGCCACATCGCCGCAGTTCGGCCTGGTCGCCGGCGTCAACCCGGTGGGCGATGGCCAGGTGCTGTTTGTCAATTTGCCGCTGACCTACCTCAAGGGCCGCACCGACGCCTTGATGATGCACGGCTTTTTGCATTACTTCGCCCACCGCATGCTGAACATGGCGCACCTGTCGCCCATGCCCAATGGCGTGGCGGGGCTCACGTTCGACTGGCACCTGGACTCGCGTGCCGCGCAGGCCCCCACGGCCAACCTGATCAAGCTCAATGTGTTCAACGATCCGAAAGCCTTGTTCTCGATGGAGATGACGGCCGGCCCGGATGCGATCGTGCCGGGCGATCGCCTGGGCTGGAATTTGCCCAACAACAAAAAAGCGCAGGAGTTTCTGCGCACCTTCCAGGCGGCAGGCCACAGCGTGGGCTCGCATGGCGGCTGGATCCATGACTACTACGGTGCCAATGCCTCGGAGTCCAACCAGCTTCTCAGCACCAACGGGGCCTGCGTGAACACGGCCACCCGGGTCGACAACTACCTGCAGTGCCTGGTGATCAACCGGCAAGCGGTCGATCGCGTGACGGGCCAGTTGTCGCGCAGTTATTCGGCACCCGAGGGCAACAACCCATTGTGGGCCATGGATTGGCTCGAAAAACAGGGGGTGGTGGCTGCTTATTTTGGTGGCCACACCGGGCTGGGCGCGACGCGGCAATACCGCGACGGCCAGTTGCTCAATCCCGCGATCTGGGTCTTTCCGGTCACGCCTGCGGGTCTGTATGCGACCTTTGAGGAGTTTCAGGACTACAACGTGCCCAAAAGCGAGGTCATCAGCTGGTACCGTGATCTGATCCAGTTCAGCGTGGCGCAAAACACCAGCCGCATGGTCTACGCGCATCCGCCTGGCGCTTCGCTGTGGAGCGATGTGCTCAAGGACATGCTGGCTTATGCCAAGGCACAGGGGCCGAAGCTGGCCTGGTACACCATGCCGCGCCTGGCCGATTTCATGAAGCGACGTCTGGCCGTGTCGTGGCAGCAAAGCACGGACAACGCCACCGGGCAAACCGTGTTCAGCGCCTCGCATCCCGAGGGGCTGCAGGAGATGGTCTGGCGTTTGCCCCGCTCCCGTTATGCGGCTGTGCCGGTCATCGTTTCGGGTTCGGGCACGGTGGACACCTCGGACGAGGCCTTCTGGCTGGTCAGGGCGGGTGCGGGCACCGAGCTGGTGTTCCGGGCTTGAGGCGTTGTGCCGCTCAGTTCCGCTCGCTGGGGGGCAGGGGATTGAGCGGCACGTCGATCACGGCTGGCGGTGCCAAGGCCGTGTCGCCTTCGGCGCTCCCACCGCAAGCGGGCAAGGCCAGAACCCAGGCCACGGCGCAGGCTTGCAAAAGCGCTTTCATCAGATGTCTCCAAACCCGTTGAGGATGCTTTGGGTGCGCTGGTAAAAGCCCAGTTCATTGATCGTCACCAGCGCACGTTGGTTGGCGTACTTTGTCTCGGTGGCCGCCATCTGTGTGCGGGCGCGGTTGGTGTCGCCCCGCTTGGCCGCCACATAGCCCAGGATGGCCCAGGGGTAGGGGTCATAAATTTCATGGGGCCATTGCGGTGAGTACCGGTTGAGGAATTGGTAGGCCGCTGTGAAATACGTGGACAGCTCACTCACGCCGAACGCTTGCGGAAAAACCTGACAGGTGGTGCCTGGATAGAACGTTGTGCTGTCGGCATGCGCGTCCTGATCGCTGGTCTTGAAGCCGCTGCGCCCGCTGTCCCACAGGTATATGACCATGCTTTGGGCGATGCTGCTGGCGATGTTGTTGTAGTGGTTGGACAGGGTGGATTCACCGCGCAGCGCCAGGATGGCGGCGAAGTCGCGCAGTGCGCGGTAGTCCTCGGCGTTGTTCATCATGTAGCCGTAGTCGGCCACCGGACTGACGCGAGACAGTTGAAAGACCCGGCACAGGCCATTGGCCTTTTGCAACGCTGCAATGTTCGCGTCCACCATGGCTTGGAGTTTGGCTTTGTTCGCGTCCCACCAGGCCCAGTGGTTCGACGCTCTCAGGTAACGTGCGGCCAGTGACACCAGGGTCGCGGCGTAGGAATTGTCCGAATCCGAAGGCACCAGCGTGATGTTTTGCAGGCTCGCATCGTTGAAGTTCACATCCTCAATGGTGTAGTCGCTTTGCACCCGACTCAGGTACAGGTCCATGTATGGGCGGATGTAGGTGTCCAGATCGGTGGCGTTCAGGTACTGCACGATCGGGACCAGCCCGAGGTTGGTGAAGTACCAGTTGAGCCGACCGTTCGGTGCGATCAGGTAGCCACGCGCCAGGGGCCCGGTGGTGATGCGCAGCGCCTTGATGGCGGCGATGGCATTGATCGGTTGTGTGCGGACCGGTTTGCGTGCGAACGTCAGGCCTGGTGCCAGGCCGCTCAGGCATGTGGACAAAGTCAGCAGGTGGAAGTGGCGTCTTTTCATGATGAATCCTGGAGTGCTGACGCAGCCTAGTGGTCATGTCCTCGCGTGCCCATGCGCTGTAACGGGTAGGCCATGCCGGTTTGTGCGTACACCTTGCGGTCATCCGTTCAAAAGGCATAGCCAGGCATGTATACGCAATCACACCGTTTGGTCAGTGGTCTGCGCTGTGCAATTGCCAGACCATGGCTTCTCAATGGACGGCAAAGACCTGGGCTGTTGCAGCCGGAAGAGTCGCCGCCGTCCCATCTTCCACCCATGACGCCTGAGCCGGCGGTGTCCGGCCGGCGTTGTGAAGTCATGAAAGACCGCGATGTATTACCCTCAAGTTGACAGTGCACGACACAACCGGATTTTGGCCAGTATTCCCTTGAGCCATTACAGCCGCTTTGCGGAGCATCTCAAGCCTGTCGAGTGGGCATCGGGCCAGGTGGTTTGCGAGCCGGGTGATGCGCTCGATTTTGTGTATTTCCCGACCACCTGCACCACTTCCCTGGTGTCCCATACCGAAGAAGGCGACTCGTCCGAGTTGGCCATGATTGGCCGCGATGGCATGGTGGGCGTGCCGCTGGTGCTGGGCAGCACCAGCATGACCCACCGGGTGCTGGTGCAGTGCGCGGGGCGTGCGTACCGCATGCCGGCCCATGTGTTTGTGGACGAGCTGACGCGTTGCACCGAGCTGCAGCAACTGGCCCTGTGTTACGTGCAGGTGCTGATCACCCAGATGTCGCAAAGCATTGTGTGCACCGGCCACCACTCGGTGATCGAGCGCCTGAGCTACTGGTTGTTGACCAACCAGGACGCCTTGTTGCATGACCAGCTGAGCGTGACGCATGAAATGATCTCCAACATGTTGGGGGTGCGCCGTGAGTCGGTGACGCAGGCCTTGGGCAAGTTGCAGGCCGAAGGTTGGGTGTCCAGCGGGCGCGGCAAAATTGCCATCCTCAACCGCGACGGTCTGTTGTCGGGCGTGTGCGAGTGTTTTTCGCTGGTCAGTTCGGAGACCCGTCGGCTGTTTGAGCAGGCCTTGCGCCAGGGCGAGCACCCTGTTTTGTCAGCACCTGTTCATGGCGCTGTGGGCGATGGGGTGTTCGGCGCTGGGGCCGACAGCCGCTTGCAAAAATACCAGGACGCCTACGACTTCGCGCCGGTCGGCTTTGTCAGCCTCAATGCCCAGGGGCAGGTCATTCAGACCAATCTGGCCGGGGCCATCCTGCTGGGCATCCAGCGCTCGCAGCGCCAGTCCAGGGCCTTGATCGATTTCATCGTCCCTGCCGACCAGGCCCGTTTCGCCGACTTCCACCAGGAGGTGCTGAGCGGCAAATGCCGGCGCCATTGCGAGCTCACCCTGGCGGGCACCGACCACCGTGCGGAGATCGTGGTTCGCATTGAAGCCACCCTGGACGATGAAGGTCTGGAGTGCCAGTTGGTGTTGATCGATGTGACCGAGGACAAACGTCAGGCCGAACAGCGTCTGGCCCGCGAGCGCCAGCAGCAGGAGATCCTGGCCACGCAGCCCTACATGGTCTGGTTCAAGGATGCCGAAGGCCATCTGGTATCGGCCAACGCCAATCTGATTGAAAACTGGCGCCACACCGAAGCGGCTGGTCAGCTGGAGCGGCTGGACTTGCGCCACATGCCCTGGAACGTGGCCATGCCGGCACCTCAGTACAGTGCACGGCCTGAACGCTGAGGACGGTGCAAGCCCCTCAGAGCAGGGGGCGCAGATTGCGCGCCGCCTCCTGCATCACCGGCAACAGGCGGTGCAGGGCGTGGTCGGTTTCTTCGCGGTTGATCGGCATGGTCACGCTGATGGCGCCATGCACATGGTTCTGCCGGTCCAGCAGGGGCACGGCAATGCCGCGGAAGTTCAGCTCCAACTGCTGTTCGGACACGGCCCAGCCCTGGCGTTTGAACTGGATCAGGGCCTCGCGCATCTGGCTTTTGCTGGCCATGGTGTGCGAGGTGAAAGACCGCAGCGCGTGGGTTTGCAGCCACTGGTCCATCGCCGCTTCGTCCAGGCACGACAGAACGGCCAGCCCGGCAGCGGTCACCTGCACCTGCATGCGCGAGCCCGGCAGGTAACCGGTGGAAGTGTGGCGGTGGCTGTCGCTGCGGGCGATGAACACGGTGTCGTCGCCATCGACCACACCCAGGTAGGCGATCTCTTCGGTGCCGGCGGTGATGCGTTGCAAGAACGGTTGCACCAGCCGCGGCAGGCGCGCCGACTCCAGATAAGCATGGCCCAGGCGCAGGATGCGTGGCATCAGCCAGTACAGCTTGCCGTCGCTGCCCACATAGCCCAGATGGGCCAGGGTCTTCAGGTAACGCCGGGCGGCTGTGCGCGTCATGTTGCAGCGCACGCCGACCTCGGTGGCGGTCAGCCGGGTGTGGGCGGCGTCAAAGGCCTCGATCACGGACAGGCCTTTTTCCAGACCGGCAATCCAGTCGCGGGCGTCGAGTGGGGACGGATCGTGCAAGGTCATGGCCATGGGCGGGTTGGTGCCTTCGATTATCAAACATTCGCGCAGGCATCCGCCAGGCGTGTGCCCGGCTTGCGGCGCCATTTGCCACTAAGATGGGCGCATGAAACACCGCACATTAGGCCCCTTCAACGTCAGCGCCATTGGCCTGGGCTGCATGAACCTCAGCCACGCTTATGGCGCGCCCGTCTCTGCCGAACAAGGCGAGCGGGTTTTGCTCACCGCGCTCGACCAGGGTGTGGACTTTTTTGACACCGCCGCCTTGTATGGCTTTGGCGCCAACGAAACCCTGTTGGGTCGGGTGATGAAGCCGCACCGCCAGAAATTCACCCTGGCCAGCAAATGCGGCATGCAGGGCGTGGACAAGGGCGATGGCACCCAGGTGCGTGTGATCGACGGCCGCCCCGAGACGATCAAGAAAACCTGCGAAGACGCGCTGCGCCGCTTGCAGACCGAGGTGATTGATCTGTATTACCTGCACCGCTGGGACAAGCAAGTGCCGATCGAAGACAGCGTGGGCGCTTTGAGCGACCTGGTGCGCCAGGGCAAGATCCAGAC
>JACCDS012497461.1_pt1 | contig 17216 bp, 11 predicted proteins | sample 7446441 | NCBI WGS metagenome assembly JACCDS01 (sample SAMN15323445, study PRJNA562643) | freshwater metagenome | isolation source: river surface water | place: USA:Blue River Watershed | collected 2017-08-17
GGTATCTGGTCGATTATCTGTTCGTGACCACCGAGGGCGAGAACTATTACCCATGGGGCCAAAACTTTGACGGGCATATCAGCTACAGCCCGGACGGCAATATGTCAGTGCAAATCATGCAGTCCGACCGCAAGCATTTTACCGGCCCGGACGTAATGAACGGCCTGCCCGAAGAGGCCAAGGAAGCCTTTGACGGGTATATCGCCTATTGGGGCGGTTATGACTTGAATACCGATGAGCATTACGTGGTTCACCACTTGAAGGGCTGCCTGTTTCCAAATTGGATCGGCACCGATTTCAAACGGTTTTACCGCTTTGAGAACGACCTGCTGGTGTTGGAAACGGCCCCCCTGTTGTTTAATGCCCGAACCTGCGTGGCTACGCTCAAGTGGCGTCGTTAAAGGGTCAACCTGCGTGGGCACAAAGCGTGCCCACCCTACCCGGCTGATCAATCAACTGTTAATTTGCAAAAGAATCTCTTCAGCTAAGCTGCGTATCTCGGCTGGTGCGTCTAGCAAGGCGTCACCTTCACCATTTGCAGCGCGCAGGGCCAAAGCAAATGGCTGCAGGAATCCGGCATAGATGCTACGTTCCATCAGTTCGCGCAGGGTATTGCCCAAGCCAATGGCGTGGATTTCGTAACATTGCTCTCGTAATAGTGCAAATGCATCCCCTTCGGCTCTGCTGGCTGGCTCTGCCAATAAATCCAAGGCCTGTAGCGCCAAGTCATTGTTCCCTAACCAGCAATGGGCTTGCAAACGGATGTTCTGCTCCTCGTTGGTTGCAGTTTCCAGCACCAAACGGTATTGTTCGGTTGCTTCATTGTCGCGCTTCAACCTGGCCACGAGTCTGCCCAAATTGGCATGCAGTACTGGATTGGCCCCACCGCACTTGATTCCATTTCGATATGCATCTTCAGCTTCATCGAAACGCTGGAGTTTATTTTGCAGCAATTCGCCCAAAGAGTTCCAAAAAAATCCTAAATTTCCATCAATATTTATTGAAAGATCAATACTTTTCCGATAAGCTAGTTCTGCCTTTTCATAGCAATTCAATTTATATTGCAACAACCCCCCCAATTCCCCCCAAAGCATCGCCGAATTTACATCAATGTCAATTGCTTTTCGATACGCCACCTCTGCCTCTTCATAGCGTCTCAATTCATATTGCAACAAAACTGCCAAGCCTTCCCAAGGTGCCGCCAAATTTGCGTCAATTTCAATAGCTTTTCGATAAGCCATCTCCGCTTCCTCATATCGATTCGATTTATATTGCAACAAATCCCCCAAGTAAGCCCATAGCTCCGCCCAATCGGCATCAAGTTCAATTGCATTCCTATACGCCACTTCTGCCTCTTCGTAGCGATTCAATTTATATTGCAACAAAGTTCCCAAGTTACCCCATAACTCCGCCCAATTTTCATCAAGTTCAATTGCGTTCATATATACTAATTCTGCTTCTTGGTAGCGACTCAAATTGTATTGCAATAAATTCCCCAAGTCCAAAAATGGTTGTACCCAATTTGCATCAAGTTCAATTGCTTTTCGATAAGCCACTTCTGCTTTAGCACTCTGTTTATTATCGCAAGAAGCAATCCACCCCAAGGCGTGCCAAAGTCTGGCGTTGTTAGGAAAAAATTCAATAGCCTTCTTGCATGTTAATTCCGCTGAAGGATCAGTGTGGTAATCAGTAAGTAAATCAATGCTCGCCGCAAATGCGCTTGGTAGTCCGCTAAAACAAGTCTCAATCTGCGTCAAAGCCAATTGCAAATCTGGGCAATCAGGAAAAAAATCCCCATTCTCAATTGCCTGTTCTAATTGTTTTATACCTTCTTCGCCATACCACTCAATAAGTTCATTGCGGTCGGCTTGCAAATTTTCCCGCGCTGCCACAATTTCTTCCCTGGACATATACCCGCATTCTTGGGCCAACTCTTCTTTTATGGCCAACGTGAAGTGTAATGAGCGCATTACCTGACAAACCCAAGCCGATTTCTCCGACTCTGCAAGCGGCACAGCCATCAAACCAGTGCGCACTTTATCCAGTCGTGCCAAATAGTCATCCGGCGTTGAGTAATCCGAATCATCACCCTGCAGATCAAACAGATCAGTCAATGCCGCGCTTTTGCGTGCATGCTTGAATACTGCCCAATCCAAATGTTTCCGCTCATGCGCCGATTTTGGCATCGCCCGCGCCACCGCACGGGAATATTCCAGTTCCGAAAAATCACAATATGCCCCATCCCGATGTGCTAACCAGCGTGATTTGGCAATATCCTGCAACTCACCACTGCTATACCAAAGCCGCATAAACTCCACCAGCCACCCAACCCGCGCCCGTGCGCTGCGCGGTGCGTTGCGCATCAAATACCAAATATTGAAAAACCGCTCGGCTACCTGATACCCCTGCCGTTTTTTGCCGCTCAAGCTTACTTTTTCAACCAACCCTTCCTGCTCTAGCCGCATCAACTGCGTGCTCACTACCCCCACAGCCAGCCCCGAAACATCGGCCAAGCCTTTGGCGGTAATCGGTGCCCAGCTTTCCATGACATGGGCCAATACTTTGCGCATTTGATCGGCCAAAATTTCCAGCTTGGCTTTATACAAAGGCGTCATTGCATCCAACAACCGCTCCAGATCCGAACGGACACTCTCTTGCCCCCCCGCAGCAAACAACTCATACAGGGTGATGGTGGTACGCGGGTTGCCGCCAGTGAGTTGGCGCATTGCGCGCAGGCGCTCGGGCCGTGCGTCCAGCATGCGCTTAACTTCTTGCTCAGCCGCCTCACCCAACAAGCCGCGCCCGGCCCCGAAAGTGCGTGCCAGTGCCAAAATGGCAGTCTGCATTTCCGGTAATGTCAGGGGGCGCAATTCGATCAGTTGAAAAAAATCCAGAAACGCATCGCTATACAAGCCTTTCGCCTCCAGCGGCTGATAACTGCCGCCCAGCCAAAAAAAATGCGGCGAATGCAGCAATACCTTGCGCACCCGCCACAGCGCAGAGGCCCCACCATCCGGCGCACTACCACGCTTGTTCGCAGCAGCACTTGCCAGATTGGAAAATAACAAATCAGTGCTATCCATCAGCAACAGCAAACGTTTTTGGTGCTGTTGGCACCATTGTTCCAGCCATGCCAAGGCCGCTTCTTCCCGCTGCACTTGGGACATTTGCCCCAATTTGACCAATTCAAAGTCAATCGTTTCAATCGGCACACCCTGTCGCTCCAGTGTGTCGGCCAGCGCCCCAATCACATTGCTCCATAGCTCACCGGGCGTACTCACCGTGTATTGCTCTTCAGGAAAACGCAATGCCAGCCAACTATGATTAACTTGCGCATCTTCGGCCACAGCCAGCGCCACCCTTTGCAACAGCGTAGATTTACCCATGCCGCGCTGCCCGGTAATGAGCATATGTTGCGCCACGCCCCCCGCCGGAACAGCGCGCACCGCCGCAAGGATGCTGGCCAATTCGCGCTGGCGCACCACAAAAATGGCACGCAATTCCTCAGCGCTCCATAAATGCGGATTATATTTGGCAGTGGCAGCTATCCCCTGCCCCCCACCCCAGGCTGTGCCCAGTACCGCAATATCCGATTCAGACATGGTTACGGCTCCAATAATCACGCAGCAGGAAAGAAAGAAATTTGACCCGGCCATCGGCATCCGGGGCGCTGAGATACCCCTCTTCTTGCAATTTGCTGATGATGTTTTGTTGCCGCAGCGCCCGTGCATCCGGATCGGGTTCCAGTTTGACTAGTCGGGCATGGAGTTGTTTTTGGGTGAAGCCGTCCGCTTTTTTTGCCAGTGCCGTCAAAATCAGGCTGGCGAAAGCCAGATCGGCCCCTTGCAGGTCGCGCTTTAATCGTTGCTCCCAATGCACAAAGCGGGAGCGGCTGGAGAGCAGGCGTTCGTAGGCATCATCGACATCACTCTCAATCAATACCTTGGCTGCGCCCAGAACAGCACTTTCATCAAGCCTGTCCCGTGCTGCCTGCATGGTTTGATCGAGCAATAAACAAAGGTAAAAAGGTGAGAGCCAACCGACCTTATCAACCAAATGCTTGACACTCTCCGCTCCAATCACCCACTGGCTGTCTGCAGCAAATTTTTCCACCATGCCAATCGCCGCAGCGCGTTTGAATGGCCCAATCGGGTATTCAAAGCAATCATTGACCTGCGCACTCAGGCCGTAGCCTTCGAGTAATGCATTTAGCCCAATCGATCCTGTGAACAAGAATCGACACGCAACGCCCGGCGTAACGCGCCAGGTACGCAACCATGCCAACAGGGCTTCGGCTTGCTTCTGATCTTGCTGCAATAGCTTATGCAGAAAAACTGAAAATTCATCGATGAAGATGAATACCGGGGCAGCGCTCAAGCGCGCTTGCAAGGCTTGCGCTGCGGTAAACCAAGGCAAGCTGGTATTGACTTGCAATTCCAGTGCCCCACCTATGCCGCCCGGCCCTTTTGCCTCAAATTTCTTCACTGAACCAATCAACTTTTTCGCACCTTGCCCCATTTTGGCCAAATAGCCACTGATCGTCACATCCGGAAAATGCTTGCTGATTTCGTCAATAAAACCCTGTGCGCCTTCCACGCCCTGGACATCCACATGCCGCGCCATGATGCTTTCGGTCTCAGCCTTTTCACATAGCCGGTGCACGATTGACGACTTGCCCAAGCGCCGTGGCCCGCTCGCGACCACATGATTTTTTTCCAAATAGCGCCACAGGTCGTCACATTCGGTTTCCCGGTCGTAAAAATCAGTACCGGTTGCAATATTGCCCAGCATCATGTCGCATCTCCTGGTTGATCACTCGTCTTGCGAATTATAGCACCACAAAAACGTTGCACTACAATTTCGTTGCGCAACGTTTTTGTAGTACAACAAAATTGTAGTGTGCGAGACGTGCCGGAATTAGATCTGAAAAGGCCCGTGCGACCATTGCCCGGCGTTTAGTGACATAATCGCAAGCTCCAAACACTTGCGCCAACTCTGGAAAAGCCATGCAATACCTTAGCCCGATCATCGAATACACCTTCAAAAAAATCTTCGGCAGCCCGGAGAGTGAAGATATTCTCTTGTCATTTTTGAATGCCGTATTGGGTTATCAGGCACCGTATCGGCTGGCCTCGGTTAAAATTCAAGACCCCTATTTGGCCCCCAAAATCCTGGGCATGAAAGACTGCTTTGTTGACGTGCGCGCCACCGATGAACAGGGCAAGCACTACATCATCGAAATGCAGGTCCTGCCGGTGATGAGTTTTGAGCAGCGCGTGTTGTATAACGCCTGCAAAAAATATGCTGGTCAAATCAAAAAAGGCGACGATTACCGCCTGCTCAATGATGTGATTGCCCTTACCGTGACCGATTTCATCATGTTCGAGCATCTTGATATGGTGAGTAAATTCAAGCTGCGCGACCAGTCCGCTCGCGATTACAGCGATGATCTAGAGCTGATTTTTGTCGAACTGCCCAAGTTCACCAAGCAAGAAACCGATTTGACCGAGTCCACCGATTTGCTCGATAAATGGTGTTATTTTTTACGGTATGCCCAAAGCGTGGCCTTTGTACCCGCCGTGTTGGCCCAAGAGCCACCCATCGGACATGCCTTCACTATCGCCAACCGGGCCAGCTTGTCGGAAGACGAGCTTGAAATGCAAGAAAAGCGGGAAATGTTTATTCAAGACCAACGCGGTGCGCTGGAAAAAGCCATTCTGGATGGCGAGGCAGTGGGCGTGAAAAAAGGCAAGGTCTTGGGCCTTGAAGAGGGTAAGGTCTTGGGCCTTGAACAGGGTAAGGTCTTGGGCATTGAAGAGGGTAAGGTCTTGGGCATTGAAGAGGGCAAGGCCTTGGGCATGGAACAGGGTGCCCGCACAAAAGCATTCGCTATCGCACAAACGATGAAGGCTTCCGGCCTTGGCAATGAGCAAATCGCGCAATTCACGGGTTTAAGTCTGACCGAGGTGGCCGCATTGTGATTTTTCGCCTGCACGAAAATGATCGGGCGGCAGTTCGCCCTGATGCTATTTGGGGCGAAGTGAGCCTGATGCGCCTGCTTCCAGCCGCTTAATTGGCCACGGTAAATCGGCGTTGCACATGGTGCATCGTGCGCAATGCGCCACCTCACGTTATTGATTGACACAGGTAAAATTGAGCGCCAAATTCGGGTCACCACTGCCGTTATACCGTGGCCAGCCCGGATATTCGCACAAGGGCCGGGTTCGGCCCGGTACACCGGTTTTGTCAGTGGCAATTTGATTAAACGGGGCAACCCCGAGTTCTACCCAATTTTCCAGCGCGGTAATCGAATCCCAACCCAAATTAAACACATTGCTGATGCTATGGCCGTAACCGGGGACTTCATAATAGCGGAAAAAACGGTTCACATTGCCAACGCCCATCGTAGCTCTGACTCGCTCATAATACTGGGCACTGGAGCGACTACTGACCAAACCGTCATGGGCACCATGGGCCATCAAAAGCTTGCCACCTCGATTCATGAACACGGATAAATCGGTCTGATTAGCGTCTTGCAAGGACGACAGGCTACTGATCCGGTCTGCCAGGGCACCCGGGTTTTCCGGGTCGAGCGTGAGGGAATTGAAGTTGGCGTCCCGCGTGACAAAATACTTGGCCCACTGGTCGTAAAACACCGACAGATACGGCATCGAAGGGTTGATTGGATCGGTTGGCTGGTTTTCATTGAAGCCAATGATCGAATTTAGAAACAGTTCCGGCTTGGTCGAGGGAATACCCAGATCCGTGCCCCAGGTGGTAAAGCCGGGATGCCCGGTTTCGCCACTGGCCAAGGGAAAATTGAAGCTGGCAGCGCTGTCCATCACCTGTAGCGCGGCAATTTGTGGGTCGGACAGGCAGGTGTCCCCGGTATCCGCGCCACCTACACAGCGTAGCAGCGGCCCGGTTGGGGCACCATTGATGGTGGCGGTGCTTGGGTTAAAGCTGGCATTGCAGGCTGGTACATTACTGATGATGCCATCAACCACGCCATCCAGGGTGTCGCATGCAGCCGTCGCGGCATTGAGTACCAGTATCCGTTTTGCCACATTCAGGAAGGCACCGGGTTGGGCCAGCGCGCGTGTCACCCGCCCCATTTGCAAGGTGCTGGCAGCGCTATTCCAAAGTGGAAACATGGCAATTACGCCGTCAAAATCCTGTGGCCAGCGTTGCGTGACCAGCATTGCCTCTTGCCCGCCGACGGAACCGCCGAAGAAGTAGGACTTTTGTATGGCTTGCAGGTAATGTGCGTTGACCACATAAGTACTGGCGTCCCTGGTCTTTTTCAGTGCGTCGCCGGTATAGTTTTTCAAGGCTTCATCGTTCACGGCAAACGAGGCATCCCGGCCAAAGATAAAGGTCGAATTTTGGGTATGCCCCGAATCACTGCCAAATACCGCATAGCCGCGCCCTTGTGGGCTTAAATGGTCAGTTGGGCCTGCATGCACATTGTTGATAAAAATACCCAGTTCGCCGTTATAGCCACCGCCGCCAAACATCATGGTTTTCTTGTTCCAAGTGACAGGCAGATGGACTTGAAAACGAATATTGGGCGCCGTAGGGTCGATTGGGCTGATGCTGCCAATCACCTTGCAATATTGGCCGATAGACGCCACCCCAACCCCGGCCGCTGGTACGACTTCAGTCGAATCAATAATGGCACCATTGGTGGGTAGGCCAATCGCCGAGGCAGGAATAACCAGGCTTTTGAGTTGGGCGCAGCTCATGGGGCTGGCTGCGGGTGTTACGACCGATGGTGGCGGTGGTGCTGATGAACCGGAGCCACCGCAGGTGGCCAGTAATAAGGTTGCACTACACAAACCGATAATATTACCCCATCGCAATGATTTAACAGTCATATTTATCTCTTATTTTTCGCTTGCAAAAACAATTTCTAAATATTAAATAACAGTGAATCAGGCAATCAATTGCCAAATAATTGATTTATAAGCAAACATGCCCAAAGGCAACAAAGGTAGATTGAGCGTCGGAATACTACGCCAGAAAATTAGGCTTGACCAGTAACATTGCTCTTTTTTACAAAGCATCCGGTATCATTTGTGCTGCGTTCCAGCAGTCGGACTTGTCGGGCAGATTGATTTTCCTGGTTTGCAAGCTTAGGGAAAATTGATTTTGCTGGGGCGCTTGAGTGGTGCATCGTGCGGCCGGGTCATGCCAGCCTGCTGCCCGGGCCAAGTGTGGCCCAGCCAAGTGTGGCCCAGCCAGGTGTGGCCCAGCCGGGTGCTTGCTCGCCATCCAACCGCAAAATGAATTGGGTGCGCCCTAATCGGGCGCGGTGCGGCAGGGCAAATTTTTAGGTAGTACTGGTCAGCGTTGCCACCGATACATGCGGCCAAATCAGTCCGTTAAATACCAGCATGACAGTCTGGGTGTACTGGATTTGGGTAAAGGTTGAACCATCGGGATTTCGCACCGTTTCAATCCAGAATATCGCCGTCATTTGGGTTGCCTGGGCATTCTGTGTCGTAGCCGCTGCGTTGCCGAGCAAGAACCCCATATTATTCGTACCCCCACCAAAGCTAGGCTCGGTCGGAAAGGGGGCGGGCGGTGTCGGTGGTGGCAGCGGCGGGAGCGCAGTGGAAATCGATAGCGTGGTGGTGCTAATGATGTTTTGCCCGGCAATGGCGTTGGCCAGCACGGAGTTAGGGTTGTCCAACATGGCCTGGGTGATGCTCGGTGGCAGTGTTTGCGGCAAGCGTGCCGTACTGTTGTTGTTCGCGTCTTGGCTGGGGAACCAGACTCGGGAGCTGTTGGATATGAGGATGGGCGTGATGTCAACTGGCGCAAATTGGGGTGGTCCGGCAAAAGTGCTGGCGGTGCCTTGGGCCAAAATGGTGGTGCCGTGAGGGATCGAGCCCATGCGCATCACGGTTGCCGGTTCAGCCGGATTCGTGGTCGACGGTACCACCACCCATAAACCGGGTTCAAAGTGGATGCCGCAGCCTGGGCTGCCGTTGGTAACGTCATTCACCGATTGGGTATACGGCACACCATTCAAGAAAATATCGCCTTGGCCCGGCAACATGGCGCGGTTGGGCACGGTTCCCAAACTGGGGGAGAAGGTCAAGGTCTCGCTGGTAATGCTAAGTTGCAGGATATTATCGTTCGGCGGTTGTGGTGGTGGCGGATTTAATGGATTGGGTAGCACGGTTGGCGTGGTGCCGCCATTGGGTCGGAAAATGGTGTTAAACCCCGGGCCGCTCCATGTGCCGACAAATGCCGACAAAGGGCCAAGTGGTGGCGGTGGAACGGGGTTACTGCACGTGCTTGTCGTGACTGTACTCATGTCGTTTTCCTTCGGATAAATGAAGTGCAATACAGAACAAATGCGCTAGTTGCGCGCTGGCTGGGGCTAACAGGCTGGCCGCGCAAGGGGTTTAACCCTACCCGCTTGCAACGCCATTTGAAGGTAGCAGAGGCCGTGGCAGAGTTCAACACAGATCAGGTATCTTTAAACGCCGCGTTGGCACCTCTGATTGCGTGAATACAACCGGGCGTATACCGAAAAGCGTACACGCCCGATCAGACTGGCTTAGTTATTGGTGAATTAGTTATTGGTGAAATAACCGGAACATTTTTTGGTTCCATTGCGGGTCAAGTAAAAGCGGGAGCAATTGGTGTCATAGCTGGTGCCGGTTGCAGTAATTTGCCAACCGGACAGATAGACGCCATGCAAATGGACATAGCTGCCATTGCTTTTCAGGCTCCAGTGCTCATGTGGGCCGGTCGAACTGCCGCCATTACACAGGGCCTGCGCCTTGGAGTTGGCCGGGTTGGCAATGCGCGCACCTTTGGCCACGGTAGCCCCGCTGTTGTATTGAATATTCATCAAGTGGTAATAGGTGGTGGACCAGCCACCGGAATGCACCACTTCGGCAAAGCACGATGAATGGCGTTTGAATGTGCCGCCAGCCGAAGCCGATACCCACACTGACGACTGGTTGCTGCCCCAGCCGCCCCCCAAACTCATGTCCAGCGACGACATCGGATAATTGCCCGAGCCGGTGGTGGTATGCGCACCGCCCACATGCCAACTGGCACCGACCGGATAGGGAAACTGCAACACGCCATTGGCTGGCCCGGCCAGGTTGGCGGCGCGCAAGGCTGCGCCAGCGTTATTGAGGTTAAACTCGCGGCCAAACAGGCGCTGGTAGGTTTGAGCAAAATCGCTCAGGTTTTGATCGATGTTGGCATCGATGCTCATGCGGTTTTCAAACAGGGCGTGCAGCGGGTTGCTGGCGTTGGGATTGGCGCTGGCCGCAAATTCGGTATTGCCTGCCAACCCGGCGTCAAGCGCAGCAACCCGGGCATACAGTTTGGTGGCCAATTGATGCGAAATATCACGCACCTGTTCCGCAAAACCGTTGGCACGGCTCAAATTGCCAAACGGCTTGGCTGGCACCCCTTTTTGGGCGCGGCTAATGGCACCGGTTTGTTGCTCCATCAGGGCGATCAACACCTTGGGGCTGATGCTGGAATAACCAGCCCAGTGTGAAATCGCTTCCGCATGCGGGGCCAGCGCGGGCGCACGGGATTGCAAGAACCCAGCAATATCGAAATTAAACATTTCGTCATGGCTGTACACCAAAGAATTCGCCGCTGGTGCCGCCGCCAAGCCTTGCGCCTGCGCCGCATGACCGGCCAAACCGAGCGCCATGCAGGCGATCAATACTTTCAAATTCATCTTCTTCATTTATGTCTCCTGATTTTTAGTTTTTTCAATGCGTTAAATATATCTTTAAGGCAATACATCAATCAAAACCTTGATAGCAAGGCCAAGTTGACGGCTTATCGTAAGATAGAACACGAATAAAGTCAAATTAAAAATGCATTAAAATTGATATTATTTATTTTATTTAAGCAATATTATTCTTTGGAAATGCTCGCTGCCCCAACGGCGACGCCCCGCCCCCGCTAACCTGGCTGGGAGGGAACGGGGGTCGGGGGGTGGGGACTGGTGCAGGGGCCGGGATGCAGGACAGCGTCAACTTTGCTGCAAACCTAGCAAGGCGTTTAGATGCGCCATTTCTGTCCGCCATTGCTGCTGCCAATGTGGCTTTTGGTGCTTGGGTTTGCGGGCCAGATCATCGGCCAGCAATTGCTCCAATTCGCACAAGCGATTCAATTGTTGCTCACTCAGTTGCTCACTCAGTTGGTCGCTCAATTGATCGCTCAATTGATCGCTTGATTGCTCGCTTGATTGCTCGCTTGATTGTCCACTGGCTTGCCCCTCTTGCGGCCCGGCATTGCCCCGATTGAGTGGAGCACTGACCTGCTGATTGACTTGATACAAACGCCGATAGGCGCTTTCGGCATCGAGCCATTGTTCGAGCCGCCCGTCTTGCAGCACCCAAAACCGGTTGCAGCCATGCTCGATCAAATCACGATCATGCGACACCACCAAACAGCCACCGGCAAAGCTGGCCAAGGCCTCGGCCAATTCGCGCTTGCCTTGTAAATCGAGGTGATTGGTCGGCTCGTCGAGCAACAGCAAATGATAGCTGGCCATGGACAGCGCCAGAAACAACAGCCGGGCACGCTCGCCACCGCTTAAACTGGCAACCTTTTGCTGATGGCGCGGGTAGGCAAAGCCTGCGCCAATCAGGGCTTGCCGCCGCGCCACTTCGCTGCGTGCGTTTTCATGCTGCGCCACGAATGGATACAGCGCATCCATCAGATCACGCTCGCCATCGAGTTGCTGCAACGATTGATCGTAATAACCGATGTGCGCCGCCGCATGGTAGGTCAGGCCGGGACAAGTTTCACGCGCCGCCATTACTTGCCACGCCTGGCGCAATAGTGACGATTTACCGGTGCCATTGGCCCCCAGCAACGCCACTTTATCGCCCGGTTTTAGCCAAAGCTGGTCAGCCGTGAACAACAGCGGCGTATGCGCTGCGGCGCGTACCGGCCACGCTTCAAAGGCCAGCAATTGATTGGCCGCCATCGCCTTGCCCAGCAACGACAAACGCCATGGCGCGCCCTGGCTGACAAAGCTTTGTTCCTGTTTCAATTTATCGACCCGCTTTTGCATGGTTTTGGCCTTGCGCGCCAGGTCTTCATTGTCATAGGTACGACCCCAAATTGCCAGCCGCTGGCTACTGGCCGCGAGCCGATCAATTTCTTTTTGCTCTGCCGCCCGGCGTGCCTTGGCCGCGGCATCCGCTTCGTCCAGTGCGTGCAAGGCCGCACCACAGGCCAGTTCGAAACAATACAGCCGTTGATCACGCAAAATCCAACTGTTGCGCGTCACGTTATCGAGCAAGCGCTGGTCATGCGACACCAGAATAAACGCGCCCTTCCAGCGCAGCAAAAATTGCTCCAGCCATAGCAGGGAAGGTAAATCGAGGTGATTGCTCGGTTCGTCAAGCAGCAACAGATTCGGGTCATGCAACAGCGCACGCCCGAGCAGCAGGCGTGTATGTTGCCCGCCCGAGAGCGCATGCACCGGCACTTGGGCCACTTGCTGGTCAAAGCCCAGTTCTTGTAAAAGGCTATCGACCCGCCAGTGCTGGTCAAGCGATACAGCCGCCAGCAAGGCGGCGCGCAAGCTCAATGGTGCCAGTTCCGGCGGCAGATGTTGCTCCACCAATTGCATGCGGCAGGCGTGCGCTTGATGTAGTACACCGCTGCCCGCTTCAAGCTGGCCACTAAGCAAACGCAGCAAGGTGCTTTTGCCACAACCGTTATGCCCGATCAAACCAATTCGGTCACCCAGTTTTAAAGTAAATGAAAGATCCTGGAATAAGCAACCGTGGTTGGATTCCAAATGTAATGCCTGTGCAGAAAGTAAGGTAATGGATGAGGTAGTCATGCTCTTGTCTCGAAAATTGGGATGCGAACATCCACGTCAACAAAAGCGCTAACGAAAACGAGCCGAACAAGGACTCTGAAAAGTAGAGAGGGGGGCTTGCTCCAACCCAGTTATCGCAGCGCGATGGAACCGAGGTAAGAGCTGTTGGCTATACTGAAGAAGTGTACGAGCCAGATGGCGATACAAGTTGTTTCCATGATTTTCCTCCTTTCTTTTCCGAGGGTTGCGTGGTGTTGCCGCTGTGGTCGGTGTTAGCGATGTAGTCGGCCCGATCTGTTTTGCTCCAAGTGGTGCATTATAGAAACAGCGACAAGAAAAAGCAAGCCGCCGCTTGCCCGCCCTACAGCCGGATTGGGTGGGCTGGCGCTTTCATGCGCCCTTGAAAAAGATTGCAGGCATTCCCATATACCGACTTTATTCGGCCTTATTGCCCTCTGCCCGCCTGCACCATGCGCAGGCCAACCCAAGCCGAAAACCACCACGCCCCCGTCTCCGGTGGCACTGGCTCTGCCACATGAAAGGTTTTACCATGACTACCCCACCCCAACCACTTCAGATCGATATCGTTTCCGACGTGATGTGCCCTTGGTGCATCGTTGGCTACCGCCAGTTGGAGCAGGCCTTGAGCGCTTCCGGCACACCACACCAGATTACCTGGCATCCATTTGAACTGAACCCGGACATGCCACCCGAAGGGCAAAACCTGCGTGAGCATTTGGCGCAAAAATATGGTGCCACCCCGGAGCAATCGAAACAAAACCGGGCCAGACTCAGCCAAATCGGCACCGAACTGGGTTTTGAATTCCGCTTTGCCGATGATATGCGCATGCATAACACGTTCAATGCGCATCAGCTCTTGCATTGGGCCGATCAAATGGGACGCATGCATGATTTAAAACAGGCGCTGTTTGCTGCGCATTTTACCGACCGGCGCAACCTGTCGGACAATGCGGTGCTGGCCGATGTGGCAGCAGAAATTGGACTTGATCGAAGCGAGGCGCTGGCGGTATTGGCCGACCAGCGCTTTGCCGATGCGGTACGCGAAGAACAGCAATACTGGCACAGCCAAGGCATCCAAAGTGTGCCTGCGATTATTTTCAACCAGCGCCATCTGGTCAGTGGCGCGCAGGGGGTGGAGAATTTTAATCGGGTTTTGGCGCAGTTGGCGACGCTGAAAGAATAAACCCGGCACCACATTACCACCCGACTGCTCCCGCACTAGCCAGTGGGTCAAATCCGGCGTTGCCCGGTTATTTGACCCTATGCCAAAATACAAGCTACAATCTTTCCCATTTGGCATTCTACTTCTAACCATGCGCTGCTTTTTTCTGCCCTTCCCTGTCCCGCGCCGGTTCGCCCTGGCGGCCCTGTTTTTTGCCCTGGCCGGTTGTGGCAACGAACGATCTACCGACAAGGCGACCAAGCAGGCCGCTGCCGCGCCACTCTCGGCGGCAGCGCAATTGGGCAAGCAGATTTTTAGCGATGCCAGCCTGTCGGCATCGGGTCGGCAATCCTGTGCCAGTTGCCATGATCCGGCCCATTTCCACGCCCAACCAACGGTTGGGGCAGTCATTGCCGGGGGCCGCGACATGAAAGTGACCGGGTTTCGCGCCACACCATCACTGCGTTACCTGAATCTGACACCGCCCTTTACCATCACCAGCGAAGCCGTTTCCGGTGGCTTTAACCGCGATGGCCGGGCCGCGTCACTGGCCGAACAAGGCATGCGGCCGTTTTTGGCAGCGCATGAAATGGCCAATGCCAGCCCGGCTGAGGTGGTGGCGAAACTGGCCCGCACACCGTATGCCGAACAATTCCGGCAAACCTTTGGCAGCACCATTTTGACCAATGCCGATAGCGCCTTTGGCAAGATGGTGTTTGCGCTGCAACAGTTTCAGCTCGAAGCGCCGGAATTTCGCCCGTACAACTCGAAATACGACCAGTATTTGGCCGGTCGAGTCCGTCTGAGCGCTGCCGAACAGCGCGGCCTGCAACTCTTCAACGAGAAAAGCAAGGGTAATTGCGCCGCCTGCCACCCCAGCAAACACGCGGCCGATGGCACGCCGCCACTGTTCACCGACTTTACCTACGATGCACTGGGCGTGCCGCGCAACAACCGGATTCCCGCCACCAAAGACGCAAGCTATTTTGATTTGGGCCTGTGCGGGCCGGATCGAACCAACCTTGCCAACCGGCCCGATCTGTGCGGCATGTTCAAGGTGCCGACGCTGCGCAATGTGGCCACGCGCAAGGTATTTTTCCATAACGGCCAGTTTGATAATCTGCGCGATGTGCTGCGCTTTTATGTCACGCGCGACACCCAGCCCGAGCTGTGGTTTCCCAGACTGGCCGATGGCAGTATCGACCGGTTCAACGACCTGCCGCAAAGAATGCGTGCCAATGTGAATACCAGCGAAGAACCGTACGACCGTCAGCCCGGCCAGCCTGCGGCGCTGTCCGAGGAGGAAATCGAGGACGTTTTACAGTTTTTAAACACCCTGACCGACGACTACCGCACCCCGTGATTCAATCTGCGATTGGTGGAATCAACCATTGATTTATAGGACTTACGCAAAATTGGCCCAGCAAGGCGCGCTGCCGCAGGCAGTACGCCTGTACGGCAAGGCAGCGCAACGCCGCTGGGAGTACGCCTGTACGGCAAGGCAGCGCAACGCCGCTGGGACGGTTTTGCGTAAGTCCTAATTTAATCAAGCATGGATTGCGCAAGCAGGCGGCATCACAGGCTTACACCGGATGATAAAATCCAATAACCACATCACCATCTTGCAGCAGCCCCTTGCTGATGAAGCTACAGGCCGTTTGCGTCGCGACCAAGCCCCGGCCAAGAAAGCCAAATCCAATTGATTTGCGCTGTTGCGCTGCCTCAGCCAAAAACGCCCCGGCTTGAAGGGTTTGCTTGCGCGTCGGGTGCGTTGAATTGGTGAAGGGCAACCAATCCGACCAATGAATTCGCTGGTAACGCACCTGCACCTTGATTGCGGAGCAATTGCCGATTAACAACCAATCTTTCCGCTCTGTTTGGGTAAAGGTAAACGCATAGTTGCCGTCTGCCCCCGAAAAATCGGTCACCACCCCGCGCACAAAATCGCCACCGGCCAGCGCAGGGGCGGGCAAAATGGCCAGCGATATGGTCAACAACAAGGCCAACGACATGGCCAGCGAAAGGGGCAGCGAAAGGGGCAGCGACATGGCCCAAGCGCGGGAGGTAATAGGCATCAAACGCATGTGCAGCCCTTTATGGTGAGGTGAACAGGCATAACCATCCGGCGCATCAATCATCCTGGACAGGTTCAGCCACGATTTTTACACAAAACATCAGGGCTATGGTTTTTGTCGCGCAAAAAATCCTGGATCAGCAGCGCACCATTGGGTGCGTAGCGAATGTTGCGAGCTTACCCCACTGCCAACCGTGTCGCTGCTGCGCACTGACAAGGTACGCCATGCGCTGGCCAAATGACGTCATAGCGCGATGAAATGCAACCCCTTTTAATGCCAAGCCCTTTAATACCGAAAAAAAACACGGCTTTACGGTACACTGACCCATGGCTAACCAATTTGCAGATTATGTATACTGTCGCCCTCACCATACCGTCACTCTCCGGAATCTACTTCGTTGATGTGCTGTATGCACTTCAGTCTCAGGCCAAGGCGCTTGGGGTGCGCCTGATCGTTATGCGCACCGGTTTTTCGCCGCAAAACATGCCCCCATTTGCCGCCGATCACGCCGACGCCTGGCTATTGATCATCAACTCGGTCTCCCCCGAATTCTGCAACGAGCTACTGAGCGCCGGTAAGCCCCTGGTTTCGCTGGCGTATGAGTATGCCGATAGCCGGATCCCGGTCGTGCGGTGCGCCAACCGGCTCGGTATTCACGCCGGGATGCAAGCGCTGTTTGATGCCGGGCACCGCCACTTTGCCTTTCTAGGCCCGGTTACCGATTTCGACACCAGAGAGCGCCTGGCCGCGTTTCACGAATTTTTGGCTGAGCACCAGTTGAGCGCGCCCGAGGGTGCCGTATGCCAATGCGAGACCCATTCGGTTAGCGCCGGACAACACGCCGCCAGTGCCTTGCTGCACCTGCCAACCCGCCCCACGGCGGTGATCACCTCAACCGATCCAAGCGCCGCCGGGGCATTGGCCTGCTTCGTTCAGGCCGGATTGAACGTACCGGATGACATCGCCATCATCGGCTTCGATAATTCGCCGTTAGCCGAATCGGTTTCTCCGCCCCTGGCCTCAATCGATCAAAATCTGGCCGTGATGGCGCATGCCGCGCTCACCACTTTACTGAACCGCCTGCAAGGTGGGCCAGCGTCAGGCAAGTATATACTGATCCCGCCCA
>JACCDS012340146.1_pt1 | contig 17215 bp, 15 predicted proteins | sample 7446441 | NCBI WGS metagenome assembly JACCDS01 (sample SAMN15323445, study PRJNA562643) | freshwater metagenome | isolation source: river surface water | place: USA:Blue River Watershed | collected 2017-08-17
CACGTTGCCGTGGTCAGCGGTAATCAGCGCTTCGCCGCCTACCTTGTCGACCGCTTCCAGTACGCGACCAACGCAGGCATCTACTGCTTCAACCGCTTTGGTTGCCGCTTCCATAATGCCCGAGTGACCAACCATATCGCAGTTAGCGTAGTTGCAAATAATCGCGTCGTATTTGCCGGATTCAATCGCCTCCACCAATTTATCAGTCACTATGGGCGCATTCATTTCCGGTTGCAGGTCATAGGTAGCCACTTGGGGCGATGGCACCAGAATACGGTCTTCCCCTTCGTAAACGACTTCGTTGCCGCTGTTGAAGAAGAAGGTTACGTGGGCATATTTTTCTGTTTCGGCGATGCGCAATTGGGTTTTTCCCAACTGGGCGATGTAATCGCCAAATGAATTGGTCAGGTCTTCCGGCGGGAAGGCGATGGGTGCCTTGATGCTGGAGGCGTATTCGGTGGTTTGCACAAAATGCGCAATGGCCGGGTGCAATTCACGTTCAAAACCGGTGAAGTCTTCGCTGATCAGGGCATTGGTAATTTCGCGCGCGCGGTCCGGGCGGAAGTTCATGAAAATTACCGAGTCGCCATCATTGATAGTCGCCACTTCTTCATCTTCGCCGCAGATCACGGTCGCCTTCACAAATTCGTCGTTTTCACCGCGCTCGTAGGCCGCTTTCAGGCCATCGACTGCCGTGAGTGCATCAAATTCTGCATCGCCAGTGACCATCACATCGTAAGCGGCTTTCACGCGATCCCAACGGTTGTCGCGATCGAGAGCAAAGTAACGACCAACAATAGAGGCGACACGTCCGGCACCCAATGCCTTGAACAAATCCTGCGCCTTTTGCAGGGATTTTTCGGCGCTGCGTGGCGCGGTATCACGACCATCGAGGAAGGCGTGCAGGTAAACCTGTTTTGCGCCGCGCTCTACGGCCATTTTCATCATGGCGTAGATGTGGTCTTCGTGGCTGTGTACGCCGCCTTCCGAGAGCAGGCCGAGAATATGCACGGCATTGCCGCTTTCAATGGCGGAATCAATCGCCTTGACGTACACCGGGTTGGTAAAGAAATCGCCATCGCTAATGGCTTTGTTGATGCGAGTGAAGTTCTGGTAGACCACGCGGCCAGCGCCGAGGGTCATGTGGCCCACTTCGCTGTTACCCATTTGGCCCTCAGGCAAACCCACCGCCATACCCGAGGTCTCGATCAGGCTTTTGGGGTCATTGGCCCAAAGTTTATCGAACACCGGTTTGTGCGCTGCCGCAATCGCGTTGTATTTGGTTTTTTCGGAATAGCCAAAGCCATCGAGGATTAACAGAACTACAGGTTTTTTAGCGCTCATAAATCGTTTCCAGGGTCGGATGAACATGAATCGGGACAAATCGCTATAGCCGTTGGGGCCACAGCGGCGAATCAGGTGCGCAGGTTGCCGGGCGGCAAGCGCGATAATGGCTCGTATTCTAACGGGTTGAGCGCGCTAACTCTATGTAAAAAGGTGCTATTAACCGCTTACAATCTGGCTATAGGCGGCATAAACCCTCATTCCGGGCCTGAATGCCGCCGTCAATCGCGGCGACCAATCGTGTATACTCCGGCGCCTTGTTGTCGCCAACCATAAAACTGCTGGCGGCGCGTATTGAAAACCCCTTTATACGCCCCCACCTATCGGGTCGGCCCCAACCAAAAGAAGGCAAAGTACCGTGGATTTTTTTGTATTTGTTTCACATGAGTGGCTTCTGGTCACCACCCTGATTGTATTGATTTACATCTATGTATGGCGCGATCGCATCAAAAGTGGACGCCCGGTGTCACCCCATGAAGTAACCCGTTTGGTTAATGAGGGCAACGCGGTACTGGTCGACCTGCGCGATAGCGCCGAGTTCAAAGCGGGCCACATTGTGGGAGCGATCAATGTTCCCTACGCCAAGCTCACCAAAGAATCCACCGAGGTGGCGAGCTACAAGGATAAAACCATTATCCTCATCGACAAACTGGGTCAACACGCCGGTGCTGTTGGCCGCTTCCTGGGCAAGGAAGGGTTTGATGTACGCCGTTTGGGCGGCGGTATTGCCGAATGGCAAGCGCAAAATTTACCGCTGGTAAAAGGCAAGTAATGCCTGTGCCATTGGCCGTTTGATTTAGCTGAATTTTTGGAGTTTTTATGGCCCACGTGATTATGTATACCACCGCTGTCTGCCCCTATTGCGTTAATGCAAAAAAGCTACTGGCGCAAAAAGGCGTGGCAGTGGAAGAAATTCGCGTGGACACCCAGCCGCAATTGCGTCAGGAAATGATGGACAAAAGCGGTCAGCGCACAGTGCCGCAGATCTGGATCGGCGAGCATCACGTCGGCGGTTTTACCGATCTCTGGGCGCTGGATAAAGCGGGCAAATTAGACGCACTGCTGGCGCAACCCTGATTCGTCAGCGGTCGCTGCTGTACCAACAATCACTCATCTATTTAATACCACCAAGTCGAGTTCATTATGTCTGAAAATAATCAACAAACTGCTGCAGCAGAAGGTGCCAAGGGCCCGGTATTCGCTATTCAACGTATCTACTTGAAAGATATTTCGTTTGAAACGCCCATGGGCCCGGAAGCGTTTACCAAGGCTTACAAGCCTAATATCCAACAGGATTTAAACATCCAGGCCAATCCGGTGGAAGACGGCCTGTATGAAGTGGTTCTGCTGCTCACTATTACTGCACGTTTGGAAGACCGCGCAGTATTCCTGGTGGAAGTAAAACAAGCGGGCTTGTTCGCTATTTCCGGTATCGAAGGCCCTGCTGTCACGCAATTGATTAACACCGCCTGCCCGCAAATTTTGTTCCCCTACGCACGCGAAGCGGTAGATGGCATTCTCGGTCGCGGCAGCTTCCCCCCCTTAATGCTGCCTCCTATCAATTTTGATGCAGTATTCGTACAAGCCATCAGCGCCGCGCAACAACAGGCGCAGCAAGCTCAACAAGCCAAGGGCGAAACAACAGAAACCCTGAACTAATCAGGCATTCGGTTTTGCACTGAAAGGCAATCACGTCGGTGATTGCCTTTTTTATTGCGCCGCGTTTTAGCTATCACCTTGTTTTGTCGCTTTGTGAGTGTAATCTACGTCAAGTCTCGCATAATCACTGCAGTTGATGATGAACGGTAAATCGCTATGTTTAACTTATCCTCAAGCCCCGACGCGGGTGCCAGCCATATCGCCGCACTGGATTTAGGCTCCAACAGTTTTCACATGATTGTCGCGCGCTGGGATAACGGTCAACTCACGCTGCTTGATCGTTTGCGCGAGCCAGTGCGCCTCGGCTTTGGTTTGCAAGCCGATGGCAGCTTAAGCAAAGACGCGCGTGAACGTGCACTCGCCTGCCTTGAGCGTTTTGGCGAATGCCTGCGCGCTTATCCCTCGCGCAGTGTGCGCATTGTGGGCACTAAAACCTTGCGCAGCATTAGCGATGCCGGTGAGTTTCTCGCCGCCGCCGAAGCGCGCTTGGGGCACCCGGTGGAAATTATTTCCGGCGATGAAGAAGCGCGATTAATTTATCTGGGCGTAGCCCATTGCATTGCGCCGGATAAAGGCAATCGCATTGTGATGGACATTGGCGGCGGTAGCACCGAAGTCATTCTGGGTTCCGGCATGACGCCTTCGCTGAAAGAAAGTTTAAACATGGGTTGTGTCGCCATCACCAAACAATTTTTTAATGATGGCAAGGTCACAGAAAAATCCATCACCAAAGCACTCATTGCTTGCTTGCAAGAATTACAGCCAGTGAAAGATGAATTTATCGAACGCGGCTGGCAAGAAGTATTGGGCGCGTCGGGCAGCATCAAAGCCGTTGCCAAAGTGTGTGAGACTAACGGCTGGAGCGACGGCGCCATCAGCGCTACATCGCTCGATAAAATTATTGCGCGCTATTTGGATGCCGGCAAACTCGATATCGACATGCCCGGATTATCCGATGATCGCAAGCCGGTTTTTTTAGGCGGCGCCATTGTGTTGCGCGCATTGTTTGAAGCGCTGCAACTAAAAAGCATGATCGCCGCCGACTGGGCCCTGCGCGAAGGTTTATTGTTCGACCAAAAAGGCCGCCTGGAAAATCACGATATTCGCCAAGCCAGTGTGGATGCACTCGCGCTGCGTTTTCATGTGAATATGGAAAAGGCAACAGCGGTAGAAAAAACTGCACTCAACTTATTAACGCAGGTCGCACAAAAATGGCAGCTCACGGCGCGCGATGCCAGCAAATTATTGGGCTGGGCGGCGCGCCTATACCAAGTGGGCTTGGATATTGCGCACAATGATTATCACAAACACTCCGCTTACATTGTGCAACATGTTGATCTCGCTGGTTGCTCACGGGCGGAGCAAACTCAACTCTCCGCCTTAGTCCTCGCGCATCGTAAACGATTTCCGGCTAAAAATTTCCCGCTCGACAATACTGACCTGGTGCGCCTCGCCATTTTATTGCGCCTCGCCGCCATTTTTCATCGCGGCCGCATAAAAGACGGCCTGCCCAACATTTCACTCACCGCCGATGGCAAAAAAATTAAATTATCACTGCCTCATCACTGGATTCAAAGCCACCCCTTAACCCAAGCTGACCTGGACACTGAACAGCGGCATTTGGGGGATATTGGTTATGAACTGTCGGTAGCAGGGATCTAATTTATTTGCGATTTATGGCTTCATGGAACCGTTCATGGAGCTTTGCAGTTGTTGATCCTTCTGATGCCGCTCCAACGCTAACTCTATCAAGGTGGTAATTAATTCACTGTATCCAAGGCCGCTGGCCTCCCAGAGTTTTGGGTACATGCTGATGTCGGTGAAGCCAGGCAATGTATTGACTTCATTGATAATGACATCACCTGCTTGGGTGAGAAAAACATCGACCCTTGCCATGCCTTTGCACTCTAATACCTGAAAAGCGTGAATGGCAATGTGCTGGATTTTGCTGTTGATATGCTCGGATAGAGCTGCCGGCACCACAACTTGGGCACCAGTGTCGCTGATGTATTTAGTGTCGTAGGAATAAAATTCATCTGTCACCACAACCTCACCGCAAACACTCGCCTGTGGATAATCGTTACCCAATATAGCACACTCAATTTCTCGCCCGTCAATGGCCGCCTCCACTAATACTTTGTGATCGAAACGAAATGCCAACGTGAGCGCCTGATTAAATTCCTGCTCGGTTTTGACTTTGCTGACGCCAACGGATGACCCTTGATTTGCCGGTTTGATAAACAGTGGCAAACCAAGATTTTCGCTGATAGAGGCAAAACTGTGCCGATGGTGATTGGCGTGAGTTAATGTTACAAACGGAGCGACGTTTAATCCTGCGTCGCGGAGCAAGCGCTTGGTGACATCCTTATCCATACTTACAGCAGAACCCAGCACATCGCTACCCACAAAGGGAATATTAGCCGTGCGTAACATACCCTGTAGCGAACCATCCTCCCCCAAGGTGCCATGCACTATCGGAAACACCACATCCAGTTGTGCCAGCGCAGACGCATTTTGACTTTCAATCAGTTGATGATGCGCTTGGCCTGGAACTAATGCGACATTGTTATTGGAGCGATTAAGGGCTATTAATGATGGGTTATCTGCGTTGAGCAAATAGTTAGAGGCGTCGTTGACATGCCACTGCCCTTGCTTGTCGATACCCAAGAGGGTCAACTCAAACGTTTGTTTATCAATGGCATCAATAATATTTTTGGCCGATTGCAAAGAAACTTCATGTTCAGCCGATTTGCCACCAAATATTATGCCCACACGGATTTTATTCATGAATGACCTTTTGATGAATTATCGAACGTCGCGACGCAATCAATAAATCGATTGGATATTTAAGCCTGTTGGTAATCAAGAACTTACAATTATGCCTTAACGTATGAGTACGCGGCATCAATCTTATCTTGAGCAAGAGATATAGGTAAGCACTCTCACTATTAAATAGTTACACGCTAGTGCTACTTGTTATTGTCAGCCAATAACAATTGACTAATACTGGCGAGCGGTGACTTTCATCGTTTTTCTGTCGAGCATATCCATGCAAATATCTCCTTCCAACAGCGGTTATTTTTTTGCCGCTGGTGCTGTGCTAATTTGGTCAGGCTTCGTATTAGTCGCCCGAATGGGTGGCACCAGTGAATTAAACGCTTTTGATATTACCGCCCTGCGTTTTGGCGTCGCGTCGTTGATATTATTCCCTCTGTGGTTATTCTGGAAACGCGTTCCACTTTTTAATAAAACCATGTTGTCGTTAGCGCTAACCGGTGGCATAGGTTATTCAACAGTTGTGTATTTTGCGTTTAAGCATGCACCCGCCGCCCATGGTGCCGTGCTTATTTCAGGGCTACTGCCGTTTTTTGTGCCCTTGATGGCATTTATATTGTTACACGAACCACTGCGGCGCAATTTGCGTATAGCGCTGCCAATTATTGCGCTGGGTATTATTTGCCTTGGTGTGGATATTTTTTCGCGCAGCGAAAATACCTTGCCCGGCGATCTGTTGTTAATTACGTCATCGCTTATTTGGGCGCTCTATACCATTCTGGCCAAACGCTCCGGTTTTGGGGCGTGGGAAACAGCCATTGGCAGTGCGCTTTTATCTGCGCTGATATTTTTGCCGGTTTATATTTTATGGTTACCCAAAGCGATTCTCTTGGCACCGGTTAAGGATATTGTGCTGCAAGGAATTTATCAGGGGCTGATAGTGGCGGTGATTGCGATGCTGTTTTATATGGCGGCAATGACGCGGCTTGGGCCAGCCAGAACCGGCGCGTGCATGGCGTTGGTTCCGGCGCTGGCAGGCATTGGCGCATCACTGATATTAGGTGAACATTTAAATGGATGGTTGGTGTCCGGTTTATTGGCAACCAGTACCGGTGCATGGTTAGGCGCGAGATAGCCACCTATAAAAAAACCGGCAGCGCCGGTTTTTTTATGGTGCAGGTGCTACCTATGAATTAAAAATTCAGGCGCAAACCCAAACCAATTTCTGAGGCTTCTGTTCCCAAACCAACATCTGCTGTTGCAGCAACATTGCGTGCAAACCAGTAGGCAATACCGCCACTTAATACAGTGTTGCCATCAAATGCGGTGTGATGCGCGAGTTGCACTTTGGCTTCTACTTGTTGGTTGATAAAACCACGCAGACCTACAGCCGCAATTAAACCTGAATCGCTGTCGCCGTGATCGATATCAATATTTTCCACACTCAGTGCGCCGTACAAACTGGAATCTGCACCAAACAAGGTGTGGTAACCAATACCAACACTGATCGCGTTGGAGCCACAGCGATCATCACTTAAATCACTGTAGGAACCCAGCGCAAAAAAATCGCTGTTCAATTCCAGACTGCCGCTCAAACGCAGACCATCGGCATTGCTACTGCAGTTATCTACATCCTGATTAACAAATTGAATACCGGCGTAGTTGTAACTGATCGGTGAATTTGCCAATGCATTTACGCTGCTGAATAAACCGGCAGCGGCGATAACCATGCTCATCTTTTTCAGTGATGATTTCATAAAAAACTCTCCAGTAAGGTCTTCAAGGGTGATACTAGTCTGCGCAAATGAACAATTGCTGAATGTGTATTTACCGACATTTTGTGGTGACATTATCTGATGGTTTTTTTAACCGGACAGTGCGCTGGGTCTCGTAAGATGACACATTTTTCATCTTATTAAGTCCATGCGCACGCAGTGACGTTTTTTTGCTCAATAACCGATTTGCGGAGTACCCAGATCTTCAGTCAATGGTGTAGCGCACACTTGTAAAATGCGGCGACCTTCCATGCTTTTAATTTGAAATTCATAACCCGCGAGCAGGATTTGCTCATCCACCACGGGCACATGTTGCAATTGCTCCAGCAGTAATCCGGCGAGGGTAAAATAATCGCCGTCGCCACGTTCCAATTTAATCTGCAACAACTCTTCCACTTGATCGAGTGAAATACTGCCATCCAACCACCAGCGGTTGTCGCGGGCGACAGCGAGCGGCTGGTCATTGGTATCAGCCAATTCACCGGCAATAGCGGCGAGCAGGTCGCCGGTGGTGACCAGACCTTTAATGCTGCCGTATTCGTCGATCACAATGGCCAGAGGCAAAGGCTCCTGTCGCAGCATTTCCAGCACTTTAAGTGCGCTGGTGCCTTCGGGCACGGCGAGTGGCGAGAGCGCGAGCTTGGCCAGATCGAGTGGTTGGTTGTCGAGCGCGGCGGTGAGCAGGTCGCGGCTTTGTACAACGCCGAGCAGGTTGTCCAGTTCATCGCGCGCCACCAGCAGCCGGGTTTGCGGAGTGGTTTTCAGGGTCTCCAACAATTCGGTGGGACTGGCATTGGCATCGACCCAGACAATATCGGGACGCGGGGTCATCAGTGATTGCACCGGGCGATCAGACAACTGCAGCACACTGCGAATCATGTTGCGCTCACTGTGCTCAAAGGCTTCATCTTCACCGCGATGGGCAGTCATACCGGCAATGTCATCGCCCACTTCGTCAGCGTCACCCCGACCACCCAGCAATTTGAGTACAGCCTCGGCCGTGCGATCCCGCAGTGGGCGCTCACCGATCAGGTGACGGGTGCGGTTGGAGCGCGCCAATTGATTGAATACTTCAATGAGCACCGAGAAGGCGATAGCGCCGTAGAGGTAGCCTTTGGGGATATGGAAACCGGCGCCTTCGGCCACCAGGCTGAAACCAATCATCAGCAGGAAGCCCAGGCAGAGCATGACTACCGTAGGGTGGCGGTTGACGAAGTCGGTAAGCGCCTTACTCGCCACGATCATAATCATCATGGCGATAATGACCGCAATCATCATGACTTCTACGTGCTCTACCATGCCGACGGCGGTGATAACTGCATCGAGCGAGAAGACAGCATCCAATACGATAATTTGCGCTACCACCGCCCAGAAGGCGGCGTGTACCTGGCTTTTGCGCTGGGTGATCACCTTGCCTTCAAGGCGTTCGTGGATTTCGACCGTGGCTTTAAACAGTAGGAATATACCGCCCAGCAGCAAAATCAAATCGCGCCCGGAGAGGGATTTATCAAAAATACTGAACAGCGGCTCGGTAAGGGTCACCAGCCAGGAAATGCCCAGCAATAGCAGCAAGCGCATAATCAGCGCCAACCCAAGGCCGATAACCCGCGCCTTATCCCGCTGATGCGGCGGCAGCTTGTTGGCGAGAATCGCAATGAAGATCAGGTTGTCGATCCCCAGTACAATTTCCAAAATGACCAGTGTTAAGAGTCCCAGCCAGGCGCCGGGATCAGCCATCCATTCCACGTTTAGAACCTCAGAATTAAAACATTCGCTCAATGACCAGCAGGGCGGTTTTAAAAATCACCCAGGCTAAGCCACCCAGCAACACCCAACTTGCAATACCGATACCAATACCGGCCAATACACAAACACCATCGCTCTCAATCAACCCCAGGGCGATAAACAACACCCCCAATGCGGGCATCAGGTTCCCCAAGGGAATCGGCAACACCAACAAGAATGCCAACAGCGCACAGAAGGCGCCCAACCATCGTTCGGCATTGCCGGCCGAGAGGAAGGCTATGCGCGGTTTCATCAGCCGCTCTATGCGGCGCAACCAGGGCACCACTTTATTAATCAGGGCATTGAAATCGGCGGTGGTGAGTGAACTGTCGGCAATCCAGCGAGGTAAATACACACGTTGGTGCCCCATGGCCATTTGCACCGCCACAAACAACATGGGTAAGCCGGTAATGGTGGAAACGCCGGGAATACCCAAAATGGGCAGTGAATTGGGAAGGGCAAAAATCAGCAGGATGAAACCAAAGGAGCGCTGACCAAGCGACTCGGTGATATCGCGAACCCGTACGCGCTCAGCGTTGAAATTCGCAGCAAAGTCCAATAACAAGGAGGATAAACTGACACTTGAATGACGCGGGGCAGGCAACCCAGGGTCGGGTTCAGGCAAAGACATTGAGTGACCAATAGTAACTAAAGTGGGCCGATTCTACTGTAGTCGCGTGACACTGACTAGCGAGCATATTTGTCGTTGCGTAACTTTACCGATAAGGTTGATGATGCGCGCCCTATTACCCCTTAAGGCCCGTCGTGCTGACGTTTGGAGAGCCACGTGGAGAGACCGGTGGAAAGCCCTGTACAGATTCGTTTTATCAGCACCATTCATGATCTGGATGCCACTCGCTGGAACCAGCTCTGCCCGGCCGATTACCCCTTTGTACGCCATGAGTTTCTGGCGGCGCTGGAAGATAGCGGCTGCATTACTGCCCGCACTGGCTGGCAAGCCCATCACCTGGTGATGGAGCAGGCGGGGACAGTAATCGCAGCGATGCCGGGGTATATCAAAACCCATTCCTATGGTGAGTACGTGTTCGACTGGGCCTGGGCGGATGCCTATCGTCGCCACGGGTTGGATTACTATCCCAAGTGGATCAATGCCATCCCCTTTACCCCCTGCCGGGGGCCACGCCTGCTGGTATCAGCCGACCATAATCCGGCGGACTTACTGCCCGCCATATTGACCGCATTGGGCGCAGAATCCACAGAGCAGGGTTATTCCGGCTGGCATTGCCTGTTTCCCGATGAACCGCTCAGTAAGCAGTTACACACCTTGGGGGCCATGCAGCGCCTTGGTTGCCAGTTTCATTGGTTTAATCACGGCTATGCATGCTTTGAGGATTTTGTCGCCGCCATGAGTTCGCGCAAGCGCAAGAATATCCTCAAGGAGCGCCGACAGGTACATGAGCAGGGGTTTGTATTTCAGGTGAAAACCGGCCATCAACTCACGGCGGATGATTGGGCGATATTTTATGCGCTCTATCGCACTACCTACCTGAAACGCAGCGGCCACAACGGCTATTTATCGGCCGCATTTTTCCAGCAAATAGGGGCGACGCTGCCTGAAAACCTGGTGCTGATTTGCGCCAGTAAACGCGATGACGGGGATGAGCGAGTGATTGCCGCTTCGCTCTTTGTGCGCGATGACACCACACTCTACGGCCGCTACTGGGGCTGCTTTGAGGAATACCAATTCCTGCATTTTGAAACCTGCTATTACCAAGGCATTGATTTTGCGATCGCCAATGGGTTGCAGCGTTTTGATGGTGGTGCCCAAGGGGAGCACAAAATTGCACGCGGTTTTGAACCGGTATTGACCTACTCCAACCACTGGATTCAAGGACCCGGTTTTCGGGCGGCGATCCAGCAATTTCTGGTACAGGAAGCAGAAGGCGTGCGCCAGTACGCAAATGAAGCGGCCAGCCTGCTGCCGTTTAAAACCATAGTGAGCGAGTAATATGTTTCTACTGCCGGCTATGGCAGTAGAAACACAATGAAATCTTTCGCAGTTAATGCAGCAGCATTCATTCGCCAGCGCATCTAGGCAACCGATATAACTACAGTTTTTTGCACGCCATCTTCTGTAACCTCAATCGAGGAAGAATAGGTAGTGCCCAGTTTTTGGGCGCTGAGAATAGCGTCAATGTCTATGCCACGACCGGCCAGCTCGCTAATTGCAGATGCAGGTAACAGTTGGGTGAGTACACTTACCGCGAATGCGGGAACACCAAAACTGCTTTCCAGCGTTCCGGCAACGAATTTCTCGATTTTGATTTTTGACATGACATACACCTCTATCAACAGCTGGCCTTACCCACTGCAAAGTGGATACCTTGGAGAAAAATTTGCGGATTTACCAAGAGACCAGAGTTTGTAAGTTGTTGTTTTACAGCGCAAACAATTATCCGTAAAAAAAACAACTCACAAACTGCTGCTGAGCGGGTGAATTACACTTTAAAACTATCAATCTGCTTTTTCAGTTCGCCAGTTTCATTAATTAACTGGCTGCCACTGTGGTTCACCACTTGCGCGTTCTCTACCACATTTTCTGACAAACCGTGGATAGCGGTAATGTTTTTACTCACCTCGTTGGCGACAGAACTCTGCTGATGGGAGGCGCTGGCGATTTGGTGGTTCATGTCATTAATGGTGCCGATATTGGCGCGGATCTTATCCAGGGCTTCACCCACTTTTGAAGCAGTATCGATGGTTTCGCGCGCAGAGACAGTGCTGGTATTCATGGCCTGATGGGCTTCGTCGGCGGCGCGCTGTAACTGCACAATAATCGATTCAATTTCCTCGGTGGATGAGCGTGTTTTTTGCGCCAGCGAGCGCACCTCATCGGCCACTACCGCAAACCCGCGCCCCTGCTCACCAGCCCGCGCCGCTTCAATCGCAGCATTCAACGCAAGCAGGTTGGTTTGTTCGGCGATAGTGCGAATTACCTCCATCACCGAACCAATATTCACGGAATTATTTTTTAACACCTGGATTTTCTGCGCCGTGGATTCGATTTGTCCGGTCAGGCGATTCACGTTTTCCAGCGACAGGCTAACAATAGCATTGCCTTCTTCTGCCAAAATACTGGTGGCATTGGTGTGCTCGGCAGTTTCACCGGCATGGCGGGCAATCTCAGTGGCCGATGCCGACAGTTCCTCCACCGCCGTGGCCACCAATTCAATTTCACGCAGCTGTTGCGAGGTAGAGTTCACCGTGCTTTCGGTGGCGCGGCTCATGGTATTGACGTTGACCCGCACCTTGTCATTTACCTGTACCACGTTGCGGATAATGTCGGCGATGTGCTCCATCACCCGGTTAAAGTTGTGCGCCAAGGCGGCGATTTCATTGCCGCTGTCGGTAGGCAAGCGACGGGTCAGGTCGCCACCACCGTCGGCGATAGTGGACAGCGAGCGGGTGACTTCATCCACCGGCGCCAGTACCAGGCTGCGAATCAGCACATACACCGTAATCAAACTGGCGGCGAGCAACGCCAGCACCGTCAATAAGCTGGTTTTACGCTGATCGCTCAGCGCATCGGTCATAGATTGGGTGCTGAAAGCAATGTCATAACTGCCAATAGTATTGCCGCCATACACAATGGGAATGGCCTGGCGGACGATTTGGCCTTCGCCGCGATCTTCATCCGCCGCCGCAGCCAAGGCTTTGCCGCGATGATCCACAACATTCACCGAGGTGATCAGGGAGGTATTTACCAGCGATTTGGCAATGGCCTCAATTTGCTGGAAGTCGTAGGCAAACACGGCCTCCAGAATCGAGCTGTTGGCCAGCTCTACCATGGCAGCAGTTTCGGCATCCAGCTTGTGCTGGAGCTTGTTGGCTGCAATCTGATAATTGGCAAAGGCGACCAATGAGGCAATGGCGGTCATAACCAAAAACAGGAATGTCATTAATTTTGTCAGTAAGGATTTTTGAACCATGGTTCCCCCTGGAGTACCACACACATCGTAGTTATTGTTTGGTCATTATTGTTGTAACGGCATATTCACTATGGCGGCCAGTGGGCGCCAATCTTGAGCGCTAATCACACGAACAAGACTGTGGCCGGCAAACCATAGATTTGCATTGCCTTGAGAGTATAGACACAGCCCATGGCGACTGCGCAAGGTGGAGGGGTTAAATCCAGAAAATGATTAAGGCGCCAAGAGGATTGGCGCCTGCGGGAAACATCACACGCGATGTAGATCAGTCGTCGCCGTCGCCATCCGGGTCGTTGCCACCGGCCATGCCCAGCTCTTTGAGCTTGCGGGTCAGGGTGTTGCGCCCCCAACCGAGCAGGTTAGCGGCATCGCGCTTACGCCCAGCGGTGTATTTGAGCGCCGTTTCTATCAAGGCACGCTCAAAGGTTGGTACAGCTTCGCTGAGCAGTTGGTGCTGGCCGCGCGCCAGTGCCTGATCAGCCCAGTGACGCAAGGCTTTTTCCCAGTCATCCGCCGGTGTAGAGACTTCTTTGTTATCGAGCAATTCTGGCGGCAAGTCCTCAATGTGCACTTCACGCCCAGAAGCCATGACCGTAATCCAGCGGCAGGTGTTTTCCAACTGGCGCACGTTACCCGGCCATTGCAGGGTGCAGAAATATTCTTCGGTTTCCGGCAGCAGCACTTTCGGGTCGACATTCAATTCGGTCGCCGCTTTGTGTAGGAAGAAACGCGCCAGCTTGGGAATGTCTTCACGACGGTTGGCGAGTTTGGGGATATGGATGCGGATCACGTTGAGGCGATGGAACAAGTCCTCGCGGAAGCGATTGTCCGCCACCAGCGTTTCCAGATTCTGGTGAGTGGCGGCGATGATACGCACATCTACCTTTACCGGCGTATGGCCGCCCACGCGATAAAACTCACCGTCGGCCAGCACACGCAACAAACGGGTTTGGGTTTCCGCGGGCATATCACCAATTTCATCGAGGAACAGCGAGCCACCGTTGGCCTGCTCAAAACGCCCCTGGCGCTGTGCGGCAGCGCCGGTAAATGCCCCTTTTTCATGGCCAAACAGCTCGGATTCCATCAAATCCTTGGGAATCGCCGCCATGTTCAGGGCGATAAAAGGCGCATTGCGGCGCGGACTGTGGCGATGCAGGGCGCGCGCCACCAGCTCTTTACCGGTACCTGACTGACCGTTGATCAACACCGTAATGTTGGATTGCGACAAGCGGCCAATCGCGCGAAATACTTCCTGCATGGCCGGCGCTTCGCCGATGATTTCGGTATTGGTATCCAGCGCCGCCTCGGCACCGTGATCGGTTTTTTGCTCCTGGGCGTGGGCCAGCGCGCGCTGGGTTACAGCAACTGCATCGTCCACATCAAAGGGCTTGGGCAAGTACTCAAAAGCACCGCCCTGATAGGCCGCCACCGCACTGTCCAGGTCTGAGTGGGCAGTCATGATGATGATGGGAATCTGCGGATGAGTCGCATGCAGGTTGCCCAGCAGCGTCAGGCCGTCGGTACCGGGCATGCGAATATCGCTGATGATGGCATCAGGCGCATCGCGATTGAGTTGGCTCATGGCGCTATCGACCGACTCGAACAGGCGCGTCTCTATATGCGCCTGCTGCAGGGCTTTTTCCAGCACCCAGCGAATCGAGCGATCGTCATCGATAATCCAGACTTTATTAGACTTCTGCATGGTGTGTTTCCATTGGTAAGTAGAGCGAGAAGCGGGTATTGCCCGGCTCGCTATGGCACTCGATGAGGCCATGGTGCTGATGAATGAGATGTTGCGAAATGGTCAACCCCAAGCCTGTACCCTCGGCACGGCCGGAGATCATGGGGTAGAAAATGTTCTCGATCATGTGCTCGGGAATTCCCGGGCCGTTGTCGATAATATCGATGCGGCAGATCAAGCCATGGTGCTTGCGGCCAATGGTGTACTGGCGTTGGATACGGGTGCGCAGTTGAATCACACCGTTATCCACCTGCGCCTCGGTCAACGCCTGCATGGCGTTGCGCACTATGTTGAGCAGCGCCTGGATCAGCATTTCCTTGTCGCCCAGCAACTCGGGAATACTGGGATCATAGTCGCGCACTATATTAATGGCATCGCGACCTTCGGCTTTGATGATGGTGGCTACCCGCTCAATCGCCTCGTGGATATTGAGCGATTGCCACTGCGGCAACTGGTTGGGGCCGAGCATGCGATCCACCAGATTGCGCAGGCGATCAGCCTCATCGATGATGATGCTGGTGTATTCGGTCAAACCGCTGTTTGGCAGTTCGCGCGCCAATAATTGCGCCGCGCCGCGAATCCCGCCCAGCGGGTTTTTAATTTCGTGGGCCATACCGCGAATCAGGTTGCGGCTGGTCTCATGGGACGAGGTGAGCATCTCCTCGCGGCTGATGCGCAACAGGCGATCAATGGGCTGGATCTCGATAATCAAGCCATCGTGATTGCCAAAGGGAGTCACTGTGTAGTCCACCGTTACCGAGCCGCCGCTCAGCAAGCGCCATTCGGCATGGCGCTTGGTGTAATGGTTGGCTTGGGTCGCCGCCATTTTGAGCTGGCGATCTGTCTCGTCGGACTCGTAAAAGAAATAGGTGATAGGTTCGCCGGTGTTGCTTTCGCAACTCATGGCCAGCAGCGCCTCGGCGGCCGGATTCATATGGCAAATCAACAAATCCACATCCACCAAAATAATGGCGGTACTGAGGCTATCCAAAATGGGTTTGTAGACGTTGTGCGAGTTCACCAGCGCTTGCTCTCCTGAACGCCCTGACAATGGGCACCTTGGCTACTGCAAAAACCAAACCAAGTTAGCAATCGGCGTGATCCCGCGAATTTAGCCCCAAAAACTATCCATTATGGTGAATAGTGGGGCAAGCATAGCACCAAAATAGTGCACCTATTTTGGCGTGGGCTTTGGCGGGGCATTCTTTTTAACAACGGTGCGAATTACATTAACAATCACCGGGGGAGAGATGCCCAATGATTGCCCATTCGCATCAATTGCCTCAACCACCAGGGTGTGTGTGCCACGAGGCACATCCTTCACAATAATATTGCTCATGGTGGTCTCTTCCAGCAGCTCGCCGTTCATGAAATACACCAGCAAATGCCCCTCTTCCAGAGAAGGCTGCAACACTGCGGCAATGGCCAAATCGCGCTGGCCTACGGGAATAGTGACATCGGAGCGGGGGCTGATAATGTCAATTTTGTACTCGACCCGCGCCGGGCGCGAGTCAAACGACGAGGCGGGAGAGGAATCAGGCAACGGCTGGGCACCGGGCACTGTATTTAGCCCGCGCAACTCCACTTTTTCGGCATTTTCCGTTTTGGGCTTATCGGTATAAACGGTTCGCCCATCTTTATCGACGGTTTTGTAAATCTCCGCCATGGCCAGCGGGGCAAGCAGTAGTAACAAAAGCCAGAAGGCGCGCATTGCTCTCTCCCTTTCGATTGATTTGCCCTAGGTTACTCGCGCAGCGCCCAAAGAAAAAGCCCGCCCCCTTGCGGGTGCGGGCTTTTTCACAGATTGCCAGCGCCAGGCGCCAGCAGATCCAAGTGACTTACACGCAGCTCTTAAACACTGTAATAGAGTTCGAATTCTACTGGGTGCGGAGTCATGTTGATGCGTTGGATCTCTTCTTTCTTCAAAGTGATGTAAGCATCGATGAAGTCTTTAGAGAATACACCGCCAGCCAACAGGAACTCGTGGTCAGCTTCCAGAGATGCCAAAGCCTCTTCCAGAGATGAACACACTTGTGGGATTTCTGCTTCTTCTTCCGGCTCCAGATCGTACAGATCTTTGGTCGCTGCTTCGCCCGGATGGATCTTGTTCAGAACACCATCGATACCCGCCATCAGCAATGACGCGAAGCACAGGTATGGGTTAGCAGTTGGGTCTGGGAAGCGAG
>JACCDS012401531.1_pt1 | contig 17212 bp, 14 predicted proteins | sample 7446441 | NCBI WGS metagenome assembly JACCDS01 (sample SAMN15323445, study PRJNA562643) | freshwater metagenome | isolation source: river surface water | place: USA:Blue River Watershed | collected 2017-08-17
CATTTTCAAGCTTAACTCTGAACATAGCATTGCTCAGTGCTTCAATAATTACTCCATCTTGTTTAATCAGCGGTTGTTTTGACATACTTATTTTGGGGTTGCAAAGATATGGAAATGAATGGAATTAAGAAAAAATACCAGTTAATTCTTCTAAAAAGCACAAAATAAAAGGAGAAGTGCTGCTTCTCCTTTTGAAATAATTCACAATATGCTGTAAATCAATAACTTAAATTCTACATGCCCATTCCTGGGAACCAAGGTCTACCAATACCCTCTCTAAAAGGCCAAGGCATTGCCAAAACAATCAATAAAAGAGCAATTACATAAAAAACAGTTGTTTTTGATGCATTTTGGGTCTTTTTATAGCTAATATGGCCAATGGTAATTAAAACAATAGCAATTAACATAGAACTGATATGCTCCACTGCCCAAAAACGAGTAGTTGAGTCTTTCATAGCTACCCCCATGCCAGCGGCTTGGATCATTTTAATACCCACTGCCCCAAAAAAGTATTGATATAAACCTAATAATAAAGTGCTATGAGAAGAGATTAACAAAATCTTGCTGGTCTTTAAAGCATCTTTTTTGGAATATAATTTATAGATGCTCATTAATAAAGAAATTAAAATCACCCATCTTAACGCATTATGTAAATGCAATAAACCTGTATTCATATGTTTTGTTTTGTAATTCTAAAATAAACTATTCTACCCAATCTGCTACAAATAAATTAGTATCTCTTGTACCTCCATTATTTCTGTTAGAGGCAAAAATAATTTTCTTGCCATCAAAACTAAACATGGGGAATGCATCAAAACCTCTATCTCTACTAATTTTCTCTAAATTGTTTCCTTCCAAATCCATTAAGTACATATTAAAAGGAAAACCTCTTTTGTATTCATGATTACTACAGAAAATAATATGTTTACCATCTGGTGTAAAATTAGGTGCCCAATTAGCTTGACCTAAATGCGTAATTTGTTTTGCATTAGAACCATCCGCATTTGCTACCCATACTTCCATCTTTGTTGGAGCTACCATACCTTCTGCTAATAAAGTTTTGTACTCTGTAATTTCCTCTGGAGTACTTGGTCTGCTTGCTCTCCAAACAATTTTTTGACCATCAGGACTAAACCACGCACCTCCATCATATCCTAATGTATGGGTGATTCTTTTTTCTTTACCAGTAGCTAAATCCATCACATATAATTCTAAGTCTCCGTCTTTATCACTACAATAAATCATTTTCTTTCCATCATAAGAAAGTGTTGCTTCAGCGTCATACCCTTTCGCATGCGTTAATTGCTTAATCACTTTACCACTTGTGTCTGCCATATATATATCATAGCTATTATACAAAGGCCAGATATATTTATTACCATACTTTGCTCTATCCACTGCAGGAGGACAATCATTTCCGCCACCTATTGTTGATGCATATATAATGTGTTTGCCATCAGGCATAAAATAAGAGCAAGTTGTTCTTCCCTTTCCACCACTGATCGATTTAAAAGTAAATGGGGTATTATTATTCGTAGGCACTGCTCCCATAAAAATTTGATCACAGTTCACTCCTTCTTTGGTATTAGTTCTTTGAAAAGTAATTCGTTTACTATCATAACTCCAATACGCTTCTGCATTATCACCCCCATTGGTTAATTGAATTACATTTTTAAAATGTCTTTCACCAGCAAACAAAACAGAATCTTGTTGACTAAATGCAGATACAAAGCTTAATAATGCTGCAAAAAAGAAGGTTAACTTATTCATATACTTTTTAAATTGAGTGCAAAAGTACTTAATTTTGTAAGAAATTCAGTGTATGCCCATCATTGCTCCTTCCTTATTAGCTGCCGACTTTTTAAGATTAGGCGAAGCTTGTAAAATGTTAAATGAATCTGAGGCTGAATGGTTTCACTTAGATGTAATGGATGGAAGTTTTGTTCCTAATATAAGTTATGGCTTACCAGTAATTGAGCAAATCAAAACCACTACTAAAAAAGTAATGGATGTGCACTTGATGATTGTGTCTCCAGAAAAATATATTGCTGATTTCAAAAAAGCTGGAGCAGATATTTTAACCGTGCATTACGAAGCATGTCCGCATTTACATAGTACTTTACAACAAATCAAAGCACATGGCATGAAAGCTGGTGTTGCATTGAATCCACATACATCAGTAGACTTATTGAAAGATGTTATTAAAGACATTGATGTAGTATGTGTAATGAGCGTGAATCCTGGTTTTGGCGGACAGAAATTCATTGAGCATACTTATGAAAAAGTAAAAACATTGAAGAAAATGATTACTGAAGCAGGTGCATCTACCCTTATTGAAATTGATGGTGGTGTTACCCAAAATAATGCTGCTAAATTAGTGACTGCAGGTGCTGATGTTTTAGTTGCTGGCACAACTGTATTTAAAGCAGCTGACCCTAAACAAATGATTGCTACTTTACAATCAGCCAAATAAAATCATAGACCGAGTATTTGTATAAAATACTAAAATGAACTGAATGTGACCATTTTAGTAATCCACATTTGTGCGTATTTATTACTTGTATTTATAAACTCTGTCTTTTAAATTGTGTTAGTAGATTTAATATCACACTAACCCTTTAAATTAAATCCCTTGACTGACACTATAATCAATCTAGAGACAGTTAATCCCATTGAATTCTTTGGCGTTAACAATAACAAATTCGATATCTTAAAAAAGAAATTTCCTTTATTAAAAATTTTATCAAGAGGCACTCAAATAAAACTAAGTGGTGCACCAGAACAAATAGAAGCAGCCAAAGAAAAAATAGATTTAATCATTCAATATATGGAGCGCAATGGCCATTTGAGTGAAAATTATTTTGAACAAATTTTAGGAGGTGATGACGCAGAAGTAATTGATAATTTTGTTGACAAAAATCCAAACGAAGTATTGGTTTTTGGACCAAATGGAAAAACAGTTAGAGCAAGAACTGCGAATCAAAAAAAGATGGTTGCTGCAGCAGATAAAAATGATATTGTTTTTGCAATTGGACCAGCAGGTACTGGTAAAACCTATACTGCTGTTGCATTAGCGGTGAGAGCATTAAAAAATAAATTGGTTAAAAAAATTATTTTAACAAGACCTGCTGTAGAAGCTGGAGAAAGTTTAGGATTCTTACCTGGAGATTTAAAAGAAAAAATTGATCCATATTTAAGACCATTATATGATGCATTAGACGATATGATTCCTGCGGATAAATTAGGATATTATATGTCTACAAGAACCATCGAAATCGCACCACTTGCCTACATGAGAGGTAGAACATTGGACAATGCATTTATTATTTTGGATGAATCACAAAATGCTAATGATTTACAGATTAAAATGTTTTTGACGCGTATTGGTGCCAATGCAAAAGCCATCATAACTGGGGACCCTACCCAGGTGGATTTACCAAGAAATCAAAGAAGTGGTTTAGAAAAAGCATCCAGAATTTTAAGAGATATTGAGGGCATTGCCCATATCGAATTAGATGAGGAAGATGTGGTAAGACATAAATTGGTGAAAGCGATCATCAAGGCCTATGACAGGGAAAGAGAAAACGAGACAGAGAACTCCTATCATAGATAATCTAATATTATATTTTTTTATTATACATAATTAATTGAAAAATTCAATTTGCTACTATTTGTTAATAAAAACTTAAAACCTCATATCTTATTATACAGTTTCTTTTAGTTTCTTTGCAGCACTAAAACAAACAACAATCAGGTATGAAAACAATCGGGAAATTTCTCCTTTCGTTATTGGTGGTTACATCAGTAGCATTTGGAGCAAAAGCTCAAGAAACTACTTCTGAGATCCAGGGTACAGTTTTGAGCGGTAAAACAGCTGTAGCTGGTGTTACCATTGTAGCAATTCATGAACCAACAGGTACGAAGTATACTACTTCTACTCGTCAGGATGGTCGCTACAACTTGACTAACTTGAAAATTGGTGGACCTTACTCCATCAGTGCATCTTTTGTAGGATTCAAAACTGAAACTGCAAATGATATCAACTTAACATTAGGTCAAGCACACAGACAAAATTTTTCTTTAACTGAAACTTCTAACACTTTAAAAGAAGTGGTAGTTAGATCAGGTTCTGACAGAGTTTTCAGTGCGAACAGAACTGGTGGTCAAGAAACTATTAACAGAAGATTAATTGAAGGTACTCCTACTACAACAAGAAGCTGGAAAGATGTAACAAAATTAGTTCCATCTGCAAACGGTACTTCTTTCCAAGGTATCAGTTCTCAATTAAACAACATCACAGTGGATGGTGCTAACTTCAATAACTCATTTGGTTTAGCAGGTGATATTGGTGGTCAATCAGGTGCGCAAGCGATCTCTTTAGATGCGATTGAGCAAATCCAAGTAAACACTTCTCCATTCGATGTAAAATATGGTGGTTTTAACGGTGCTGGTATCAATACTGTTACTAGATCAGGTAAGAACCAAACATTTGGATCTGTGTATGAATATTTCAAGAACAAAGATTGGCAATCATACAAAGTTGGTTCTATCAATTTACCAAAGCAAGAATTTAATTATGATTTAAAAGGTTTCACTGTAGGTGGTGCTTTAATTAAAAATAAATTATTCTACTTCATCAACGGTGAACAAGAAAGCAATACAGTTCCTGGTACAAGCTGGGTAGCTGCAGATGCTAACAATGTTCCTAATGGTTCTACTGTATCAATTGCTAAAGCAGCTGATTTAGACGCATTAGCTTCTTTCTTAAAATCTAAGTATAGTTTTGATCCAGGTCCTTACCAAGGTTATACATATGCTTCAGGTTCTAAGCGTATCACAGCTAAGATTGACTGGAACATTAACGCGAACAATACATTTACTATTAAGTACAACTACTTAAAGTCTTACTCTGAAATTCCACCATCTAACTCAGGTGCTGCGAATACTTCAATTGGTAGAAGACCAGGTAACACTGCAATGCCTTTCTATGGTGCAGGTTATGTAATTAATAATAACGCTGATGTAGTGATTGCCGAGTTAAACACTCGTTTCTCTAACAGCGCTAACAATAAATTACAAGTTGGTTATACTGCATTAAGAGATTTCCGTTCTTCTTTATCATCTAAAACAGATTTCCCATTAGTAGATATCTTGGATGGTAATGGTAACCCTTACACTTCTTTCGGTTACGAGCAATATACATACGGCAACAAATTGAATACAGATGTATTCCAATTGAACGATGTATTCACAAAATATGTAGGTAGCCATGAGATTACTTTAGGTACACAAAACGCTTTCAAGAAATATGCAAATGGTTTCTCTCCTTCTTACCAAGGTGTTTACCGTTTCAACAGCTTAGCTGATTTCTATGCTTCTGCTGCTGGTACTAAAGCTGCTGTTAGATATGATTTATCATATACTTTAGGTGGTGGTGAGTTCCCATTAGTAGGACCAAAGAGTTTAGAGATGGGCGTATTCATTCAAGACAAATGGAAGATTAAGGATAACTTCACTTTCACTTATGGTGTAAGAGCTGATTATACTCAATTCTACAATACATTCTTATACAATCCAGTAGTAGATACTTTATCTCAATTCTATAACGGAATTCATGCGAACACTGGTGCTGCTCCAAACACAGCAGTTCAAATTTCTCCAAGAATTGGTTATAACTGGGATGTGTTCTCTGATCAATCTTTACAATTAAGAGGTGGTACTGGTTTATTCCAAGGTGCTCCACCATTTGTATGGATTTCTAACCAAGCTTCAAACTCAGGTATGGCATTATTCGGATCTATCAGCAATGGTACTGGATACATGTTCTCTCCTGATGTAAACGCATACAGACCAACTGTTACTGCTGGTTTATCTCAATCTTATAGCATCAACGTTTCCGATCCTAATTATAAGTTCCCTCAAGTTTGGAAAACAACTTTAGGTGCTGATAAAAAAGTATTAGGTTTCACAGTTACTGTGGAAGCAACTCATATCAGAAATATCAATGCAACTGTTTTCCAAAACATCGTATTGCCTTCAACTGGTTTAATCACTTTAGCTGATGGTCGTACTCGTTTCCCTGTGACTTCAGTTTACCCATTAGGTGGATCTTCTAAGAGATCTGTAACTAACCCAGCTATTGGTAACGCAATCTATATGACTAACGCAAATGTTGGTTATGTAAACACTTTATTCGTTCAAGTTCAAAGATCTTTCAAGAACTTATTCGTAAGTGCTGCGTATAACTACCAAGAAGCAAAAGATGCAACTGTAAACGGTTCTACTGCATCTACAATGTGGGGTTCTAAGCCAGTGTTTGGTAACTCAAATGTGATTTCTCAAAGTTACTCTAACAACTATTTACCTCACAGATTCATTGCACAAGCAATTTATAAGTTAGAGTATTTGAAGAACTACTCTACTTCATTTGGTATTTTTGCTGAAGTTGCTCCTAACTATGTTACTTCATTCATCTACAACGGTGATGTAAACGGTGATGGTTTCAACAACGACTTAATGTATATCCCAAGAAATGCATCTGAAATTGCTTTAACTACAGCATCAGGTGATACAAGAACACAACAAGAATTATGGCCTCAATTAAGCCAATTCATTGACAATCATCCTTATTTATCAAAGCACAGAGGTGAGTACGCACAAAGAAATGCGACAATCTTACCTTGGACTGGTAGAGTAGATTTGAATGTGACTCAAGATGTGAACTTCAAAGTAAAAGGCAGAAAGCAAACTTTACGCTTCACTGCTGATATTTACAACTTCACTAACTTATTAAGCAGAAACTTAGGAATTTACGATGTGCCAACATCTGTAACTCCTTTAACTTTCACAGGTACATTCAAAGGAAATATGCCTGTGTTTAGTTTCCCTTATTTCAATACAACAACCAAGACTCCATTACAACAAGCATGGAGACATGATACTGGTATGGCTTCTCGTTACCAAATACAATTGGGTGTTCGTTACATTTTCTAGTATTCAATTTGAATATCAAAAAACCCTCACCATTTGGTGGGGGTTTTTTATTGTAGTAAATTAGCATATGTCCAAAGATTACTTGCAACAATTTACCATTGGTGTAGAAGAAGAGTATATGGTACTTGACCCTACTTCCAAAGAACTAAAAAGCCATCAACAAGCTATTGTGAATGAGGGCCAATTGTTGTTCAAAGAAAAGATCAAGGCAGAAATGCATCAGGCAGTGGTAGAAGTGGGGACTGCAATATGCCAAAACGCAGATGAAGCATACCAAGAAATAAAATCTTTAAGAACCGGCGTAGCCTCTTTAGCAAATCAATTAGGATATAGCATTGGTGCTTCAGGCACCCACCCTTTTAGTTTGTGGGAAACACAATTGGTTTCTGATCAAACCAGGTACCAAGAACTCTTAAATGAATTACAACAAGCTGCAAGAAGTAATTTAATTTTTGGACTACATGTGCATGTTGGCGTAGAAGATCGAAGAATGGCCATCCATATTGCCAATACAGCGCGTTATTTCTTGCCCCATGTATACGCACTAAGTACTAACTCCCCTTTTTGGGAAACTAGAAATACAGGATATAAATCATACCGTTCAAAAGTATTTGATAAGTTCCCTAGAACAGGTATCCCCGATTATTTTGATAGCATTGAAGCTTATGAAAGTTTTGTGCAATTATTGATCAAAACAAATTGTATTGACAATGCAAAAAAGATATGGTGGGATCTAAGAGTACATCCTATTTACAATACTATTGAGTTTAGGATTTGTGATATCCCCATGACCATTCAGGAGACGATCACCATTACAGCGATTTTCCAAGCCATCTGTGCTAAGATTTATACACTGAGACGCCAGAATATTAATTTTATTAATTACCAAAGAGCTTTGATCAATGAAAATAAATGGAGAGCTAGTAGATATGGCATTGAAGGTAAATTGATAGATTTTGGAAAAGAAAAAGAAATTCCTACCAAGGATTTAATTTTAGAGCTATTAGAATTTATAGATGATGTGGTAGATGATTTAGGCAGCCGCCATCATATTGAAAAAGTACACCAAATATTTGCTACAGGAACAGGTGCTGATAGACAGCTTCGTGTATTTAAAGAAACCGGAAGTTTAGTAGAAGTGGTGAAATATATAGAGCAAAGCTTCCTAGCTGAATAAGCTTACTCAACTAATAAAAACTTATTTTGCTTCTTTAAAATCAAATAAGGTTGCTGTAAAGATTCCCTTCTCTCTTTTCTTAAAGACTACATCCCAGTTTCCCTTGTATCTTAAAATTTTAGGAACCAATTGGCCATTGAAATAAGTCATTTCTACTTCCATTTGAACATTGAAATCATAAGCACCTGCATTATAACTTAATGCATAATTACGCCCTAATACTTCTAATGTTTTGGGATTAAACCAAGTAGTCATTTGATCTACGACCACATTGTTTTTAGAGAAAAATCCAAGGTCATCTTTAGGCTTCACTTCAAACATGATCACCAATTGGCCATGATAGTCTACATAATCTAATTTGTAATCGTATAATTCATGCGCAGACTCATCATACAAATCCAATTTATTGCCAATTAAAGGAATGCCTGGAATCTTTTTGCCGGGATTAAAAAACAACATTTTTAATTGATCCTTTGCTTTACTTAATCCAGAACCACTCACAGTTCTAACCTTCCCTTTAACAATATTGGTTTCCCCACAAATACTACCCTTGGTAAAAAACAAACTAGCATACAATGCAGGTGTGGTATAGTTGTATTCGCCATTAGCATCTTTCATATTACCAGAAACATTTTCTTCCAATACATCCATGGTTCTACAACCACCGACTTTGTTTTGTCTGGTTTTACTATTTAATGTGGCAATCACTTTATCATTCTTATCTCTCATTTGAATATAGTTGTAAGAGCTATATCCAATGGTTCTTAAAGTCTTGAATGCCTTGTAAAAGCTAGTATCTTCTTTGATTCTTTGTAAAATGGCTTTGTAATCAAAATTATTTCTAACAATCGCGTCTGTTAAAGTAAAAGAGCCATTATCAATATTCAATGTAGTGTCCTGTGCTTTAATAGAAAAACTAGCAACAAGAAAAAAGATTACGGTGAATATTTTACGCATGTATTATTGTTTTAACGAATTACTTACCCAAGGTCATTTTATAATCTACCCTCATTTTACCTTTGGAGATATCATTCAATTTGCCTTGTAATAATTTCTTTTTTAAAGGCTTGATATAATCTATGAAAAGCTTTCCTTCGATATGATCATATTCGTGCATGATAATTCTAGCAGTAATGCCATGAAAAGTTTCTGTATGAGGTTTAAACTGCTCATCTACATAAGCTAATGTTACAGACTCTGGTCTGGAAACATCTTCTCTGATTTTAGGAATACTTAAACAGCCTTCATTGTAAATCCACTCTTTGCCACCTGTTTCAATAATTTGAGGATTGATAAATGCTCTCTTAATCCCAGGAGCATCAGAATAAGCCTCATCTTCTGGTTCACTATTCGCAAAAATCTGGGCACTATCCATCACAAACAGACGAATATCTTTGTTAATCTGAGGGGCAGCCAAGCCAACGCCATTGCTCTCGTACATGGTTTCCCACATATCTTCAATAAGCTTTTCCAAGCCTTCATAATTGGCTTCAATGGGACTACAAACCTTTCTTAATACCGTTGCACCATAGGCAACAATAGGTAAAATCATACGATCATCTTATTAGACCACAAAGGTAGAAATAAATAGGCAGTTTAAGCCTTGTTCTGGAGATATTCCTGCAGAAGAATGGTAGCTGCAATCTGATCAATGGTCTTCTTATTTCTTCGATCCTTCTTTTTCATACCCATTTCCACCATGGCCCTAACGGCATTTTTAGAGCTGTACCGCTCATCTACGGTTTGAATGGGGATAGTGGGGAATTTCTTTTTAAGTTGTTCAATGGCTTTCAGCACCAATGGGGTCGCATGCGTAGGGGTATCATCTAAATTCATCGGCTCCCCTATTAAAATCAATTCAACGGGCTCTACTTTAAAATATGCTTCCAAATAAGTAAATAAATCTTTGGTATCCACCGTGGTTAATCCAGTAGCAATAATCTGCAATGGATCGGTAACTGCTATACCAGATCTTTTTCCACCGTAATCAATACAAAGTATTCTAGCCACTTCTTATAAATAAATTTGAATAAAGATAGATGCAATAACAATTACTCCAAATACCACGCTCGCAATACCATTAGCCGTCATAAAAGCAATATTCACTTTGCTTAAATCAGTGGGCTTTACAATACTATGCTGATACAAAAGCATACCAATAAATACTGCCAATCCCAATAAATATAAGATATGAAATCCCCCAATATAAAAAGCAATAATTACAAAGAGTGCAGAAAATACATGCAGGACTCTTGCAATATTTAATGCCTTTTCTAGACCCCAATAACTTGGAATAGAATACAATGATTGAGATTGATCAAAATCAATGTCTTGCAATGCATAAATCACATCAAAACCACTTACCCAAAATATTACTGCAAAAGAAAATAATAAAGGCAATACAGCAAAACTGCCTGTTACTGCTAAATAAGCCCCTATAGGCGCTAAGGACAAGCCAATACCTAAAACCAAATGACATAAATAAGTAAAACGCTTGGTATAACTATAAAATAAAATAACGAATAAGGCAACAGGTGATAAATAAAAACAAATAGTATTAATAAAATAAGTTGCTACAATAAAGATGGCCACATTAATACCAATAAACACCAATGCTTTTTCTGCTTTAATAATTCCAGCAGGAATTTCCCTAATGGCTGTTCTTGGATTTAATTTATCAAAATGTCTATCTAAGTATCTATTAAAAGCCATAGCAGTGGATCTCGCAGTAACCATGCAAACAATCACTAAAAAGAATTTTAGCCAAACCTGTTCAAATGCTTGATGATTGATCCAGTTATATCTTAATCCCAACACAAAACCAATTAATGCAAAAGGCATTGCAAAAATGGTATGCGAGAACTTCACTAAACTCAAATAATTTTTTATCGGATTCATTTTACTTTTTTATGATCTCACAAATTCCCATAATACAACAGCTGCTGCTACAGAAATGTTTAAAGAATGTTTCATGCCCCATTGAGGAATTTCAATTACACCATCACAAAGTTCAATTACAGATTGGTCAACCCCATCCACTTCATTGCCAAAAACAAAAGCAATAGGTTCTTCCGTTTTCGCAAATTGATTTAGTGGGATACTTCCCTCAGTTTGTTCAATGGCATACACTTTATACCCTTGATTTTTTAAAGCTATTACTGCATCCGTAGTTTGTTCATAATACATCCAATCCACCGATTCAGTGGCTCCTAAAGCTGTTTTATGAATATCTCTATGAGGTGGTTGTGGGGTAAATCCGCAAAGACAAATACCATTAATCAAAAAGGCATCTGCCGTTCTAAAAACACTGCCCACATTGTGCATGCTTCTAATTTGGTCCATCACTACTACAATAGGCTTTTTGGGCGCTATTTTAAAGTCGGCAACAGACATCCTACCCAATTCATCCATGCTCAATTTACGCATACGCAAAAGTACGCTTTTTATGAAAAATTATGTAGGTTTGTCACCCATGGCAAAATCCAGTTCCGATACCCCTCTAATGCAGCAACATAGGGCTATTAAGCAAAAATACCCTGATGCCATCTTATTATTTAGAGTAGGTGATTTTTATGAGACTTTTGGTGAAGATGCAGTGATCGCATCCAAGGTGTTAGGTATTACCTTAACCAAAAGAAACAATGGATCCGCATCTAGTAGCGAATTAGCGGGATTCCCCCATCATTCATTAGATACTTATTTGCATAAACTAGTGAAAGCCGGACATAGAGTGGCTATTTGTGATCAATTAGAAGATCCTAAATCGGTGAAAGGTATTGTGAAAAGAGGTGTCACCGATATGTTAACACCTGGCATTGCCACTAATGATAAATTACTCGCTCATAAAGAGAATAATTTTTTAGCTGCCATTTATTTTGAAAATGAATTAGGCGCATTGGCCTTTTTAGATATTACTACGGGAGAATTTTTAACAGCGGAAGGTAATTTTGAATACTTAGATAAGTTATTACAAAGTTTACAACCTGCAGAAATCTTATTCTCTAAAAAAGACCAAGCTGTTTTTAAAGAACATTTTGGTCAAGGATTTTATTCTTATGGATTAGATAGTTGGATTTTTGATACACCCTATGCCAATGATTTATTGTTAAAACAATTTCAAACCCAAACCTTAAAGGGTTTTGGTATGGAAGGACAAAACAAATCTGTGATTGCAGCTGGTGCTATTTTACATTATCTAAAAGAAACAGAGCATCCGCATTTAAAACATATTCATTCCATTAGCCCCATTCAGAGAGAAGATATTTTATGGATGGACAAATTCACCATTCGCAATTTAGAATTGATAGGCAATGGTGCAGATAAAAAAGGCTTATTAGATATCTTGGATCAAACCAAAAGCCCAATGGGTGCAAGGTTATTAAAGAGATGGTTGATCTTCCCTTTACAATCCATTGCACAGATTAATGCGAGATTAAATGCAGTTGATTATCTAATTCAATCTACTGAAGAAAGAACTCAAAGCAGCGCATTGATTGAATCTTGTGGAGACTTGGAAAGATTAGCAAGTAAATTGGCTAGTAGAAAAATACAACCCAGAGAATTACAACAATTAGGAAAATCATTAGAAGCAGTTGCTTCTGTGAAAGCCCTATTTACTGGATGTACAAATGAGTATTTACAACAATTAAGCAGCCAATTAGCCAATTGCGAAATAGCTAAAGAAAAAATTAGCACTACCCTTTTAGATCAACCACCTGCAACCACAGTGAAAGGAGGATTTATTAGAGATGGCATACATTCCGAATTAGATGAACTAAGAAATATTTCCAGCGGTGGTAAAGAATATTTAGCCCAATTACAAAACAAAGAAGCACTTCAAACAGGAATAAGTTCTTTAAAAATTGGCTACAATAATGTGTATGGCTATTATTTAGAAGTAACCCATGCTCATAAAGACAAAGTGCCAGCAGATTGGATTCGTAAACAAACTTTAACAACTGCAGAAAGATATATCACTCCAGAATTAAAAGTTTACGAAGAAAAAATATTAGGTGCAGAAGATAAAATATTGGTATTAGAACAACAACTATACCAACAATTATTAGACGAGGTTTTACAATCACTGAACGCCATTCAACAAAATGGACAGTTATTAGCCATTATTGATTGCTTGATTTGTTTTGCACAAAATGCGATTGATTACAATTATTGCAAACCAGTTATTAAAGAAGATTTAATACTAGATATTAAAGATGGTAGACATCCAGTAATTGAACAAAGCTTACCTATTGATCAACCTTATGTGTCGAATGATTTAATCTTGGATCCAAATCAACAACAGATTATTATTTTAACAGGGCCCAACATGAGTGGTAAGAGTGCAGTGCTTAGACAAACTGCTTTAATTACTTTAATGGCCCATATGGGATCATATGTTCCCGCAACTGCAGCTGCTATTCCATTAACCGACAAGATATTTACCAGAGTGGGTGCCAATGATAATTTAAGTGCGGGTGAATCTACATTCATGGTAGAAATGATTGAGACGGCTAGTATTTTAAATAATATTAGTAGTAGAAGTTTGATTTTATTAGACGAGATTGGAAGAGGTACTTCTACCTATGATGGTATCAGTATTGCATGGAGTATTGTAGAGTATTTAAATCAATCCAAAGAAAAACCTAAGACCCTTTTTGCAACACACTATCATGAATTAAATGATTTGGAAGCACAATTGAATCATGTTCATAATTATCATGTGAGTCATAAAGAAGTGGGCAATAAAATTATCTTCTTAAGAAAGTTAACTAAGGGCGGAAGCACACATAGCTTTGGTATACATGTAGCGAAGATGGCGGGCATGCCTAATAATTTAGTCACTAGAGCCAATGCGATCTTACAAGAAATGGAATTGAAAAATCAGGGCTCACAAAAATTAGCCACTCCTACTGCAGCAACTCCTGAATCAAAATTTCAGTTATCCATTTTTGATGCACATACAGAAACATTTGAATCTATTCGTAAAGAATTAGATAGCATTGATATCAATAACCTCACACCAGTAGAGGCCTTAATGAAACTACAAGCGATTAAGCAGAAGTTAAACTAAAAGAGTCCCTTTTAGGAGACTCTTTTTAGAAAAAAAATAGAAGAGTCCCCAAGGGAGACTCTTCTATGAATTCATTAATGAGTCTCCCGAAGGGGACTCATTCAAAAAAATATTAGTCAGCAAACTTTTGTAAGTACTTATGGATCTTTGCTTGTAATGGTTCTGATACAGGAACCAATGGTAATCTTAAAACATTTTCAATCACCCCTTGTTCTGCTAAATAAGCTTTGATACCAGCAGGGTTATTTTCTTCATACATATAACTATACCCTTCTACCATCAAATCATTTAATCTTTTAGCCATACTAAAATCACCTGCCATGCTATAGCGAATCATATCGCTAAATGGTTTAGGAAATGCATTCGCAGCAACGCTGATCACACCATCCATACCACAAGCAATCTGTGCCATCACAATTTCATCATCTCCACTTACTACTAAGAAATCTTTTGGTCTATCTTTTAATAAGTCAATCGTCTGAGCCATTTCTGGGCCTGCTTCTTTAATACCAGCAATATTAGGATGTGCCGCTAATCTTAAAGATGTAGCTGCAGTCATATTACGACCCGTTCTTCCTGGAACATTGTATAAAATAATGGGCTTAGGTGCAACATTGGCTAATGCTGTATAATGTTGGAACAATCCTTCTTGTGTAGGTTTATTGTAGTATGGTGTAACACTTAAAATAGCCACCACTTTAGTCAAATCAAATTTTCCAAAAGCTTCAATAACAGATGCAGTATTATTTCCACCAATACCAATTACAATAGGCACTCTCCCATTTACTTTTTCTACAGTGAAATTAAATACTTCCACTTTTTCTTTTTCTGTTAATGTCACAGATTCTCCTGTTGTGCCCAATGTTACAATATAATCGATACCTCCTTTGATTTGGATTTCAATTAAATTTTCTAATGCTGCAAAATCAATGGATTGATCTTTTTTGAAGGGAGTTACTAATGCAACGCCAGTTCCTTTTAGGGTATCTCTTAACATAGTAGGGTTTGGATATAAATTTACATAGTTGAATTAAGCTTCTTCCCAGAAGCCCATTTTACTATATTTTTCAATTCTGTTTTCAACACGAGTTGCTGGTGCGATATCTTTTACTTCAGCTAAAGCTTCCGTAATTTTTGCTTTCAAAGAAGCTGCTGCAGCATGATAATCCCAATGAGCTCCTCCAAATGGTTCCGGTACGATTTCGTCAATCAATCCAAAACCTTTCATATCTAAAGAAGTCAATTTTAATTGCTCTGCTGCCACTTCTTTTTTATCCCAACTTCTCCATAAAATAGAACTACAACTTTCTGGAGAAATTACTGTATACCAAGTATTTTCCATCATTAGGGTCTTATCTCCCACACCAATACCCAATGCACCACCACTAGCCCCCTCACCAATGATACATACCACAATAGGCACTTGCAAACGCACCATTTCGTAGATATTTCTCGCAATTGCCTCTCCTTGACCTCTTTCCTCGGCTTCTAGACCTGGAAAAGCACCTGGAGTATCAATCAAACAGATTACCGGTTTATTGAATTTTTCGGCCAATTTCATCAATCTAAGGGCCTTTCTGTACCCCTCAGGGTTAGCCATCCCGAAATTTCTTAATTGGCGAGCCTTGGTATTGCTACCTTTTTGCTGACCAATCACCATTACGGTATGTCCATTTAATTCAGCAAAACCGCCCACCATTGCCTTATCATCTTTTACATTACGGTCACCATGTAATTCAACAAATTTGTCGAACATCAGATGCACATATTTCAATGTATAAGGACGGTCTGGATGTCTACTTAATTGTACCCTCTGCCAAGGTGAAAGGCTTTCTGTGATTGCTTTTCGCTTGTCTACAATAGTTTGCTCTAATTGCTTTATAGTGGCTGATAAATCAATTTTCGGATTCTTCTCGGCTAGTTTTTTAGTAGCATCTATCTGCTCGTACAAATCCTTGATAGGTTGTTCAAAATCTAAAAACTGTCTATTAGGGTATTCTGGCATATATATATGATTGGGCTGTAAAAATAATACATCATTTTTTAATAAAAGTTTGTTTAAAAAACTTCTTTCCCCTTATCTTTGCAACCCGGAAACGGAAAAGTTCTTGGATCGGTAGTTCAGTTGGTTAGAATGCCGCCCTGTCACGGCGGAGGTCGCGGGTTCGAGTCCCGTCCGGTCCGCAGAATAAAATTAAACCCTTGTAAATCATATTCTTACAAGGGTTTTTTATTATCTCTATCTTTTTTGTTTAACTATTTTCATTTTTTATTAAACAAAATGAATCCGTTTAATGTTATATATGTGTAAATCATTCAACACTGCAAAACGCATCATCATGAAAGACTGGGAAACATTTGTAAACGAATTGGAATTCGAATAAATCCACTTACTTCTTCTCTTTTCTTGGCAATTTAGCATCTGCTTGAGCAGTGTTGTATGCAAATGCAGCAACGATGGTTGCGATTTGTTTTAAATCATCTTCAATTAAATGTTCATACACATCCATATTACTATGATGTGTTCTGGTATCATATTCTATAGGATCTTGAATAAATTGAAAACCTGGCAAACCCACAGCATCAAAAGCTTGGTGATCTGTGCCTCCTGTATTACTGATAGTAACAGTAGTTGCGCCTAAATCATTGAAAGGGGCTAACCAATTGGTGAATATAGGCTTACAAGCATCATTACCTTGTAAATAAATTCCTCTAATTTTTCCTGTACCATTATCAATATTAAAATAACCTGCAAATTTTTGATGTGCTTCATTCGGTTTTCCACTAGCATCCATAAAAGTATTTTTTACATACCCTCTTGAACCTAATAATCCTTGCTCTTCCCCACTCCATAATCCAATACGAATAGTACGCTTAGGTTGAACACCTATTGCTTTCATAATTCTCATTGCTTCCATCATTACAGAAGAACCTGCTGCGTTATCAGTAGCACCATTTCCTGCCTGCCAAGA